>CXWK01000463.1_pt2 | contig 13108 bp, 12 predicted proteins | sample 590851 | NCBI WGS metagenome assembly CXWK01 (sample SAMEA3498364, study PRJEB10139) | wastewater metagenome | biome: wastewater treatment plant; material: activated sludge | place: Denmark | collected 2014-08-01
ACCCAGAGGACCAGGGAGTTCGGCGTCCGTGCCGCCCTCGGGGCCAGCCCCCGTCGTCTCGCGCGCGAGGTGCTGAGGAGCAGCCTCGCACCGGTCTGGATTGGTGTGGCCGTCGGCATCGGTCTGGCCATGTGGAGTGGGCAGCTCGTCTCCGCCCTGTTGTTTGCCACCGAGCCGCTTGACCCAGCAGCGTATGTGGCCGCGACATCCATATTGATCGTGACCGCCGGTCTGGCCAGTGTGGTCCCGGCTCGGCGTGCCGCGCGGCTCGATCCCGTCAAAGCCCTGCGCGATGGGTAGGGTCCAGGGTCCAGAGTCCAGGGTCCAGGGTCCAGGGGCCTGCGTGGAGTGTGCTGCCCGGCACAGATCGTGTTGGTCGGTTCCCGATTACAATCACACTGCGATGAAATGGCAGGGACGACGCGAGAGCAGCAACGTCGAGGATAGGCGGGGCGTGTCGGGTGGCATGCGCGCCGGAGGCCTCGGCATCGGCGGGCTGGTACTGTTGCTGGCGGTTTCGTACTTCACCGGGCAGAACCCTGCGGATTTGATCTCAGGGCTCGACCAGTCTGGCTTGTCGACTGGTGGTGAACAGCCGGCTGGTCCGCCAATTGACGACGAGGCCTCGAAGTTTCTGAAGGTCGTACTCGCCGATACCGAAGAAGTCTGGGCGACGCTGTTTCAGGAGCAGGGGAAGAGATACGAGCCGGCAACGCTCGTGCTGTTCACGGGCGCCACGCAAAGCGCGTGCGGCGTTGGTCAGGCCGCGATGGGCCCGTTCTATTGTCCCGCCGACCGTCAGGTGTACCTCGACACCTCGTTCTTCCAGGAATTGGACCAGCGGTTCGGCGCGCCTGGCGACTTCGCGCAGGCCTACGTGGTGGCGCACGAAGTGGGACACCACATCCAGACGTTGACCGGCGTGTCGGCGCGTGTGACCGCGGCGCAGCAGCGTGCGAGTACGACTGAGGCGAACGCGCTGTCGGTTCGTCAGGAACTGCAGGCCGACTGCTACTCCGGAGTCTGGGGTCACTACGCCGCGCGAAGAGGCCTGGTGGAGACCAACGACGTAGAAGAGGGCCTGCGTGCGGCCGCCGCGATCGGTGATGACCGGCTGCAACGTGAGTCACGAGGCCGCGTGTCACCCGAATCGTTCACGCACGGGTCATCCGCGCAGCGCGTGGAGTGGTTCCGCCGTGGGCTTGAGGGCGGCCGGATGGACGCCTGCGACACGTTCCAGCGTTAACACCCGTGCCGGTTCCGCCAGCACCGCCTCGTCCGCCCCTTCCGCCAGATCAGAAGCCTTCCGTCAATTCGCCGGTTGACGTATGTCCCGTCTGCAGTGAATCCACCAACCTTGCACTGGTCAAGGGATGCCTGCGGTGCCTCCGCTGCGGATTCAAGTGGGACTGCAACGGCTGGTAACGGCCTACCGAATTGCCACGGCCATCAACGCAAGGGTCAGCCCGCTGACGCCGATCACCGACCAGCCAATCTGCCTCAGATGAGTGCCGCGCACTGGTGCAAACACCAGTGCGACGAACGTCACCAGCGCCGGAATGGGAATGGTGAGCGCGAGATCTGGCACATGGCCGGCACGTGCGAACGACCAGACCACCAGCGGTGTCGCCATGCCCAGCAGCCATCCGAGCGCCAGCGCGCGACTGACCGGGCGCCGCGTGCTGCGCGCGATGACCAGATGCACGGCACACGTCGCCACGCCGAAGACGCCGGTCCAGATCAGCCAGATCGCCGCAGCGACGGGAAGCGACACGCCGCCGGCGAGTCCGACCGGGACGCACCAACTGCTGAGCGTGAGGGCGGCCATCAGCTCACCCAAGAGCGTGTGTTCACGTCCGAACCAGGCGAGCGCGACTGACGCGACCGACAAACCAGCGGCGACGCCGACGGCCGTCAAGGTGGCCGATGTGAGTGAGGGCGCGGCCCACGCGGCGCCCAACAGGGCGGCGCCTCCGAAGATGGCGACCGATCGCCAGGCCACGGCGTGGGCGTCGCGTTTCGCCCGAAGACCTCGGGCGCCAGCGAGGACCGAAAATCCCTCGTGGGCCAGGAAGCCGCCCACCGCCAGCAGCGACAGCCCCCAGGCCGCACGCCCTGGCCGTGCCAGGAGCAGCGCGGACATCAGGGGAAACAGCAGTTCCCCGTAGGTGCCGTGTTCACGGGGCCAGAGAATTTTCGCGCTCGTGGCAGCCACGTCTCTATGTTGCGCCAGAACCTGGCGGAACTTTAGGCAACTGATCGCCGTCTGGGCACATATCCATATTGGACATGTCCGAAATTATGGCCACCGAACCGCTGAAACCCGCCGTCTTCCATATCCTGCTCGCGCTCGCCTCCGGCGACAGTCACGGCTACGCCATCATGCAGGCCGTACGCGATCAGTCGGCAGGGCGCGTCCCGCTGCAGACCGGCTCGTTTTATCGCCACCTGAGCCGTCTGACCGACCTTGGCCTGGTGACCGAAGCGCCGACGCCGCGTCAGGTTGAAGACCCCCGGCGCGGCACCCACTACCGGCTGACTCCACGTGGCCGGCAGGCGCTGGAACTGGAGCGACAGCACCTGTCGTCGCTGGTCACCTCGATGAATGCGCTCAGGAAGGGCACGTCGTGAGCACGGAACGGTGCTACCGCGTGTTGTTGCGCGCCTACCCGCCGAAATACCGCGCACGGTTTGCGGGCGCGATGCTTGAAACCTTCGCGTGTGACTACGCCCGTGTTCGCAAACACAGCCGGTGGTCGGTTGTGTCGTTCTGGATCGTCACCATCGCGCAGGCCATGTGGTTCGGTGCGGCTGAACGCCGCGCGACTGCGGCGCCTGCAGGAGCGCCCATGCCGCCGAAACGTTTTCGTCTCTCGCTGTTGCCAGATATTCGGTACGCGCTGCGGCTGCTCGCGCGCAGTCCGTTGTTTGCCGTGACGTCCGTCGTGTCACTCGCCCTCGGCCTTGCCGCCACGACCGTCATCTTCAACCTGGCCGATGCGATGATGTTCCGGTCCAGTCCAGGCGTGCGCGAGGCGGCTCGTGTGGTGGATATTGGCCGGTCCACCAACGGGTCGGGGTTCGACAACATGTCGCACCCCACGTTCAAGTACTTGCGCGATCACGCGCGGAGTCTTGAGAGCATATCGGCCACGACATTTGATCCCACGCCGCTCAGCCTCGCCGCCGATGGCGGAAGTGAGCGGATCTTCGGTCAATTGGTCTCGGCGTCGTTCTTCGATGTGCTGAAGGTTCAGCCAGCCGCGGGCCGCTTCTTCCGTACTGATGAAGATCAGGTGGCGGAGGACCGCCCGGTGGCCGTGCTGACGCACCGGTTCTGGCAAAGTCGCTTTGGTGCGGATCCCGGAGTGGTTGGCCGCACGGTGCGTCTCAACAACCGCGACTTCACGGTGGTAGGCGTGGCCGAAGAGGGCTTCGATGGCTCAACCTTGTTGGGCACCGACGTCTGGGTGCCAATGGCCATGGTAGGTACCGTGCGCGGCAGCATTGGGGCGAACATGCTGACGAGTGTGCGAGGCGTGTGGCACACCGCTCTCGGCCGCCTCGCACCCGGCGTCACGGCAGAGCAGGCCCAGACGGAACTTCAGACGTTGTTGGCGGCCTTCAAGGCAGCCCACCCGGAAGTGCCTGAGCGTTACGGTATTGCGGTGGCGTCGTCTGGTCGGTTGCCGGCGGCGGTTCGTATGCCGTTCAGCGTGTTCTTCGGCGTGCTCATCGCGTTGACGGGCGGGCTGTTGGCCATCGCCTGCAGCAATGTGGCGGGCATGTTGCTGGCGCGTGCCACGGCGCGCCGGCGCGAGATCGCGACGCGACTGGCCATTGGCGCGAGTCGGGGCCAGCTTATCGCGCAGCTGATGACCGAGACGTTGGTGCTGTTCATCGTCGCGGCCCTTGTGGCGCTGCCGCTCGCGGTGTGGTTGTCTGCTGTGCTTCAGTCGTTCCTGCCCGCCCTTCCGCTTCCAATTGCCATCGATTGGACAATGGGCTTCCGTGCGATGAGCTTCGCCATGGGGCTCTCGTTGCTTGCGGGACTGGTGTTTGGTCTTGCCCCGGCTCGTCACGCGTTGCGCACGGACTTGTCCGCCGCCCTGCACGGCCACGCCTCCACCGCCACCCGAGAACGGCTCCGGCTGCGCCACGCGCTCGTCGTGGCCCAGGTGGCGCTCTCGCTGACGATGGTGATTACGGCGGGGTTGTTTGTCCGGACGCTGCTCGCGGCGTCGCAAATCAGCCCCGGATTCCGCATCGCGAACGTGGACGTGGTGTCGGTGGACACTACGCTTGCTGGCGCCGACGGGCAAGCCGCGGTCACGTTGGTTGGACGCGTGGTTGACGCGCTGCGCGCCGTGCCTGGCGTTGATCGCGTGGGGCACTCGCGCATGGTGCCGCTGCAGGGCGGCGGAATGGGCCTGGGTGGCGTGCGTGTGCCCGGCCTGGGCGAGGAGGCCCTCCAGCGCGTGAACGACTCGGACTGGGACGTGGTCTCGCCAGACTATTTCACGACGCTCGAGATGCCGATCGTGCAGGGGCGCGCCTTTTCGGCGGACGACCGCGAGGGACGTCCGATGGTGGCGATGGTGAACGAGACCTTCGCGCGCATCGCGTGGCCGGAACAGTCGGCCGTGGGGCAGCGGTTCTGGCAGACCGACGGTGGCGCCGACGAGGGACGGCCACTCGAGGTGGTCGGCGTGGTGCGTGACGCGAAGTACCGCTCCATTGCCGAGGCGCAGGCGCCGTTCATCTACGTGCCGTTCGCACAGCAACCGCAGACATCGGTATCGGTCTACCTCGCGCACGGCGGGGGACTGAATCTGGGCAATGAGGTTCGGCAGACGCTGGCGCGCGTTGAAGCGAGCCTGCCGGTGGTGTTGCATCAATCATTGGACGAGGCCACCACCATCAGCCTGCTCCCGCAGCGACTGGCGGCGTGGGTGGCCGGCACCGTGGGCAGTATCGGCCTTTTCCTTGCGGCGCTGGGTCTGTATGGCCTGACCGCGTTTCTGGTGGCGCAGCGGACGCGCGAGATCGCGATCCGGATGGCGCTGGGGGCGACAGACCGCCAGGTGCTCTCGATGGTGTTGCGCCAGGCGGCGAGGCTGGGTGTGGTGGGCGCGGTGATCGGACTGGTGCTTGCGGCCGGTCTGGGCCAGGTGGTGCAGAGCCTGAGCCTGCTGGTGAACGTCCAGTCCACCGACCCACTGACGTTCGGCGCAGTGGGGCTCCTGATGGCCGCGGTGTTACTGGCCGCCAGCCTGTTGCCCGCCCGACGTGCGGCCCGCACCGACCCGGCGACCGCCCTGCGCGCCGAATAAATGAGCCCGGGGCCAGAAAACGACCTCTGAGGTCGGTCTTTATTTCTCCTCTGAAAAAAAAGACCGACCTCAGAGGTCGTTTTCACCACCGGCTCATTTAGGATCCCGCCATGGCCACACTCTGGAACGACGCGGATCGACAAGCGCTGGTCACCCGGCTGCGCAACCTCACACCGGAGGCCACGGCGAAGTGGGGACGCCTGACCGCCCGCGGAGCGTTGGCGCATCTGCACGACGCGACGCGCATGGCCCTTGGCGAGCTGGTGGTGAAGCCGAAGAAACTTCCGATCCGCTACCCGCCGCTCAAGCAACTGATCATCTACGTCGTGCCGTTTCCCAAGAGCGCGCCGACCGCGCCTGAACTGGTGAGCCGCCAGGCGGATGACTGGACGGCCGAATTGGCCGCGCTTGAGGGCGCTGTCGACCGCCTCGTGGCCAAAGGCGCGTCTGCGTCGTGGCCGGACCACCCGGCATTTGGTTCACTGACCCACCGCGCGTGGGGCGTGCTGGTGTACCGCCACACCGATCACCACCTTCGGCAATTCGGCCACTGACCGGAACCGGCCAATCCAAAACGACCTCTGAGGTAGTTATTTTTTCCCCTCTCAGGAAAATAACTACCTCAGAGGTCGTTTTTTGTTCGCTATTTCTTGACTGGCACGGGTGCCAGTTTGTAGGTCACATCCAGTGTCGAGACGTGCAGGTTGAGCGACTTCCCGACTCGAAAACCCAGGGCGCCATCGGTGACCACGTCGGCGCGAGGCACGCGCGCAATCTCCTTGTCGTTCGCACTGAACACCACCTCGGTCGCCCCCACATCCACCTTCAGCACGTTCTTGGCGGTGTCGTCGCCTCCCGGATGTGGCAGCACCGCTGTATTGGCCTTCCAATCCACAAGCGCGGTGGTGGTGGCGCCCGTACGCTTCAGAATGGCCGCCTGACCGTCGCGGCGCGCGACGAACGCCGTGTAGGTGGGCGTCGCGGAGGTTTGTTCGAGCGCGCTGCCGCCGATAAACAATCCGTACTCCTCCTGGCTGTCGCCAGGGAACAGGAAAATCTGGGACTGCACAGAAAAATTGCCACGCCCTTCATGCGCCGGGTGGTACAGCAGCACGCCGGGTTTTGTTGTGATGTGCCACCCGGGCGGCATGCCCACGTAGTACCACTGGTCGGCCGCCAGCGTTCCACCGGCGTCGGTGACGGAGGCCGGCGTGTCGGTCCGCCATTTCCAGTCGGTTGGCGTCTTAAGTTGGAACCCGGTGGCCGTCGCACCCAGGGCAGCTACGGTCAGGGTCAGAGCCATCATCAGTCTTCGCATCGTCAACTCCAGGAATCGCAGGCCAGCAGGACCCGCTAGTATCTCTGTTACACCCCGTCCAGCGCGCCCTTTATTGTCGAGTATTTTGATGGAACCCATAGACGACCTCGACCGCCTTGCCGACGAACTTGAGCTGCTCAACCGGGAGGGCATTCCGCGGAGCACCGGGCTTGAATCGCTCCTGCGCCTGATGGCTGAGCGAAATGCGAGCGACCTCCTGCTGGTGGCGGGGGAGCCGCCCGCGTTCAGGGTGCACGGCGCGGTGCATCGTGCGGAAGCCGCGATCATGGACGGCGAAGACATCGAGCAGTTGGTGGCGCCGATGCTGCCGCCTCACGCGCAGCGCGCGTTCAGGGAAGCGGGCATCGCCGATGCGTCGATCCGCGTGCCGGGCGTGGGCCGCTTTCGCGTGAACCTGCATCGGGAGCGCGGGCGAGCGGCCGCCATCGTACGGATGCTTCCCAGGGTCGTGCCGCGCCTGGCATCGCTCGACTTGCCGGCCGGCACCGAGGCGCTGACACGGCTCAACCAGGGGCTGGTGCTCATCGGCGGAGCCACCGGGTCGGGCAAGACCACGACCATGGCCGCGCTGGTGGAGGAAATCAACCGCCGTGATGCGAAACACATCATCACCATCGAAGACCCAATCGAGTTCGAGCATACAAACCAGCGCAGCATCATCCAACAGGTGGAAGTCGGGATTGATGCGCCGGACTTCCCGACGGCCCTGCGGTCCGCATTGCGGCAGGCGCCGGATGTGATCGTGATTGGCGAGATGCGGGATCCAGAGACGATGCGCATCGCGCTGGCGGCTGGTGAGACCGGCCATCTGGTGTTCTCGACGCTCCACACGACCGATGTGGCATCGACGATCTCCAGGCTGACGGATTCATTCCCTGCCGAACGGCAGGCCACGATTCGCCAGGAGATCGCCGCGGCGCTGTCGGCGGTGTTCGTGCAGACCTTGCTGCCGCGGAGCGGAGGCGGCCGCGTGCCGGCGGCGCAGGCGCTGATGATGAGTTACGGGGCGCGGCAACATGTGCGCCGCAACACGTTGCAGCACCTGCATCAGGAGATCACGATCACCCGGAAAGCCGGGTCGTTCACACTGGAAGAATGCCTGGCGGGCCTGGTCAAAGCCGGCACCGTCGAGCGCGCAGACGCGGCGGTGCGAGCGCAGCACGCCGACGACTTCGAACACGCAATGGCTACTTGAAGTCGAGCAACTCGACGTCGAACACGAGCATGCCCTGCGGCTTTTCGGGAAAGCCTTCGTACGCGAGTTTGGCGGGAATCCAGAAGCGCCGCTTCTCGCCCTTGACCATCAGTTGTATGCCCTCGACCCAGCCGGGAATGAATCCGTTCAAGGGGTACTCCACGGGTTCGCCGCGGTCCACGGAACTGTCGAACTGTTCACCGTCCATGTTCCATCCCGTGTAGTGGACGAGGACAACAGACTTGGCGTTGGGGTGATCCGTGCCGGTGCCGGCCTTGATTGACTTCCACGAAATGCCCGACGCAGTTTTCTGCGCATCAGAGGGAATCGCGAATTCGGCACTACCACCGCCACAGCCAACGAGTGCGGCGGCCAGGATCAGAACAGCACACATTCTGCGCATCATGTGTGCCATCTTAACCTGACTCGAAAGCCCCTATGGAAATGACTCCCAAGTACGCGCATCTGCTCGACCGCACAGTTCGTTATCACGAGGCCGGAAGTGGACGCGCGGTCATCCTGATCCACGCGTTTCCCCTGAGCGCCGACCAGTGGCTGCCGCAACTACATCGCGTGTTGCCAGGGTGGCGCCTGATTGCACCCGACGTGCGCGGCTTCAGGGGGATCGGACAGGCCTACCAGGACGTGGGCCTCGACACCGCCACGATGGCGACGCATGCGGCCGACGTGTTGGGTCTGATGAACCACCTGGATCTCGACCGCGCCGTAGTCGGCGGGCTGTCGATGGGGGGATACATCACGCTGGCGGTGGCGAAGGTCGCGGGCCGGCGACTGGATGGACTTGTGTTGGCCGACACCAAGGCCACAGCCGACACTGAGGCCGGTCGGGCCGCGCGTGACGCGATGATTGCGCTCGTCACCGAGAAGGGACCCGAAGCCGTGGCAGATGCCATGATGCCGAAGTTGATCGGCGAGACGACCAATCGCGAACAGCCTGAGCTTGGCGACGCGCTCAAGACGCTGATCCTGCGCAACACTACCCAGGCCATTGCGTCCGCCGTGCGTGCGATGAAACTCCGGGAGGACGCGACTACCTGGCTGGCCGCGATCACCTGCCCCACGCTGGTCATCTGCGGCGCCGAGGACGTGTTGACGCCGCCGGCAGACAGCGAGGCTCTGGCGGCCGGCATCCCAGGCGCCGAACTTGTGGTGATTCCCGGCGCCGGGCATCTGTCGAATCTTGAATCGCCGATGAAGTTCACGGAAAGCCTCCACCGGTTCCTCGGCCGGATATCATAGGGCGCCTATGGACCTGCAATTGCGCGACAAAGTCGCGATCGTTACCGGCTCGAGCAAGGGACTTGGGCTTGCGTCTGCCACGGCGTTGGTCGAAGAAGGTGCGCGGGTGACAATTTGCGCGCGCGGCGACGCCGCGTTGCAGACGGCAGCCGTCAACCTGCGCGCGCTGGCAGGTCGCGACGACGCCGTGCTGGCCGTGAATGCGGATGTGTCTACGGCCGACGGCGCTGCGGCAGTTGTGGCGCAGACGGTGGAGGCGTTCGGCCGACTCGACATTCTGGTCAACAACGTCGGCAAGGCCGGAGGCACCGACATCGTATCGACCACAGACGATGACTGGACGAGCGCGCTCGACCAGACGCTGTTCCCTGCGATTCGCCTCTCGCGTGAAGCGGTGCCGCACATGCGGCGTACGGGCGCGGGCGTCATTCTGATGATCGCGTCGATCTGGGGGCGCGAGTCGGGTGGACGGATGACCTACAACGCCGTCAAGGCCGCGCAGATCAGCCTCGCCAAAGCGATGGCGCAACAACTGGCCAAAGACAACATCCGCGTGAACAGCGTGGCGCCCGGATCAATTTCGTTTGAGGGTGGCACGTGGTGGAAACGCCAGCGCGACGAGCCAGAGACGATCGCCGCGTTCATCAAGAGCGAGTTGCCATTCGGCCGGTTTGGACGCGCCGAAGAAGTGGGGGCGCTCGTGGCGTTCCTCGCATCGCCGCGCGCAAGTTGGGTATCCGGGGCTTGCGTCACCGTGGACGGATGCCAGTCACGTTCGAATATTTGAGGCGCACATCACATGGCTGACGCGATTCAGGGGCTTGCCGATCTTCTCTTCATGCCGTACATCGTCGCCATCCTGTTGGGGACGGGGCTGTTCCTGACGATACGGTTCAACGTGGTGCAGGTGCGACGCATTCGCGAAGCGTTCCGAGCCATGGTGACCCGGCAGGTGGGCACCGGCGTGGGGGCGTTGTCGCCATTCCAGGCATTCATGACGGCGCTGGCGGCGTCGATCGGCACGGGCAACATCGCGGGGGTTGCCGCGGCGATCATCTCGGGCGGTCCCGGAGCGTTGTTCTGGATCTGGGTCTACGGCTTCCTCGCGACATCCATTAAATTTTCAGAGGCCGTGCTCGGTGTGAAGTTTCGCGAGCAGGTGGGCGACGAGGTGCGAACCGGTCCGATGTACTACCTGCGTGATGGGTTGAAGTCGCCATCGCTCGCGTGGATCTACGCGCTGGTCGCAGGCGTGGCGGCATTGACGACGACGCCGTTCACGCAGCCGAATTCAATTGCGGTGGCGATGGGGCATGTGTTCCCGAGTGGAGACATCGTGTTGCCGATGCTGGGCACGGTGAGTCGCACCGCGTTTTTCACGGGACTCGTGCTCGCGGTGATGACGTGGGCGGTGATCATCGGCGGCATCAAGTCGATCGGCAAGGCAGTGGAGAAGTTGTCGCCGCTGAAGGTCGGGCTGTACCTGCTCGGTGGGTCCGTGGTGATCATCACGTTTATCGATCGGTTGCCGTACGTGTTGTCGATGGTGGTGGACGAGGCGTTCACGATGCGATCGGCGATGGGCTTCGGGATCTTCACGGCCATGCGCTACGGCATCGCGCGTGGCATCTATGCGAATGAGGCCGGGTATGGCACGGCGGCCGTGGCGTACGGCACGGCGAGGTCGGACCGTCCGTCGCAGCAGGGGCTGCAGGCGGTGATGGAAGTGTTCATCGTGTCGTTTGTCACCGGCACGATCAGCGCGATGGCGATTCTGCTTTCCGGTGTGGCCGAGACGTCCATTGCGGCGCGTGCGGCCGGCGGCGAGTTCCTGACGAGCACGGCCGCGGTGGCCAGCGCGTTCAACATGGCGATTCCCGAGGTGGGTGGCTGGGTCGTCGCGGTGTGCGCTTTCCTGTTCGGCTATACGACGCTGATTGGGTGGGCCTACTACGGCGAGCAGTTCCTGGAGTACATCCTTGGCCGCGCGGTGACCATGCCGTATCGGTACATCTACTGCCTGTTGATTCCGTTCGGCGCGGTGATGCGGCCCGAGCTGGTGTGGGCGTGGGGCGACCTGATGAACGGCCTGCAGGTGTTCCCGAACATCATCGGCCTCATCGGCCTGAGCGGCGTCGCCGCCGTTTACGCCCGCGGCAAGACGTAGATGGAAAAACGACCTCTGAGGTCGTTTCGGCGCGGTGGGTACACGAAACGACCTCAGAGGTCGTTTTCTCGTTGTTTCGCCTATTGATCGCCCTGCGACCGGCTGGTACGATGACCGCTCATGTCCAGCCTGCCGGTTCTTCCCGTTGACGCCAGGAGCAAGGACGAGTCGCTCACCCAGGCGCTGTCGCGAATGCTCTCGGAGCACGACCGCGCGCTCAGGGCGTCTGAGGATGACCCCCACGTCACCGCCGTGCGCCGTCTGGACGCGATCGACGCGCAGTACGCACCCTTTCCTGACTCACTCGACCCACGCCTGCTGAAAGCGATCACGGGCCGGGGCATTTCCCAGCTGTATACCCATCAGGCGGAAGCGGTGGGCCATGCCATGGCCGGCCGAAATGTCGTCACGATTACGCCGACCGCCTCAGGCAAAACGCTCTGCTACAACGTGCCGGTGATGGACGCGATCCTGAAGGACTCGTCCACGCGCGCGTTGTATCTGTTCCCGACCAAAGCCCTCGCGCAGGACCAGCTCGCGGAACTGCATCAGCTGGCCGAACTCATCGGCGCCGAAGGCGGCGGCGACATCGGCGTCTTTACCTACGACGGCGATACCCCCCAGGATGCGCGCCGTGCGATCCGCGGCCGCGCGCACGTGGTGCTGAGCAATCCCGACATGGTGCATTCGGGGATCCTGCCGCACCATCCTCGCTGGGCGAAGCTGTTCGAAAATCTGAAGTACGTGATCATCGATGAACTCCACGCGTATCGAGGCGTGTTCGGGAGTCACCTGGGCAACATCCTGCGGCGTCTCGATCGCGTGTGCCGCCACTACGGGTCGTCACCCACGTTCATCTGTTCGTCGGCCACCATCGCCAATCCCCGCGATCTGGCCGAGCGGCTCACCGGTGCGCCCTTTGAGTTGGTGGAGAAGAGCGGCGCGCCGCGCGGAGAGAAGTACTTCATCTTCGTGAATCCGCCGGTGGTCAACGCGCAGCTGGGAATTCGGCGCTCGTATTTGGCCGAGACACGTCGTGTGGCGATTGAGTTCCTCAAGCGGGGCCTGCAGATCATCGTGTTCGCGCAGAGCCGGCTTTCCACGGAAATCCTGACAACCTACATGAAGGACGCATTCGCCGGCCCTCCGGGTGCCGCCGACGTGGTGCGCGGATATCGCGGCGGCTATTTACCGCTGCGTCGTCGCGAAATCGAGCGCGGCCTTCGTAGCGGCGAGGTGCGATGCGTCGTTTCGACGAGCGCGCTCGAACTGGGCATCGACATCGGAGCGCTGGACGTGGCCGTGATGGCCGGCTACCCGGGTTCCATCGCCGCCACATGGCAGCGCGCAGGACGCGCGGGCCGGCGGTCGGGCCGATCGGCGGCGGTGCTTGTGGCGTCAAGCGCGCCGATCGATCAATTCGTGGCCCGCAACCCCGACTACTTCTTCGACGCGTCTCCCGAACACGCGCTCGTCAATCCCGACAACCTGCACATCCTGCTCGATCACGTGAAGTGCGCGGCGTTCGAATTGCCGTTCACCTCCACGTCCACCTTCGGCGCGTTCAACGTGCAGGAGATGCTGTCGATTCTGAGCGAAGAGGGATTTGTCCAGAAGGCCGGCGAACAGTGGCAGTGGACCCACGAGTCGTACCCGGCCGACGCCGTGAGCCTGCGATCGGTCAGCTCCGACAATTTCATCATCGTGGACCTGACCAACGGCGAAAGGGTGATTGGCGAGACCGACTTCACCAGCGGTCCGTCGGTGCTGCACGAAAAAGCCATCTATATCGTGGAGGGGCAGCTCTATCAGGT
>CXWK01082032.1_pt4 | contig 13103 bp, 15 predicted proteins | sample 590851 | NCBI WGS metagenome assembly CXWK01 (sample SAMEA3498364, study PRJEB10139) | wastewater metagenome | biome: wastewater treatment plant; material: activated sludge | place: Denmark | collected 2014-08-01
TTAGCGGCAAGGTGATTTACGACGCGGACGAGAACTGCGTCTTCAAGGCTCGTCGCATCAAGGCAGCGTAAGGTCAGCAAATCCTGGGCGGTCCTCCGGGGCGTCCAGGTAAGCGGGTTGGGGCTTCGGCCCCGCCCGCCCGATCCCCGGAGTTTTTTTTAACGCCTAGAGAGGTTTTATGACAAACAGCATCGCAGCATTCGCTCTCCCGAAATCACACAGACTGGACCTCGACGGCGGCGCCCACATCGAATTCGCCACGCCCTCCCTTGGTCACATCGCTGAAGGCGAGGAGGCGTTCGGCGGATCTCAAAAGGACTTCCTGGCCGCGCTGCAAAACCCGACTGGCAGCAGCGACATGCTCAAAGCCTTCTGGGTCTTGGTCGAGAACAAGGCATCGTTCAACAACGACTACAAATATATGGCGCGGTTCATCACGCCGCAGGTGATCCCCACGATGGCGGACGTCATCAAGGGTGCGCTGTCGTCGGCCATGCCGGCAGCGAAGGCCGGGGACAAAGCCCCTGCGGGAAAGCTCAAAAAGCCGAAATCGACTGGGAAGACACCATCTGTTCCCTCTGCCGACACTACAGCCTGAAGATCCCAGAGGTCTTGGCGCTGACGCCCAGGCAGGCGATAGCGATGGTCGAGTCGGTGATCAAAGAGAAGCGGATGATCTTCGACGCAGTGGCAAGGATGCTGGGCGGCGGCCCGAAGACGGAGACGGAACAGGACGGTGACGAGATCTCGCAGATCGATATGCCCAGGGACGCGGCGTCGATCGCCAGGCGGATCGCGGAAGTGAGAAGGCTCGGCACGACTGATCGGATCTAAGGAGCGCGTGTGGCCGATGTAACGCTAAAGATTGGGGCTGATGCCAAGCAGGCGTCGAACGAGCTGGGCAAGCTCGAAGGCGACGTCAAGGGCCTCGGCGACTCATTCAAGGGCTTGCTCGAACTGGGTGGGCTCACCGCTGCGTTCGCTGGCCTGACCGGCATCATCGGCAACACCATCGCCGATTTCAAAGAGGCCGAGCAGATCGGCAACAAGCTGAACCAGGCGCTGGTCAACCAGGGCATGTACAGCACCGACCTCAAAGCGAAGTACGAGGACCTTGCCGGCGCCATCCAGAAGAAGACCCGCTTCGGCGACGACGATGTCAAAGCCGGACTCGCGGTGGCGCAAGGCTTCCTCGGCCAGATGGAGATCACCGACGACCTGACCAGGGCGGTGACGGACCTCGCTGAAGCGCAGGGCATGGACCTGCAGTCGGCGTTCATGCTCGTCGGCAAGTCGCTGGGTGGTCCGACCAACGCGCTGTCCCGCTACGGCATCTCGATCGACAAGACCAAGTCCAAGGCCGAGCAGATGGAGGAGGTCACCCGGAACCTCAACCAGGCGTTCGGCGGTCAGGCGGAAGCCGCGGCTCAGGGCCTCGGCGCGCTGGACAAGCTGGGCAACGCCTTCGGGGAAATCTCAGAATCAGTCGGCAAGGCGTTCGCCCCTGCCGTCAGTGCCGCGGCCGAAGCCTTGGCCGACATCGCCTTTTGGATCTCCGAGAACGAGGAAATCACGGAGTGGGTGGCGATCCTCCTCGGTGCTGCCACGGCCATCGTCGGGGTTACCACGGCCATCGTGGGCGTCAACTTCGCACTGGCCACCTTTGGCGCCACGCTGGCGACCGTTGCCCTACCGGTGACCGCGGTGGTCGCTGCCGTCGTCGGCCTGGGCGCCGCGTGGAAGTACAACTTCCTGGGCATTCAGGAGGTGATGTTCGGAGTCGTGGGCGCGCTGAAGGTCCTGCTCAACTCCATGATGGACAACCTGCTCGCCACGGGCAAGGTCCTGATCGGCCTCCTCACGTTCGACATGGCCATGATCAAGGAGGGCATGACCGAATATGTCGACTCGATCAAGGACGTGGTCGGCAAGACGATCGCGGCATACAAGGTTGGTCATGATCAGCGCCTGAAGGACATGGCGGCAGAGGATACCGCCGAAGCTGACCTCATCAAAAAGTCTCAGGAGCGATCCAAGACCCGTAAGGCCGTCACTTCTGAGCTGACCAAAGAGCAGCTAAAGGCGCTGGAGGAGCGCGAGAAATCTGAGGAGCGCGCAGCGAAGGCCCGTTTTGACCGTGAACAAAAGGGCCTCGAGAGCGCGATCGACAACATCATTGATGAGGAAGACGCTTCAGCCGATTCCCTGGAACGCATCGCCCAAGACCGCGAAGAGTTCGAGGGGATCATCACCGATCTGCACACGCTCAGGCTGACGCGGATCGACGAACTGAAGCTGGCGGATGTCGAGCGCATTGAGGCAATCAAAGACGCCGAGGCCCAGCTGGACGAGGCGAAGCGCAAGTACGACAGCGACGAAAAAACACGTATCAGCAACCTCGAATCTCTCAACGCGAAGAAGGCGGACGACGCTGCAAAGGCAGCCCAGGAAAGCCGCAAGGAGCTGATCGAGGGACTGCAAAGCGCATACGCCGGCCTGATCACGGCCGGCCAGGACGTCAAAAACTTCTTCGGCGGCAACTTCCTTAACACCATCCGCTCGTTCATCGAGGACTTTGCCAACATCCCCAAATCTTTGCTGACCGCGTTCGAGGACTTCGACGGAGTTCTGAGCGGCGTGCCTGCTGATTTGTCAGACATCGAGGCTAAGCGCGCTGACTTCGAAGCCAAGACGGCCAAGGACCACGAAGAAAACATCAAGCGCATCAAAGAAAAAGAGGAGTACGAATACGATCGCATCATTGCGATCAAAGAGGCCGAAGCTGAACTTAAAGAGACTCGGATCAAATTCGATGCCGAGGAAGCGCAGGCGAAGGCGGACGCCGAAGAGAAGGCCGTCAAGCCGCTCGCTACCCAGATAGTTGACGCGACCGCCAAGCTGGCTGAGTTGGTTCCGAAGATCGCCCAGACGTTCGCAAAAGAGTTCCCGAACATCGTCAATCAGTTCGTCAAAGCCATGCCGGCTGTCGCGGATGCCATCGTTGGCGCGCTGCCGATGATCGTCCAGGACCTGGCTGACGCTGCCCCGAAGATTGTCGGCGCCTTCATGGACGCCCTAACCGCTATCGCTCAAAACCTGCCAGAAATCCTGGGGCCGCTGATCGAGGCCATCCCTGAAGTGATCGGCAGAGTCCTGGAGGGCCTGCCGGACCTGATCCTCGCTGTTATGGACGCCCTGCCTGATCTGATTGTCATGCTGGTCGAGGCCATCCCGTCCATTGTTGAAAAACTCGCCGACAACATCGGCCCGATCGCGGAAGCCCTAGTCGAAGGACTCATCGTCGGATCGGTGGACATCGTCATCGGCCTGATCGACGCACTGCTCTTTGAGGGCGGCCTTGAGCGCATCGTCGGCGCTCTGCTGCGGGCCATTCCGCGCCTTGCGATTGGAATCGTCGAGGGGTTGGCGAATGCCATGGGCAGCCTGCTTCCTGATCTGATCGATCTTCTCGGAAGCGCGTTCTCGGAAGCCATCCCCGCCATTGGCGAAGCGATTAACGACGCCTTCATGTGGGTCGGTGAGCAGTTGCAGGACTTCTTTGGCGGCATCTTTGGCCCGTTCAACGACGCCGTTAACATGCTCAGCGAGACGCCGTCCTGGATCGAGTGGCTGCAGGACCTTGTTGACGACCTCTATAACGCCATCGATTCGGTGAGCGGCGGCGGCGAAGGCAGCGGTGAATGGTACGACCCGCGCAGCTACTATTCGACCGGCACGAACAAGGTCCCCGCCCCCCGGTATGCCTCGGTGGGCGCCATGTTCCCAGGCAGCCCGCGCGCCACGGACATGATCCCCACGTGGACCGCCCCAGGCGAGGCCGTCATCAACGCCCGTTCAGTCGCCGCCAACCCGACCGCCGTGGCTCAACTGCAAGGCGCCGGTGGCCCTGTGGGCGGCGGCAGTGACAACGTCATCCGCCTCGTGCCAGCCGACGCCATTGGACGGGCCGTGGCTGACTGGCTCGTTCAATCAAGCGCGCTGGGGACCGGATCTCTGCGCTTCTCTGTCGGATCGGAGTCCTGACGCATGGCCATCACTGGACCCGTCAAGCTGTTCAATAAGTCCTTCGCTGATATCAGCTATGAGGCGACGACCGTTGCTGTCTCGAGCGGCACGGACACGCGCGACGGCCCGCGCACCAGGCGCACGTACGAGCGGTGGATCTCCGTGGGGTCTGACGACGCGACCACCGAGACCTGGACGGTCACCTTCGAGGAGTCGCGGGTCATCGACCGCCTGCTCATCCAGAACCACAACTTCAAGGCGTTTGACGTCAAGTGGTGGGACGGCGACAGCTGGGAGCACTTCACCAGCGTCGTGACCCAGGCCGGCGCCCAGACCAACATCGTCGAGACGGTCTACGCCAAGGACAGCAGCTATTACGAGTTCGCATCGGTCACGACGACCAAGGTGCAGATCTCGATCACCAGCACCCAGACCGTCGACGCCGAGAAGTACATGTTCGGCTTCTACCCGATGAAGGAGATAGGCACCTTCACGGGCTACCCGGTCCTGACGCCGTCCAACTCGCGGCCGACGCTCCGCAAGACCACGCTCGGCGGGCGCACGCGCACGACCATCCTGGGCAGCGACACATGGGGCTGTTCCCTGGCCTTCGCTGGCTACCCGGTGGCGGCCGACCACACGATCATGCAGACCATCTGGGACCTGCGCGACGACTTCATGATCTACCCCTGCGGCGGCAAGGAGCAGGTGCGGTTCCAAGACGTGGTCGGGATGCGCCTGCGCGACATCTTCCTGGTCCGCTGGGACAACGATTTCTCGCCCTACTACACCCAGAACGTTTACGTGCTGGGCCTCAACTACACCGCCCAGTTCGTGGAGGTCGCATGATCGTCGCCGCTGCCCTAATCATCGGCCTTGCGGCTGGCGCCTGCATCACTGGCGCGGCCTTCTTGCTGGACGCCAAACGGATGCTCGACAACGGCGTCTACTGCTTTGGCGGCGACCTGTACCGGGTTCAAAAATTCAAAAAAATCCAAGTCGATGAATGTGAACTGGTCATTGAGGAGGAGAGCCCACCGGCGCCATCCGACGCCGACAAGCCGGAGTTGAATTGACCACCGCCCTCCAAATCGCCAAGAACACCAACGTCGGCTACGTCGCCGTCTACCTGAAGCGGCGCGCTGCCGACGGGACCTACGACACCGACTGGATGGACGTCACGACCTACGTTGCCGGCGGCGCCAACACCATCGAGCAGGCCCTGGACTCCCAGGACTTCGACGTGGGCATCGCGCAGATCGGCAACATGACGCTGCAGTTCAACAACCAGACGGGCCGCTTCGCTGAGCCCTGGGACTGCCGAAGCCTCTGGGCCGCCTACGAAACCCGCCACCTGTCCAAGATCAAGGTCGAGGCGGGCTACCTGGATGACGACGGCGCCAAGATCGTCGAGGTCGCATTCAACGGGCTGATCGAGGACCGCGGCACGTCCACCAGCGACGGCGACAACGTGACGGTCATGGTCCTGTCCCGCGAGTCGGTGCTGGGCCTTGTGACGGTGCCAGCCGGATCCCTGTCGAGCGGCACCTTGGCGAGTGTGGTCATCTACAACCTCTGTTCACGAGGTGAGATCGTCGAGCACCTGACCATCGACGCGGCCAACATCAACCCCGAGAACGACATCATCATCGACGACCCGACCGACTTCGACGGCAAGAAGCTGAACGACGTCCTGTCGGGGCTGATGCTGCTGACCAACTCGGTCCTCTACATCAACCAGGACGGCGAGCTCATCGTCAGCGGCCGGACCCACAGCCGGCGGGTTAAGTGGGAGTTAAGGAAGCGAGCGGCCAACGGCCTGCCCGACAACATCTACGCCCTGACCAACTACAACACCGGCCGCAAGCGGGTGAAAAACCACTGGCAATGGAGCAGCTCGACGCTGGTTGCCAAGTCGTCCGACCACGATCTGCAGAAGTTCGGCGTCACCAAGAAGACGGTGAGCGGCGACAGCATCACCAACGCCGTCACCAAGCAGGCCATCTTGGACCGCCTCCGTGACGAGTGGCAGTACCCAAAACGTGAACTGGAAGTGACGACCGACTACCTCGCCAACGAGGTCACGTTTTTCGACACGGTCACCTGCGACATCCAGCCGACCTTGGGCGGTACGACTGAGTTCCCGGTGGCTGGTTCATGCCTCGCTGACGGTACGGTCGTATGCCCGATCTTCGTCAGCGGCCTGCACATCGAGCCCCTGATCGGCTTCAAGATCCTGTCGATCAAGCACGACCTGGCGGGTTTTAAAACCACTCTAAAGATCCGGGAGATCGGCAATAAACTACATGATGGGTATCTCATGAATCCATTGACAGCGGGCATCGACGTTGAATTCACCGCCGTTGCATCGGTCGATATTGATATCGGTGCGTACTCGATGAACGCGCAGTATTGCAAGGTCGAGGTCACCGACATTGACACCGACTACCAGACGACGGTGGGCATCGGCATCACGCGGCCCAACACGACGACGATCCGCCTGACCGCGGGCGGCACAATTACAGCCAGCTTTAGAGTCCTTGTAACGGAGGTTGAAGCCGTATGAATCGCATCCTTTTGATCGCCCTTAGTATCCTGATTGCCATGCCTGTACGCGCAGACGTGACCGTCCCAACCGGCACGCCCAAGCGGTTCAACGGTGAGGACTGGAACCGGCAAATCCAATACAAGGTCGGGTCCATCTACTTCGGCGACGGCAGCAGCAACACCATGCGGGTCCTGGCCCCCGACCTGGCCGACGACCTGACGATCTTTAAGCTGCCGGCAACCAACGGCGCGTCGGGCCAGGCGCTTGTTGGGGATGGGGCCGGGGCGCTGAGCTATGCGGACGTTTTGACGGCGACCAACACTGCGACCGTCACCAATAAGGACTACGATGGCGGAACGGCGTCCAACTCGCTGCGCATCACTGTACCCAAGAACACCAAAACTAACCTCGACGGCCTGACGCGTAAGGAAGCAACGGTCGTATACGCCAGTGACGAGGACAAGCTCTACGTCGACAACGGGGTATCTTTATCGGCGGTAGGCAGTGGACCAGGCGGTGGCGTTGAGAATTTCATCACGAACGGAAGGATCGAAGATTCCGACATATCGGCCTTCACGACCTACGACGACGGCGCATCAGCCACCCCGGTCAACTGCACTGGCGGCTCGCCTTCCACCCTGACCGTCACCCGCAACACGTCCAGCCCAATCAGCGAGCTCGCTGACCTCAAGATCGCCAAATCAGCCGCTGACGGCCAGGGCGAGGGCGTGGCGTTCACTGTCACGCTGCCAGCCAACAACAACGCCGCCGTCGCCGGATGGCAAGCTGCCTTTGACATGATGGTCCGCCAAACGACCAACTATGTCGCCAGCGACATGGGCGTCTATGTCTATGACGTGACGAACGCGACGACGCCGGTACTCATCACGAACATCGCCAAGTCAACGCAAACCTTTACCGGCCCATGGTCCTGGTCAACGTCCGGCACGTCGGCGAGCTACCGCATCTGCCTGCACGTCCAGACGACATCGGCGCTGGCCTACGACACCTATGTTGACAACGTTTACGCAGGCATTGAGAAGGGGCAGCCGGTGCCGGCGACGCCAGCAGAGTATTTAGGCTCAGTTTTTACGACAGTTTCAAACAACGGGTCGAAGACTTTCGTCGTCAATAACAAGTGCTGGCGTCGAGCCGACATGCTCAACTGCACCATATTTTTAGATGGCAATACGTCGGCATCTAGCTCAGCTGCGACGACCAGTTTTTTTCTCGTTATGCCGACGGGCATGACAATCAATACGGCGAAACTAAACTCAGCTGTCGGCGTCCAGGGTAATACCGTCGGTGCCGTCAACGGATTTGGTCTGCTGGCAGCCAGCCAGTTCGGTGCGCGCGTTCCGGCGACGGCCGATTCAACGACTCAAATTAAGTTCGTCCGTGGTGTCGGTACTGCCGGATTCGTCCGAACGTCCGACTTAAACACCACCGACGACATCGACATCATCGGTGATTTGTGGATCCCCATCGCCGAATGGGACAGCTCTTCTCTTTCGTCTTCGAGCACGCCAGAATTTGCTTGCTACGACGGATCGGCGACAAGCTTTGGAGTCAACGGATGTTTGATCCCCACGATCACGGCGCTTAACGACAACACGACAACGGACCATACGATAACACTGCAAGGTGTTTTGCCGGATAACTTTGCGCCGTCTATTGAAGTACTGACCGCAGGCGGCGATGGCGTTTGGCAACCCGTTGATCAGGAGCAGCAATATACAGGCTTGCCTCAAATGTATACGGGATCAGGGGCTAGCCGTCGAAACTACGGCATTGGGGTCAGCCGGATCAGCAGCTCAAAATCTAGCTTTAACGTCCGGTTTGGCAATGCCGGGACGGTTATTAGCCAGACTTTTGTCGCGTCGATCAGCTACCCGCAGTCAGCTGGCGACCGTTACCGCGTACGTCTAAGGAACAAGGGGTCGCTCACGTTTGCGATGGCGGCAAACGGGCGGGCCGGCCTGGTAGAACCATACAGCGTGGACAGTGAAGTCCACGCTGGATCTTATACGTCAACCTGGACAAATTTTGCAGATTTCACTTCTGTTACCGCTTCCGCGACCTGCACGTATTTAAAAATCGGCAAGGGAATTACGGTCGGATGCGGTACGGCAGCCACCAACACTGATTCAACCCGTCACATTATTGATTTCACGCTTCCATTTTCCACTACGAACACAGCATCAATCTATGGGACGTGCAGTTTTGCAAACGGTATCAGCACCGACACGCTTAGAAGTTACGGCGGCTATGTCACGACAGATACGACGTCGTCTGAAGCGCGTTGCATAGTTTGGCCGCCAGCTACATCTGGGGCAGGCGTTGTTTATGTTCATTATAGCTACCTAACGGAGTGACGATGAAACGCCTATCCGACACCGTCAACGACACCGAATGCGGCTACTGCGGCAAAAAAGAGTTGGATCTCATCCACTCGTCCATCGCTGGCAAAAAGGTGAGTGCCTTGGTGCAGTGCTCCTGCCGGCGCAAGGACATCATCATCTTTCGCAACGAGGACCTGATTGACGCTGGCGAGTTTGAAGACGCGGATGATGCCGCTGACGACGCGGCTGGGGAGTAACCGATGGGCACGAGCAACCTGACAGAACGCAGCAATACCGTCTTCGACTCCTCGTGGTGGAACCAGCTGCGCGCCGCCTTTCTCGGCGCCCTGGTCCCGCGCAACGGTTCGGGAGTACCGACCGCCAGCGCCGGCACGCTCGGCACGCCCGCCCTGCCCTGGTCCGACGTCTACGCTGACCGCGCGACCATCGGCGGCATCCTGCTGGACCCCGATATCTTCGCTGGCCGCAGCCACCGGATCGACTCGGGCAAGGCCAAGACCTCCGGCTATCCCGAGTTCCTATCGGCTGTCGGCACCGGCAACGGCCTGACTGCCAACCTGCTGGCTACAGACACCGACCTTTCGCTGGTCATCGACGGCACCGCCCTGACGCTGTCGGCGGACACGACGTTCGGCAGCTTGACCGCGGCGCCAGCTAGCCAAAATACGTGCCTCATCAATGAAGCGACGTGGAACGATGAGGTGACCACCAAGCTGATCGGCGAGCATGGCGGACGCTACATCACGATCGACAACATCGGCACTGGCATCACGGCTTTGAACGGGACCATCGCCGCATTCAAGACGGGCGCCACCGAAGTCTTTTTGGCGCGCGTCGATACAACCAACAACCGCCTATATCAGATCTATCGCGGCTGGGCGGGCACCTCGCGCGTCACGCTGGACGACAACGACACCATCACGCTGATGAAGGTCAGCACGCTACTCATCAACGCGGATGGCCTGACCAAGGTCGCCTCGACGTACTACCCGGAGTCGGTCGGCGTGGCCCCAGCTGCCGGCACAGCTGGCAAGATCTACATGGAACGGGACAACGGACGGGTCGGCTACGACGACGGCGCGACGATCAGCTACGACTATATGGTCCTGGGCTGGGCGGTCTGCGACTCGGCGGACTGCGTCTACGTGCAGCCGTATGACTTCGATCTTCAGTGGCAAGGCACGTTCAAGGTCGGCTTCGATCCACTACCGTCTACCACGTCGCAGCGCGTCAAAGCTGGAAGCATCGTGTCGGTCAACGGCGAGGACCGGGAGTTCATCGGCTGGGATGATGTAGCGTCAACCGACCTGGACGCGGGCGAATCGTTCAGCCTCACGACCAATTATTTTATCTACGTCAAACACGACGGGGCCATGGTTCTGAGCACCGTGGCGCCGCGGCCATACTCGGAGACGCTGCGCGGCCACTATCACCCGCTCAACTACTATCGCTGCATCGGGATGACGTTCGCGTCCAGCGCGTCAACGTTCTACCACCCAGCGATCCCAATGGAGTTTGAAGGGACGCACGATATCTATCTGGACGGCACCGCGTCGAGCCTTTCCTACCGCCTGCCTTTTGCCTGCTTCTTGGTTGGACGCCGGCTGCGCTACAACATGAAGTCCAGCAACACGAGTAGCGCGATTAACACGATTGGCACCGTGGACGGCCTAGTTAACGTCGGCGAGTGGGGGGCCACCTACCAGGGATTGCTGTCGATCCGAGATTTTTGGGAGGTCTTCTCAACCGACGGGCTGAACTATGAGGTTGGCGACTTCTGCGCCAGCACAGCCCACTCCGATACGATGTCCGGATTCAACGGAGCTGCCGAGGCTGTGACGATTGACCTCGTCAGGCGCGCTGGCGGTCGATCCTACAAAGGCATTGTCACGGCCTCCATGGGTAACTGGACGCCAAACGGCACCAAGAACGGGACAACGAATCCTGAAATTGTTACGGGCCTCCCGTCTTTTTTCGTTCCAACAGACGCCTTCGTCACCGCGATGTCGTGGACGTCAACCGTTATCAACGAAACACTAATGGTGCTCATTGAAAGCGATGGATCTGTGACTTGGTATTCCAACGAGCGTGCATGGGTCAACGGGGACTCTTATGCAAACGTTGGTGGTTTCCACGCAAGTTACAACTAAAAGGGGATTGGCAGTTGGACTTAACGCCTGACCAAATCAAAGCTGCGGCGCCGATCATCGTGCCGATTGTCCTCGCCTTGATCAGCAACATCTTCGCCCAGATGCGCTGCCGTCGGGACCTGAACATCGCCCACGCCATGCTCCGCGCGCGGGACTCCGGCAAACCGTGGCAAGACGAGCTCCGTTCAAACTACCGATACTTTGGGATCGCCAACTGGGTCAGGCGGCGGAGGCGGAAAAAGTGAGCGTCGGCTGTCCAAAAAAGAACACGCAGTACGTCCTCGACTGGCAGGCCAAAAAGGCGGCGGCCGGACTCTGCACTATCTGTGGGAAGCCGGCGGTGACGAGGACGTTCAAAAACGGCGTCACCCGGATCCTTCGTCGTTGTCGGACGTGCCTGTCAAAACAAAGCGAGAGGAAGCGTCGATATAACCAACGAGTCAAGGAGTCCGCATGAACCGCGTTTTGGAGCCCATGCACATGAGAAAATCACGCCCGTTCCCGATCCTGGTCTGGCTGCTGTTCGGCCTGGCCATAGTCGCCGTCCTGCTCAACAGCTTCGGCATCGCCATCGGTCAGGAGGCGGTCGAGGCTGTCGCTGAACCCACCGCTGACGAATGGGCGTCGCTCATCACAGCCCTTGGCGGGGCTCAAGGGATGGGCACGCTGGGACTCGTGGGCCTGGGCGTCCAAGGCCTGCTCCTGGCCTTCAGAAGCCGCTTCGTGAACCTCACCGGACCCATGAAGTTCCTCGTCGTCTCGGGCCTGACGATGGTCGCTGGACCGGTGGCGCTGGTTGCCGGCGGCATGGCCCTGCCTGCTGCCCTGCTCCACAGTGGCACGCTGACCGCTGTCCAGGTGTTCGCGGATCAGGCGAAGAAGCAGCTCATCGACAAGAAGAAGACGTGACCGACCCCTCAACATGGTCAAAGGCCGGTGCGCTCGTCTCGATCGCCAACATGTTCACCGGCACAGTCGAAGCCGGCGGGGACAACAAGGGTGCCTTCGTCGAAAGGTTCCAGAGGGCCGTCGACGGGAAGGCCGTCGGCGAGCCGTGGTGCATGGCCTTCGTCTGGTTCTGCATCAACGCCGTCCAGTCCCTCTGGGTCGAGGCCGCCCTCCCCGGCCACGACAACGGCCCCCGCCTCACCCCCAGCGAGCACGTCCTGACCGTCTGGAACAAGGCCAACATCAGCCAGCGTCTGGCATCGCCGGAACGGGGCTGTCTCATGATCTGGCAGTTCTTCGACGACGCCGGCAATCCCACGGCCAAGGGGCATGTCGGGATCGTCATCGACTGCAACGTCTCCCCGCTGGAAGTGACAACCATTGAAGGCAATACCGGCCCAGGCGGCGCCGAGGTAGAGCGCGATGGCGACGGGGTCTTTGTTAAGCAGCGCACGCGCGCAGGCACGAAGAAGATGCACGTTGTCGGCTACCTGAGGGTTTGGTGAACTATCTCTGCAAGAAGAACCCGACTGACGCCGACCTGCAACGGGTCAAGCGCGAGCTTCGGGAACACAGGAAAGTAATTGAGGATTACCTCGCCGGCAACGAGACCTGGGCGAACTTCATGCGCGCAAAGGCGCGCGTAGAGGACCTCTGTTTCCTGGTCAACCTGGTCGTCGAGCGATCGAAGAAGCCACGGCTGACGCTGGTCAAATAGCCTACCCACGAAACCCAGCGCGGACATCGTTCAATTCCCGTAGAGCGTTCCATTGTTGAAGCCTCGCGGCGGCGACCGCGTCGAGCTTCTGCCACGTCCCGAGCTGAGACTGTTGCGCCAGGCGCTCCTCGTTCAGGGCGGTGGCGATCTTCAGCAGGACGGCAATTTCGAGGTCAGGTAGACAAGTCCCCTGCGCGAACGCGAAGGACAGCTGCTGCAGGCGGTTGGTGGTGAGGTCCAATATTCAAGCCCTCCCCTTACCATTCAGAATAACGCGTAACCCCTGAAAGATATAGGCCCATGGGGTCCGAGGTGGCGTGGGTCGGCTAAAGGATCAGCTCGATCTGGAC
>CXWK01007703.1_pt1 | contig 13101 bp, 13 predicted proteins | sample 590851 | NCBI WGS metagenome assembly CXWK01 (sample SAMEA3498364, study PRJEB10139) | wastewater metagenome | biome: wastewater treatment plant; material: activated sludge | place: Denmark | collected 2014-08-01
TGGCAGCCACTTGCTTCATCCGTCCCCCCTGAACTGGAGTGTGACGCGCCAGAACTTCTCTGTCCGGAAACAGCTGCACAATGCTCAGAACAATCACAAGACCGCTTATGGAGTTTCAGGACCCCAGGTAGCCGGTTTAAAGTAGGCTTGGGACTGGCCAACCGCCTGGCGGATTACATGGAAATGGGGATAACAGGATAGCTTCTCAATCTCGTTCGGATGAAAGAACCTTGCATCAGAGGTTTCCTCATGGTCGGCTCGAGGGATGCCTCTAATCGGCTTTGCTAAAAAAACAGTCGCCACCACTGACAGCTGGTCACCGTTCGGATACACACCGGAGAACGGCGTTCCCGCAAAGACGCCAAGAATATGTGTGAGATCGACGTACACCCCGGCTTCCTCCCAAACCTCTCGTACCGCCGTATCTGATGGCAGCTCGTAGGGGTCAACAATACCGCTTGGTGGCCCCCACAAACCTGATGCCATATCCTTGACAAGTAACAACCGCCCTCGGTCATCGTAGACCATGACCGTCGCCGTCGGCACTTGCAACAAGTCCGTTCCGATTTTGGCACGAAGGGACTTGATGAACTCAGGAATAGCCATATGCCCGATAGATTACGCCACTCCACTCAAAGAATCGACCCCAATAACCAGCTCCATCCCGCGCGATGAGACATATCGGTCGGATTGAGAGATTCACGATGACGCCCTGAGCCACCTCTCGAAATAGATAGAATTCCAACGACTCCCCTATGTCATATCGAAAGGTATACAACTCTCTCAGATTTCACCAAGTAGGACATGGACAAGAGACCCGATGCACAGACTATTTTCCAATCACAATAGAGCCATCTTTTCGTGGCTCATCCCTTGACAGAAATGAATCCACGCTCCTGCTGTAGAGAACCTCATCCCCAGAAAACTTTACAACCTGTGGATAGCCAGTCGGCAGACTGGGAATAGCATGGGTATCAGCCTGACTGAGTGGATAACAGCGAATGATTTTTCTAGGAATATGCAAGAAAATCAGGAATGTCTACTTAGACCACTATTCCTTGTGGTGCATCGATGTAAGAGCGGATGCCTATAAAATAGGCACTTTGATAGATTTGCGCGCTACTCGTTGCGTCTTGCCTGATAAACAGAACTTGCCCACATAGTTATCCACAGAAGATGGGGAGTGAATATCTCCCGACAGGTCACTCACCTGAAGAGTCGCTTCGGTTCTTTCTCTTTCTAATTGCGGCGAGCTGGTTGAGGGGGTTTCCACTTCCACGGTGGGATGGGATCAGGTTCAGACCACAGGCCGTGTTTGGAGGCTCTGGCTAGCTCTTCCATATCCTTAAGAACAGGATCGTGGACTTCACCAGGCTGGACCCAGGCAAGTCCCTCTTTGACCAATTCGTGGGCGATGTTTCGTCCATCCGTGAGTAAAATGTCGGCTGTCATGCGGCCTCGCTGATCCTTTTTTAGCTCCCTCACCAAGACATCGCGATTGGCAAGGTACGCTGCCGCTGCATGTTTCGCTTGCTTTCCGTAAGGCTGTTTCAGCTCAGGGCAATCCACATCGCGAAGAGCGACCGTCTGGTTTCTTTCTTGATAGTGAATCGTCAGGTGGTCCCCTTCATGCACAGTCAGCACCCGTGCGACGAACTCCGTCCCGGCTAAAACCTGGACCGGCACGACCAGTAAGATCCCCACGATGGTGGAAGAGAGCCTCATGATGCTCCATGCTACCGAGCTCCGCTGATTCGGCCAATCTTTTCCCAATTTCATGCAGTCACCAAGTAATCCGGTCCAGGACGTGCCGTGACCAAGCCTTGACCAGGATATTGCACCGAGCGTAGAGTATAAGGTGATGCCGCCTCAGCTAACAGGAGGTGGTCCTCATGGGTGTCCAGAGAACCGCAGACCGACCAAACAGGCCTGGTCATATTTGGTCCCCCTCGCGGTTCTCTCTTATTATTCCTCTCATTGAATTATCGGTCACGTCTCATCATGCTGTTGTGTGCCTGATACGAAACCTTCCACCCTTGTGCTTCTGTGGTCCACTATGAAGGGAGGGGGAATTCTACGTCGAACCATCGCGAGAGAGCCGACCATGTTCATTCCGAACACGGAGTATCGTCAGGATCCATCCGTGTGCTGCTCACTGAAGCACAGCGTCTATTCAGACAGAGTCTGCACCTCCTGCTGGAGAGGGAGCGTGATATTGCTGCCGTCCTGGAGGCGTCCGATGCACAAGAAGTCTGTCGGCTTGCGATGGCACACAGACCCGACATCGTATTACTCGACGTGGACATGCAGCATCTTGACGCTGCATCAGTCACACACCTCCTCCACAAGCACCATCCCAGGATGCGAGTCCTCCTCTTAGCTCGATACGATGAAGACGCGCGGATCGTGGCCGCGATGAAGGCTGGTGCCGTTGGATACATCCTCAAAGATACCGATTGGATGGACTTCCTACGCATCCTCAGATCAACGGCAAATAGCCGACAGGTTCTCTCCCCGATACTACCGGACCGCTTTGTACATAATGCTCCTGGCTCGTTACGACACCCCCATGACGGCAACGCCATGCAGCTCTCCACCCTGAGTGACCGTGAACGCCAAATATTGGCTTGTGCGGCAGTCGGTGAAAGCAATAAGGAAATTGCCGATCACCTGTGCGTCTCCGTCGATACCGTGAAGACGCACTTGCATCACATCTACCAGAAGCTGTCGGTCGACGGACGTGTTGAAGCCGCCATTGCGTATCTTCGACGTCAGTAGCCTCGCCGTTCAACCAGCCCCTCCTCGAGCAATCGATCGAGACAGTAATTCCATCCTCTGAGCGATGGAGAAAAGATACTCGATTTAACGAATACGGAAGACGATCCACACACCCTGAATCACACCTATGCCTCTATCAAGCAAGGAGGTCACCCGCTATGCAGGATGTACACATACTCGATGAGTTATAATCTGAAGCCAGGATGGGCATCCTGGATGCAGCGTTTTTGATTGGAATCGTCGTCTTTGCACTGATGAGCGCCGGCTTTATGGACAAGGGGTGCACATGGCTGAAAATCATAGGGCGGGAGACCCGTCAGTCTGGCTTGCCAAGAGTTCTGCCATAGCCATCGCCTGCCGGTGAGTCGGGTGACTCGTGCCCTCTCCTCACATGTACCCAACAGACCTAGATACTTGGCCTACACCGTGCTGTTTATGTATCCTCGGGATGGCGATCGCTTCATCCTAGATTCACCATAATCCATGGCATGTCCTGTTGCGGTCTGATTAACCCAAGGAATGGGATAGACAAGATGTCTCCATTGACTGACTATACCCCTGACGACGTTGCGTATTCGCAATTGTAGCCTTAGTATGCTAGACTAATAGATGTGAATTTTGCTCCTCGCGCCCATCCCTCCCGACACCGTATTTGCGCGATCGTCAGCAGTGAATTCCCTGGGCAAGATTTTCTTGTGAGCCATTGCGGTGCGTGTGAGAATACCACTGCCTGCGCCGGATAGAATTGTAGCAACATGAACAATTCCCAAGAGCACAGTGTTTGGTGTCAGGCCCACGAGCCGCACTGGGTACTTAGACTCGGAGAGGATCTCTTATGACAACCGCGAGCAATAACCGACCAGCACCCGCAGAACATTGGGTCCGCATTCCGAACGGCACGCGAGTGCGTCATCGATCGGAAGCTTACGAAGGAATTATCGACGGACTCACAGAGATCGTCTCCGGATCGGAGCGAAACCCGGACGGAAAAACACAGTATCGCGTCAAGGTGGAGGGGGGGACACGGTTGCTGGTTCCAGAGCAATATCTGAATGTTCTGATCGACACCAACCAGTTAGTTCTGATCGGTCGTGAATCTGAACTGTATCGTCGATCTCTCACGGATCGGCTCCGAGCCGTCCTTCCAGAAGATCGGTTTGTGGCTGCGACCGAAAAGGCACCTGCATCCCGTGTAAAGTCCCGGTGACGGTAACGCCGGCATCGAGCCGCTGGTTTGCACATAACCGTGTCACATGGAGCTAGCATGAAAACATCATGGGGAACGAAATCCCCGAATAAACGGAGGCGAGTCGTACTTCGGACCAAGGTGCGGTGGGAGAAGCTGGGGCTCCAAGATCCGGCAGGATCGTCATCGACAACCTCGATTGAAGACCTTCGTCGCCAAATTACATCAGCCGCCAGTCAAGGATTAAGTCCCGATACAGTATCCCGCTCTCAACAGCAGGATGGGCGCTCAGGGCCAGGCGCCAAGCGATCTGTGTCCGGCCGTAAACGGAATCCCGCTTCGTCGTAACCAGAACGTCAGCACCTTGCACCTGAAAGGAGGCCATCATCGGAGGACCAGGAAAAACTACAGCCGCGAAGAGAGATCGAGAAAAGTCACGTCAACAGAAGCAGCGCGACAAAGAAGCCCGCCGCGTGGAGCGGAAGGCGAACAAGCCGGACCGTCCAGCCCAAGAAGGCGAAGACCCAGATCTCGCTGGTTTGCACTGGGGCCCTCAAGCACCACTCTATTAGGCGAGCGTGCCATCCCAAGCAGGTACCTATGGTTTACTTCAGCGTAGGTGGACCATAGACAGAGCAATATTTTTCGTATTCATGAGAGTACCGTTCGAGATTAACAAGGTAATTGTCTCCCTAGCCCCATCTCTCCAGCGATGGAATTGACATCGGGCAGGCTCACTCCACGTACGATCGTTGAGATAGTTCCCCGGGCAGTTCTTGATTAATGCCCAGACACGATATCCGACCCTTCACCTTCTCGAAAAATTATGGCTTCTGAGATCACTACTACTTCCTTGCGCATTGGTTATTCCGTAGAATTTAATGGCTATGGTACGCGTAGTTTACCGATTGCGACTCTCCCCCAAAACTGGGCCATACACCCAAACCCCTCACGACAATAGGAGTCGAAATGAGCCGTTTGAACCTTGAACCACTCATGACGTTTTCGGATGGATCCTACCTCGCGATCAGCACGGAATGCTCGAAGGAAGGCGACTTCTCCTGCTCAGTCTATACTGTCGTCGAAACCGATGATCGCACGGACTTCCGCAATATCGCGAGTCACCTCCTCTCTTCATCCACATGCCTGACTGCCCAAGAACAGGCCTACAGCTATACCCTGCGTCTTTACCCCAACGCGGGTGAGGCGATGAAAAAGCCGCCGTACCTGATCTGGCATGGGCCTCGATCATCGAGCAACCAGTGATTCATTTTCAAAGCACCGAACGGATGCCGCTCACTCGAGACGCCAAATAGCTATTTTCCCCCACACCTGCTAGGATACCGCAGTCTCATCGCGAAGGGCCTCGCATGAAACAAGATCCTAATGGCCCATCACCGATGTTGTTGTTACCGAGAAACCTGATCGGAAGCCTGACCTAAGCCGCCTCCCTGGTTGCGTCTTCGGCCCTCTCCTTCCCCTCGCATACTATTTCTCGAGTCTCGGCCATATCATCACACCTGGAAGGAGATATGTTTATGAGTACAAAATTATACGTCGGCGGATTGCCGTACGCCGCGACCGAATCGCAACTGACCACCCTCTTTGCTGAGCACGGAACCGTGGAGTCGGCCCGTATCGTCGCAGATAAGTTCACCGGCCAATCTCGTGGATTCGGCTTTGTCGAAATGTCGACCACCGAAGAGGCTCAGGCGGCTATTACGGCCTTGAACGGATCACAAATGGACGGGCGATCCTTAACCGTCAATGAGGCCAAACCGATGGAACCTCGGTCTGGGGGAGCCGGTCGTTTTAGTAGTGGTCCAAAGCGTAGCCGCTACTGAGGCAACACACGTTCGAGATGTTCACCGACTGGGGCGCCTCAACTGAGGTGCCCCTTTTTCTGCTCTTGATTCAGCATTAGTCTCCGCGATTGGCTTCGCTCTGAGTTTCCCAACCTCCCCAACTCCACATTCACGGTACATGGAGCTTATCGATTCCCCTACCCGGTCTTTTGGGTGACCCGGTTTCCAGCGTCCTGGCTCATTAGGAAAATCTTCTCTGTTATGCCGCCCTGCTCCCAACAAACATCGCGGCATCCCAGAGAAGCGGCATCAGGCGTGTGGAATACGCGATCTTGCATGAGACCCAATATGGTGAGTATGCTCCACATAGCGTCGGATATATAAAAGACTCACCACAGAACGTGAGGATGGAACAAACTCGTGGATTCACTGGTCACCTGGACCAAAGTTGTATACGCCCTACACGCATTCAGCCTGCTGACCGGCATCATTGGCACAGCCACAGTGGTCGGCGCATTTCTCACCGGCTGGCCCTCGATCATCGCGGTTATGCTCAACTACATCAAGCGAAGCGAAGTGCGCGGCACTTGGTTGGAGTCCCACTTTCGCTGGCAGATTCGAACGTTCTGGTTTGGGCTGTTGTGGATGTCCCTTTGCGTGGTCTTCATCATCGCGACCTTTGGGATCGGCCTCCTCTTCATGTGGCTGCCGATCAGTCTGGTCGGACTCTGGTTCGTGTACCGCGTCATTCGCGGTTGGGTGACTCTGAGCGACAGTCGACCCATGGATGTGTGAGCGTCACGACCATCGCAAATGCACGCCCCCCTCCAGAGTCGATCATCCCTATCCGTTCCTGACTGTGAGAATGTGTATGGCTTTGCAAAGACGCAACAGAAAGGACGGGGATAGGATTCCCCTCAATCACGGAGGCAAGCACTGAAACCTAGCCGCATCAGAAGTTCGGCCATAGTATGCTCCTACGATGTTTTTCATGTGCCCAATCAGCCGTATGACGCGTGAGAGGCCAGCACCGATACCACCCACTTCATAGCCTTTCCTTGATCAACTTCCTCCATCTCTGGCGTGACCGTTCCAAGTATCGTGTGGCATCGTGAGCCCGACCCGAGTGTCAAGCGCTCTGGTCGGAGATCCTTGGGTATGAATCGTTTGTCCTACCTATTTCAGGTCCCCCTGATCCTAGTCGTATCATTTACCATTATTTCAAAGGCACGAGCGAAAGCACCATCAGATGTCGCGACTGAAAATGGGATTACCACTCATCCTCACGGTCACACGAGTGGACGCGGGGAAGGATCACCAGAAGGCATTGCCTCTTCAGAGTTTAACCGTCGCTTCGCTAGTCTCAGTGACAGGCTATTTGGGGTTGCGGAGTTGGGCCAAGCACTGCGGTATCCACCGCTCATCTGGACCCGCCTTATTGTGGAGATAGTTTGGCACGATATGGAGCCGGCGACCCGGATTGAACGGGCGACCTGCGGTTTACGAACTGTGCCTGTTCCTCACACAGACAACGTAACCCCGTAAGAAACAACAACATAGCCTTAACCCGACATGGGACAAGATGGGACCAGTTTGCCCTGTCCCAGTAGCAGCGTGGTAGCAGAAGAGGGTAAGGTAGAGCCCACCATAGGCGACGCTATCAGCGATTAGTGGCGTGACGATCTATTTAAAAGTCGGGAACCGCTGAGGTCGCTCGCGACGGGACGCCTGTCCGTACTTCTTGAAGAGCGAGCCTAACCAAGAAGTCGTGGTTGAACCGGTCCCCCGGCCATTTTTCCGAGCGTGACCGAGCCGGTCCAATCGCACCGCCACATCACGATACGGCAGGCCGTCCTGCTGCAACTGCTGGTACAGATCGACAGCCTCAGCCGGCTTTCCCGCATCTTCGAAGATTCGCCCCAGCAAATACTCCAGGGCGGTTCGATCGTCCGCTGAGGTGGAACCACGGCTCAGAGCCGATTGCAGTGCGGTGATGGCTTCATCAAATCGCCCCATCGCTTTCAGACATACCCCTTTTTTAGCCAGCGCCTTCACGTGCCAGAACTCCTGTTCCGCCAAGCGGTCAAACAGGATGATCGCCTGCTCAAACTGCCCTGCCTCCTTCAGCGCGATGGCTTCCTCGTAGAGGGCCGCGGAATCCTGTACCACGGGGCACGCGAGCTCCTTTTCATCGTCTGTCGTCTGAACGACGTCGCTGAGTTGCTCGTCCCGAGCGTGAAAGGATCGAACTTCTCTATCTTCTTCTTCCGCCTCCGTCGGCGAGACTTCAAGCGATTCAGGGGACACCTTGAAGGGAAACATCGCATGGCGATCCCTCGCCGCTGCGGCATCGAGCACAACGCGAGCCGTGATGTACACCGATTGCGTGGCAACGCCATACACCAGCGCATGGTCGCACAGCTGATTGATCAGACGTGGGATTCCCCCGCTTAGACGGAACACGAACCGACAAGCCGACGTCGTAAACAGCGGCGTCGTTCTCCCTGACACCTGGAGCCGATGCATGATGTATGCGATCGTTTCATCTTCGGACAGCGCATCCAAGACGTACTCGACGCCGATGCGCTGTGCGAGTTGCACCATTCCGGGCCCCTTCAGAAAATCTCGTAACCCCAGTTGCCCCGAGAGTATAATTTGTAGTGACCGACGGCGCCCGTCGTTCAGATTCGAGAGCAACCGAAGCTCTTCCAACATCGTCGTCCCGATGTTCTGCGCTTCATCGACAATCAAGAGCACACGCCGCCCGGCGCTCCGCTCCCGTTCCAAGAATCGTGAAAAGTCCTGAAACATCTCCGTTTCGCTCTTGCCGGCCGTCGGCATGTCGAAAGCGGTCGCAATCCACGGCAACAGTCCACCGAATCCAGCATGCGTATTCGACAAGACTCCGATCGTCCATGGATGACGGGTTTCATCCAACAGCTGATTGAGAAGCGTGGTCTTCCCCATCCCTGGTTCGCCGGTGATGATGATGAATGCGGACCCGTTGGCCAAGCCGTATTCCAGAAGGCTCAGCGCCATTTTGTGCTTCGCCCCCAAATAGAGAAATCCCGGGTCGGGCAGCAGCGTGAACGGCTGGGCTTTAAATTGATAATAGGTTTCGTACATCAGTCTCCACCTAGCGATCTGAGTTGACCAGTGTTCGCCCTTGTCGCAGTGTCAACATGGCGCGTCCGGACTTATTCAAAACACCGCCGAGGATGGGGACGCTGCCCTTCAGAACGTCCATGGCCCGTGTAACCTCAGTCACAGCGGTGCGACCTTCCTCCACGACGAGCAGCAAGGCATCGAGGTGTGGCGCAAATCCGAGCATGTCGGCGCGTGACAGAATCGGGGGAAGATCGAAGACCACAAGACGGGCGGGATAGCGATGCTTCAATTCCTGGACTAAGCCCGTCATTCTCGGCGACACGAGCGCCTCCGCTGAATTCTTGATCGACCGCCCTCCAGGAAGGAAGACGAACCGACCGATACCAGGATGAATCAGCAGTGGCGCGAGCGGCACCTCATCAAGAAGGTGCTCGGACAATCCCGGGACGGCGGCCATCCCAAAGGCGCGGTGGACCGACGGTCGCAGTAAGTCGGCATCGACCAAGAGCACGGTATGAGCCAGATCCATGGCGAGTGAGAGCGACAGATTAACCGCCGTCAATGTTTTTCCTTCTTCATCTGAGGCACTGGAGACCCCGATGACATTCCACCCTTTCTGACGGTATTGCTGCAACACCTGCGCTCGAACCATGCGATACGCATCGACAAACGGGCCTTGTTCAAAGCCGGCGATCAAGCGTTGTTCCCGCATCACATCAGGGGGAAGCGCGATCGTCCTCGTGGCGGTATACACGATCGGAGGACTTGGTCGTCGTGAGTCTCCCGCCAATCGACGCGGTTCGGCACCGGAAGGACCGAGTTGCTGTCTCAACCGTTCTTGGGCCTGCTGAAGATATTCCATTGGAGGTTTGCCGTTTCGTTATATTCCGGTCAGCCGATTTTTCTAAGGATCGTATACCACACCACATCCAGTGGCCTCCATGCGAGATGGAGAATCAGCACCACGACGACCATCGCCCCAAGCGCGGAGAGGCTGACCGCCACGCGACGACGAGAAAGGGCGGCCATCTCACGATCCGACGGCAGGTAGGGAACCGCCACAATGGGAACATTACGCATGGCGTGGGACAGCTGGTCCCGCGTATAGATTTTGCCGTCGACATGGTCGGCCACGACACCGAGCCCCACTCCCCCAAAGAGCGCAAACATGGCACCAAGCAGCAGAATCGCCGGGCGGTTGGGCTGACTCGGCTTCTCAGGCAGCTCCGGCGGATTGATTAACGAGAATCGCTCTCCCTTCCGCTGAACTTCCAATTCTGCGGAGACCTGCGCCTCCATCATCCGAGAGGTAATTTCCTGATGCTTGCGCACAGAATTTTCACGATCTCGAATCAAGTCCAGATATTCAGGCTCGATCGTCGGCGTCGTTTCCAAACGTTTGGCGTATTCGGTCATACGGCGTTTCAATTCGACACGCGCCGTTTCGAGCGATTGCAACGACGCCGTAGTGGAAGCCAGCTGCGACTCAATATTGATGTACGCGGGATTCTCCGGCTTGATATGCACCGGGGCGGCGGCGCGATCGGTTGCGGCCTGTAATTCCCGCTCAAGAGAAGCCACAACTTCTTGAGCCCGGATCACGTCAGGATGGGCATCATGCATACGCCCGCGAAGGTCATCCAACATCGCTCGTTCCGCCATGAGTCGTTTCGACAGCTCGTCGCGACCATCCGAGATTCCGGTTTCCTTTTCAAGCGACGCTAATTCCTGTTTCATCTTAATCAGGTCGGGATGATCAGGTTTCACGTAGGCCGTGAGACTGGCAGACTGTGCTCGCAAGGCTTTCAGTCGCTCGTCAACATCCAACAGTCGCTCGCCGCTCGCGCTGATAATCGGTGTGTGAGGCTTCAACGTCGCAAGTTCACCTTCGAGGTACGTCTTGCGTTCGCGCAAGCTTCTGATATCACGGTCAGCGTCACTCAGCTCCCGTTGAGCCTGATTCATCAAGGACATATTGAGTTGCACGAGCTCCGGTAACGCCCCACCTGCCCGCTGCTTGACCTTGGCAAGCTTCTCTTCCAATTCTTTGATGTGTCGAGATAGGTTTTCCGATTCCTGCTTCAGGAACGACGTGGTTTCGTGGGCATGTCGTTCACGCGTCTTCAAATTTTCGTTCAGGAAGAGACTCGTCAGCTCATTGGCGACCTTTTGAGCCACATCCGGAGCCTCTCCGTCGTAGGCCAAAGTGAATGCAATGGTGGCTTGTGTCGGGTTCTGAGACCGCTTATCGATGACCTTGACGTTCATGACCTCGATCTGAATATCTTTCGTAAACCTCTCCAGCACTTCCTCCGTGGAGCTTCGCCGCCGAAGACTTTTATAGAGGTCGTATTGATCCACCATACGCCAGAGCGTCGATCGACTGAGTACTTGTTGCTTGATCGTCTCGATACGCTGATCGACATAGGTCGCAATGGCTGATCGCACAAGATCGGGAGGAATTTCTTGCTCTTCGATCAAGATCGTTGCAGTTGAGCGATACACGGCCGGCCAGAGGAAAGCCAAAGCGGCACTCGCACCCAGCAACAGTGCCCCAGTGACCACAATCAGCCGGCGGCGACGGCGCAGCAACGCCACATACTCCGTGACGGTCCGCGCCTGAACGCTCGTCGTCAATCGGCCGGATGGTCGCTGATCACTCGTTACCGTGACACTGCCCATTTGAGTCCTTCATAGCGGAGCACGAGAAACATCGAATGCGCCCCATTGTGCTGGTTAAGTTCGTCGACAGTTCGTTCCGCAAACGTATACGTGGCCTCCACGGTCCAGGATTCGGCAACATTCCACGAGACGCTCGGACTGACTGAAAGGAATCGCGTGCTTGGGAAGGAACGATTGGCTGAATCCGTGGCGATGGCCGACACAAAATAGAGGCCTCCCGTCAGTGAGGCCGAAAGGGTCTCGCTCAGGCGGTGATGGACGGATCCCCCGACGCGATCGGTCTTGAGTAGTCGCCCGAAGCCGCTCGGATTGATCCGTCGACTGCCGTCGACCCGAATCGCGGTCCGCTCCAATTGCTTACTCAACGACGCGTTGTAGATCCACACCACATCCTGGCTGCTGACAGCCCCGGCCCCCGAAAGCTCCAATTCCGAGTAGACCAGTCGTCCCCCACCTCCCACCGAGCCGATCCAATGATCCCCGAAGTCATGGGTCCAAGTCGCCTGCGCACCATAATAGGTCGTCTCCAGCCCGATGGCTGGAATGCGCACCATCGTGTAGTCACCGGTCAGCTGCACCTGGTCCAACTCGCTCAGGTGATACGTCGGCCCGCTTGACCCGCCATGGACCTGGTAGTCGAAGAGTCCCAGACGCTGACCGTCCTGATAACTGGCATCCGCGAAATTGTACCCGCTTTGCCACGACAGTCTCTCGGTAAGGCCGACTTTCCAGCTCGGGTTGGCGGTCCACATGTTCCGTTGTGTAAAAGACAACACAAGTCCCGTGGTCTCCAGCTCTCCTCGCAGGGTGTTATCGTTGGCAAACCCACCTTCAAACCCCAAGATGTGCCGATCTGTTCGATACGACGTCCTCAGGGGAAAGTAGTAATTGGTAAAGGATCGATCTTGATCGCCAAAATAATGGACGAAATCCGCCCGTCCTTCACTTTCCACGGAGAGTGACTCCGTCGCACCTTTGAATCGAAGGGCCGGTGTCACCCAATTCCCCCATACTTCGTTGTTTCCGTCGCGCAGGAGCAAGTTGCTGTTGTAGATCCCCTTGACACTCAAGGACGGGACCGCCGACCATTCCGCTGCCAGTGTGTCTCCTATCCCGTCGAACATCGAAACCATCAGTGCCCCGCAGAGAGCCGACCGTAGAACCCAAGACGTGTAGCTTCCACCGGAGCGCGGGATCACAATCGGCCCTCGACTCTCCCATCCTGTCAAGGCACCATCACCACGTCGCCACGCTGAAGCACGATGTTCTGCTCAAGGTCTTTCCCTTTTCGTGCGTCACCATAACGGAACGGAAAGACGATTTCTTCCATCCCTCCTCGTCGACGAATGATCTTGATGTCATTCTCCGCCGCATAGGGCGTGAGTCCACCGGCCATACTCAGAGCCTGCAGCACATCCGTATGGTGGCCTGCCTGGTACTCCCCCGGTTTATTCACTCGGCCCAGCACATAGATGCGGTAGCTCTGCACCTTCAAGACGGTCACCGTGACATGTGGAGTCGGCAAGTACTTCGTAAGCCGCG
>CXWK01003630.1_pt1 | contig 13100 bp, 13 predicted proteins | sample 590851 | NCBI WGS metagenome assembly CXWK01 (sample SAMEA3498364, study PRJEB10139) | wastewater metagenome | biome: wastewater treatment plant; material: activated sludge | place: Denmark | collected 2014-08-01
AAAAACTTATAAAAAAGGTTTAGTAATCATGGCAGAACAATTAACTTATAATCTTGACCTTGATGAGCTGATATTTGCTCAGAAAAACAAGGAATATGGAGCTTATAAGCTACGTAAGGCATATAATAAATATCTAGCCATCGCTATGTGGATCGCTATTTTAATAGTATTCCTGGTAACAGCAGGTCCAACTATTTATAAAACACTAAACCCTGAAAAAGTTAGTGTAAACAGAAAAAAAATAGTAAGCATAACTGATTTGGCTCCTCCTCCATCAATTGGTGAAGAACAAAAGATTGAAGAGGTTAATGCTCCTCCTCCACTTAAATCAACAATTAAGTTTACGCCTCCTGTTGTAAAACCTGATGACCAGGTAACAGAAGAGTACGTTCCAACCGTAGATGAACTTAAAGATGTTGACCCGGGTGCTAGAACCGAAGAAGGACAGGAAGGTGGCGTAGATTATAGTCTTATCGAAGTTGAAGAGCAAGTAGTGGAAGAAAAGAAAGAAGAAGCTCCACAATACTTTGTTGCCGTAGAAGAAATGCCGGAACCAATTGGCGGTATTGCAGCTATTCAATCATTAATTGAATATCCTGAAATAGCTAAAAGAGCTGGTGTTGAAGGCAAAGTTTATGTGCTGGCTTTTGTTGATGAACGCGGAAATGTAACAAGTGCAAAAATACTTAAAGGTATTGGCGCTGGTTGCGATGAAGCTGCAATTGACGCAGTTAGAAAAACTAAATTTAAACCTGGTAAACAGAGAGGTACTCCTGTTAAAGTTCAGGTTTCTATTCCAATCGTATTTAAACTTCAATAAAAGTTTAAGCGTGATTGGATATTATACTATACCGGGTTAACTAATTTAATTTGGGAAAAGTATTTTAATATAGGTCCCGATTTTCAAGGAATGAACAAAATGTCACTTACTATTATTTTTAGTTTTGCTATGTCATTTGTTTATCTTGGAATCGGGATTTTTTTAATTATAAGTGAGCCACTTTTTTATTTTAGTTATTTGCAGCAATTGGGTTTAGGCATAATATTTGTCGTATATGCAGCAGCAAGGTTCTATATGACACTAAAGAAAAAACGTGAAAGTGAAATTGAAGAAAATGAAGAATAAAGCACTTATTTTTTTATTATATTTTACTACAATACTGTACTATGGATGCAACAGTTCGGATGCGCCAGCCGATACACCAACTACCGGCAAATTAGCTATTTGTGTTGATGAAACTTATAAACCGTTAATTGATTCTGAGATTGATACTTTTAACAGCATTTATAAATATGCTGAGGTTACAGTAAAGTATAAGGCAGAATCTGAAGTTTTTAATGATCTGATGAATGATAGTGTACGATTGATTGTTGTACCTCGTAAACTTAATAAAGATGAACTTAAGCAATTTGAAAAGTGGCAAATTGTACCAAGAGTTACTAAAATTGCTTATGATGCTGTTGCTTTAATCGGAAGTAAAGATTTACAAGATTCATCTTATACAATAGCAGAATTAAAAACTTTATTAGTTGCTGAAGGAAAAAATTCCGGCTCTAATAAAATTAAAGTAGTATTCGATAATAATAATTCAAGTACTATCAGTTTTTTAAAAGAAAAAACCGGTGCAACAAAATTTTCATCTAATTGTTATGCATTAAATTCAAGTAATGCTGTACTTGATTATGTATCAAAAGAAAAAAACAGCATAGGGATTATTGGAGTTAACTGGATTAGTGATAAAGATGATACAACTAATTTCAGTTTTCTAAAAACAGCAAAAGTTTTGGAAATTTCTCAGGGATTAAACTCTGAATCATTAAAGCCTTACCAGGCTTACATTGCACAAAAAAAATATCCTCTTTACAGAGAGGTTTATATGGTTAGTAAAGAAGCTTACACTGGTTTAGGTGCAGGGTTTACGGCTTTTGTTGCCAGTGAAAGAGGACAAAGAATTGTACTTAAATTTGGTCTTGTGCCGGCTACAATGCCTGTACGACTTGTTGAAATAATAAACGAAGAACTCTAAATATATAAGTGGTGCTAAAATGGCTATCAAAAAAATATCGATCTATTTTCTGCTAACAGCTCTTATTACAGTAAACTTGTTAGCTCAGGATTTTTCAACTGGAATAAACTTAATAAAAAGTGAAAAGTTTGCTCAGGCAAAAACATATTTTTTGTCTTTGTTAGGAACAAAATCAAGTGCTAATGCACGTTTTTATTTAGGGCAAATTTATCTTGCTCAAGATAATTTGGATTCAGCTTTTATACATTTTACAGAAGGAATAAAAGAAGATCCGGATAATGCATTAAATTATGCTGGCATTAGCAAAATTGAATACTACAAAGGTAATTCTGCCGAAGGTGAGAAAAAGCTTAACACTGCTATAGATAAAGGCGAAGATGATGCAATAACTTACATAACACTTGCAGAAGCTTTTTCAAATCCCAAAGTAAAAAATTACGAAAAAGCAATTGAGTTGTTAAACACATCATTAAAACTTAAAAAGAAAAACATAGATTCCTACATAAGTTTAGGTAAGATTTATGTTGCCAAAGGTAATGGTACTGATGCTTTAAAAAACTTTTCTACTGCTTTAGATATGGATCCTAAAAGTCCTGAAGCGCTTACACAAAAAGCTAAAGTTTATGTTTTAATTAGTAACAATGATGAGGCAATATCGCTTTTGAATGAAGCTGTTACAAATGATCCAAATTATGCTCCGGCATATAATGAATTAGCAGAAGTTTATGCTACTATGAAGAATTATCCTAAAGCAGCAGAGAATTTTGCCAAATATATGGAGACATCTGGAATTACAGTTGAAAAAGAAAAAAGGTATGCCCAAATTCTTTATGTAAATAAAGAGTATCAAAAGGCTATTGATATACTAAAAGGAATTATATCCAAAGAGTCAGACATTTCATCATCAACCAGAATAATTGCTTATTCTTATTTAAAGTTAGAAGATACTCAGAATAGCAAAGCATACTTTGAAAAATTATTTGCGCTTAAAGATGTTGAATTTCAAACAGGCGATTATGAAAACTATGGTGATCTTTTAAGTAAAGCTGGTAATGATTCTTTAGCACTTATTTATTATGGCAAATTGGTTGGTCTGGATAATTCAAGAAAAGATATTTATAGTAAAATGTCGGTTATCAACTTTAAAAATAAAAATTGGCCTGGTGTGGTATCTGCATTAACAAGCAAAGGTACTTTAACAGCACAAGAATATTTTGATCTTGGTAAAGCCTATATGTTTATTGGTGATAAAGCTGTTGCAGAAGTTACAGAAACTTTAAATACTGCTCTAGCGTTAACTGATGATCAGAAGTGGGAAGCAGTTAGACCTGCATTACTTTATTATCAGGCTGATCTTAGAGATGCACAAAATGATGCGGCAAAAATTGATGCTGCAATAAGTAAAGTTTCGCAAACTGTTGAAGCTGCTGTTGCTAAAGAACAAAAATCAAAATGGACTGCTGCTAAAAATTCTTGGTTACAAGAAGTTCGTGATAAAATAAAGCTTGATTATGCTAATGCTGATACTGCTTTAACAATGCTAACACAAAAAGTGCCTGATCTTGCAGTTGCTTATTTCTGGAAAGCAAGAGTTAACACTAACTTTGATCCTGAATCTAAACTAGGATTGGCAAAACCTTTTTATGAACAATTTATAGAAAAGGCTGCTGCTGATAATGGAAAGTTTAAAAAAGAATTAATTGAATCTTATCAGTACCTGGGTTACTATTACTATTTGCAAGAAGATAATGCAAAATCAATAACTTACTGGCAAGAGGTTCTTAAGTTAGATCCTGAAAACAAGCAAGCAACTGAGGTTATTAAACAACTAAAATAGATTTACTTATAGATGATTTTCAAAAGCCGTTTATTAAACGGCTTTTTTTTTGAATTTTATTTATGATTTTATATTAAGCTAACCCTTTGAATCAACGATAGCATTTTCTCTTAACCACTTAATCATAGCAATATCATTTCCGCTAATATGATGCTTTAACCAATCTGAGAGAAATTGTGAAACCGTTGCAGTTAAATCAACTTTATGCATTCCAAATAATTTAATCAGTTTTAGTGATTGCTCTCTTAGATTATCATGTTCAAGTTTATGTTCAGCATATTGTTCATAGTGATGGCTAATCATTAATTCTTCTTCAGTTTTAAAATGTGTTTCAACATAAGCAGATAGTTTTTCCATTGTCTCNNTGTTGTCCATCCACGATTGGATGACCCGTTTCCAAAGATTTGTTCCAGGCAACTAATTCCATTTAAAGTCCGTATTAAAAAATGATTTTGAAAATCTATTATGATATATTATCGAATAAATCAAAAACATTTTAATCTTGATATCACGTCTATTTTGAATAATCTATAAATATTTAGCCTATTGTATCATAAACTTTAATTTTTTAGCTCGTTTAATCACTATAATGCTTAATATCTATACTTAAATCTTTGGAAGATTGGGCTGTTTAGTGTTAAATTTGCGCCAGTTTTTAAATCGAATCAGAATAGGATAAAGGAATGCTCACAAAACAAAAAAAACTTTCGAGAAAAGAAATAAAGGAAGATAAACTTGTAGAATACTACTATAGATCTCAATCTTTTTTTGAAGAAAATAAGAACAAGATATTTATGTTTCTTGGTGTTATCGTAGTTGCGGTTGCTGCTATTGCCTGGTATTTAAGTTATAGAAGCAGCCAAAATGAACAAGCAGGAATTCTAATATCCAAGGTAATGGATACTTATGATGCAGGTGATTTTCTTGGAGCAATTGAAGGTAACAAAGATGCTAAGGTTTTGGGACTAAAAGAGATTGTAGCACAATATGGTAGTTCAGAAAATGGTGAAATTGCAAAGATTTATTTAGCTGATTGTTATGCAAATCTTGGTAAACCTGAAGAGGCCGTAAAATATTATGAAGATTACAGTGGCGATATTGATATTTATAAAGCTGCAGCTTTAGCTGGTCAGGCAAGTTATTTTGCATTTAAAAATGAAAAAGAAAAAGCTGCTGAGTTTTACGATAAAGCATCCAAAGTATCTAAAACAAATGCTATGAATGCTGATTATACATTTCAGGCAGCAGTAAATTATTTTGAAGCAGGAGAGAAAGAACAAGCTAAAAACCTCTTCCAAACAATAAAAGATGAGTATAAAACCTCGATGGTTTTCTCTCAAGTTGATAGATATCTCACTTTACTGAATTAAGGGATTTTGATAGATTTTCATTAAAAACCGTGAAGAAATTCACGGTTTTTTGTCAAAAATCGTTAAAAAGCGTTTCTTGACATTACAAACATCTATCTCTATTTTTTTCAAGTCAATTATTAACAATTTAAACTCAGAGATTTATGGCAGATACCTCAGATTTCCGAAATGGTCTAATCATTAGATATAAAAATGAACCATTTGTAATTACAGAATTTCAGCACGTTAAACCTGGCAAAGGTGGCGCTTTTGTGCGTAGTACACTTAAAAATTTAAAAACAGGTAAAGTGCTTGATAATACTTTTAGATCAGGCGAATCAATAGAAATTATTCGTGTTGAAAGAAAAAAATTCCAATATCTTTTCCGTGAAGCAGAGTTTTTAGTTCTAATGGATAATGAAACTTATGAACAAATAAATGTTCCGGTTTTGCTTTTTGGTGATGCTGTTGATTATTTAAAAGGAAGTGAAGAAATAGAAATTTTATTTAATGGCGATGATATTATTACCGTTGAACCTCCAATTTTTGCTTTCTTAAAAGTTTCCGAAACTGAACCTGGTTTTAGAGGTAACACTGCAACAAATGCATTTAAACCTGCAAAGTTAGAATCTGGTGCTACTGTAAATGTTCCTTTATTTGTAAATGTTGATGATCTTTTGAAAGTTGATACACGTACAGGGGAATATGTTGAAAGAGTAAAATCCTAATCAAAGGAAAATAAAATGGATCTAAACCTGATAAAAAAGCTTATTAAAATTCTTGAAACAAGTGATGTAACAGATCTTGAAGTTGAAGAAAATGGTACAAGAGTTAAACTAGCAAAAAAAGTTAGGATTGCTCAAACTGTAGCAATTCCTCAAGCTGCACCTGTAAACAATCAAACATCAATTTCTGTTGTTAAAACAGATGATAAAAAAGGTGTTGATGAAAATGCAGGTTTACACGAAATCAAATCGCCAATTGTAGGAACTTTTTATAGAGCTCCTGCGCCTGATGCTGATTCTTATGTCCAAGTTGGTGATAATGTTTCAGTTGGTTCTGTTTTATGTATAGTTGAAGCAATGAAATTGATGAATGAAATTGAAAGTGATATAAGCGGAAAAATTGTTAAGATTTTAGTTGAAAATGGTAAACCTGTTGAATACAATCAACCATTGTTTTTAATACAAAAAAGTTAATCTAAAAAGATTTGAGATATTGTGTTTAAAAAAATTTTAATTGCTAATCGTGGTGAAATTGCTCTTCGAATAATCAGAACTTGCAAAGAACTTGGAATTAAAACTGTTGCTGTTTATTCTGAAGCTGATAAAGAATCACTACATGTTACTTTTGCAGATGAAGCAGTTTGCATAGGTCCGCCACCCGGAAAAGAAAGCTATCTAAAAATACCGTCCATCATTTCTGCTGCACAAATTACGGGTGCAGATGCAATTCATCCCGGGTATGGTTTTTTAGCTGAGAATGCTGATTTTTCTGAAATCTGTAACGAATCTAACATAACTTTTATTGGTCCATCACCAACCATGATAAGATCGATGGGTGATAAGTCTTTTGCTAAAGATACGATGAGAAAAAATGGTGTTCCTGTAATTCCAGGTAGTGATGGTGTTATTACTGAAATTAGTGAAGCTATAAAAGTTGCACACCAGGTTGGATTTCCTGTAATTGTAAAAGCATCTGCTGGCGGTGGCGGAAAAGGAATGCGTATTGTTTGGGAAGAAAATGAATTTGAAAAAGCTTTTCAAACTGCTCAAACTGAAGCTGGTGCAGCATTCAATAATTCTGATGTTTATATCGAAAAGTATTTAGAAAATCCCAGACACGTTGAAATACAAGTAATGGGCGATAAATTTGGAAATGTTTATCATTATGGTGAACGTGATTGTTCAGTGCAACGAAGGCATCAGAAACTTATTGAAGAATCTCCATCTCCCGCACTTGATGAAGCACTTAGAAAAAAAATGGGTGATACAGCTGTACTTGCTGCAAAGTCAGTAAACTATCTTGGTGCAGGTACAATAGAGTTCTTGTTAGATAAACATAAGAATTTTTATTTTATGGAAATGAATACAAGAATTCAGGTTGAGCATCCGGTAACAGAAACTGTTTATAATGTTGATCTTGTAAGACAACAAATTTTAGTAGCTGCAGGGCAAAAAATTGATACACCGCCAAATCCTCCATCAGGACACAGCATTGAGTTTAGAATAAATGCAGAAGATCCTGATCATGATTTTAGACCTTCACCTGGTAAAATAACCTCTCTTAATTATCCAGGCGGTTTTGGTGTTAGGGTTGATTCACATATTTACCAGTCTTACACAATACCACCTTATTATGATTCTTTAGTTGCAAAACTTATTGTGTGGGGCAAAACTAGAGAGCGTGCAATTGCAAGGGGTAAACGTGCATTGGAAGAATTTGTAATTGAAGGAATAAAAACTACAATTCCATTTCATCTAAAAGTTTTAGAAGATCCAAGATTTATTAGTGGTAATTTTGATACAGGTTTTTTAGAAAAATTTAACGCAGATAATTAGTTTTATTTAATTACATTTACAGAAAATTTTTACGAGGATAAAATGAGTATTCCAAATAATTTAAAATATACAAAAGAACACGAGTGGGTTTTAATTGAGGGAAATATCGGTACAATTGGAGTTACAGATTATGCACAAGGTGAGCTTGGCGATGTTGTTTTTGTTGATATCGATCCAGCAATTTCTGCTATAAAAAAAGGTGATTCTATTGGTACAATTGAAGCAGTAAAAACTGTTAGCGATATTTTTGCACCATTTACAGGCAAAGTTATAGAGCTTAATGAATCTCTTAAAGATAATCCAGAAGTAGTTAATTCTGATCCTTATGGACAGGGCTGGATGTTAAAAGTAGAAATAAGTGATGTTTCTGAACTTAGTGATTTACTTGATTCAACTTCTTATCAGGCTTTAATAGGCCAATAATAATATTCTTTGAAAACTTTAAAAACAAAATCTGGGAAAGCTAGATTTTGTTTTTTTTATTTTAAATTAAAAATAAAATATGCAACCAGCAGAAAAAATTTTAATAATTGATTTTGGTTCACAGTTTACGCAGCTAATAACAAGAAGAGTAAGAGAAGCAAATGTTTACTCAGAAATTCACTCGCACAAAATAACTTTAGAAGAAGTTAAAAATTTTAATCCTGCGGGAATCATTCTTTCCGGTGGACCGATGAGTGTTTATGATTCTGATGCTCCTGATTTAGATGAAGAAATGTTAAAAATTAATGTTCCTGTTTTAGGGATTTGTTACGGGCTTCAGATTATTAGCAAAAAACTTGGTGGAAAAGTTGAACCTGCAAAAGACAGAGAGTATGGTAGAGCTATTCTAAATATCATTGAAACCTCACCATTGCTTACAGATGTAAATGTTCAATCACAAGTTTGGATGAGTCACGGTGATTTTCTGACGGAACTACCTGAAGGATTTAAAGTAATTGCTAAGTCAGATCACTCCCCAATTGGTGCTGCTGAAAATATTGCGAGAAAAATATTTGGCGTGCAGTTTCATCCTGAAGTTATCCATACTGATGAAGGTAAGAAGATTATTCAGAATTTTTTATTTAATATTTGTAAATGTAAAGGTGATTGGACATCGCATAATTTTATAGAAAAAAGTATTGCTGAGATTAAAAACAATGTTGGAAATGCAAAAGTTATTTGTGCTTTAAGTGGTGGTGTTGATTCCACAGTAGCTGCAGTGCTTGTTAAAAAAGCTATTGGTGATAATCTGATTTGCATTCATATTGATAATGGGTTGATGCGTAAAAATGAAAGTGCAGAGATTAAAAAAGTTTTCGATGAAAAATTAAATCTTAATCATATCCATATAAATGCTTCAGAGAAATTTTTAACTAAACTAAAAAACATTTCTGATCCTGAACAGAATGCCAAAATAATTGGCAATACGTTTATCGAAGTCTTTGAAGAAGAAGCAAAAAAAATCACTGGGGCAAAATATCTTGTGCAAGGCACTTTATATCCAGATGTAATTGAATCTGTATCGGTTAAAGGTGCTTCTGCAACAATTAAAACTCATCATAACGTTGGTGGATTACCGGAAAAAATGAACTTGAAATTGATCGAACCATTTAGAGCATTGTTTAAAGATGAAGTTAGAAATGTTGGAAGAGAACTAAATATACCTGAAGAATTTATTGATCGTCATCCATTTCCGGGTCCTGGTTTAGCGGTTAGAATCCTTGGCTCTATTGATATTGAAAGACTTGATATTCTAAAAGAAGCTGATGATATTTATATCAGAGCAATAAAAGATGCTGGGATTTACGATAAAATTTGGCAAGCATTTGCCGTTCTTTTACCAATACAATCCGTTGGTGTTATGGGCGATGCTCGGACTTATGAAAATGTGCTTGCATTGCGCGCTGTAACTTCTGTTGATGGAATGACAGCAGATTGGTATAACTTTGAACATAATTTTTTGTCAGATGTTTCTAATAAAATAATCAATAAAGTTCGTGGTGTTAATCGAGTTGTTTACGATATAAGTTCTAAACCTCCTGCAACTATAGAGTGGGAATAATTGGACGAAGAAAGAATAAAATATAAACTTAAACTTGCATCAATTTTTATCTCAGAAGGTAAAAATCTTCATGCAATTCAGATTTATAATAGCTTAATTCAAGAGACTGATCTTGAAGATATTTATTATTTGCTTGCTGAATTATATGAGGATATTGGTTATATGAATGCAGGTGAAAAAATTCTTAATGAACTTTTGGAGTTAAAAGAAAATAAACCTGAAGTTGCAATGTATTTAGGTCAATATCTTCTTAGAAATTCTAAATGGCTTGAAGCTATTGAAGTATTAAGCTCACTATCAGATCAAATTCATTCAACAAATTTTTTAATCGGCTATGCTTATTTAATGCTGGATCAATTTGAATCATCAAAAGAATATTTTACAAAGTACAGTTTGTGTAATGAAAGAGGAGAGTTAAAACAAGAAGCTAATCTTTATCTAGCAAAAATTGAATATGAACTAAAAAATTATGATTCAGCTTTAACTTATGCCAAAGATGCACAATTTATTTACTCAGAGTTTTGGGAACTTAATTTAATTTTAGCAAAAGTATATTATTCGTTAAATATGTTTACGCATTCTGTTTTACCAATTGAAAAGGCAATCAAACTAAACCCCAAAGACACTGCCGTTTTAGAATTTGCTGGAAAGATTTATTTTCAGTTGGAAGAATTTAAAAAAGCTGAACACTATTTTTCGGAGTGCATCGAAAATAGTTCTGAAATTTCCGCTGAGATTTATACATTACTTGCAAAATCGTTTCTTAAACTATTAAAGGTTAAAGAAGCAAATCTTTTTGTTGATTTAGCACTTAAAATTGATCCAACATATAAACCGGCACTTGTGACTAAGGCTATTATTAATAAATAAGAAATTTTATGAAAAAAATCTTTTTACTTTTAATGATTTTTGGGCTCATTGGTTACCCTCAAAATTTAACCGTGGATAATGATAAAGATTTTAATAGAGCTGTAGGTTTATATAATGCCAACAAATACTCCGACGCATTATCACTTTTTCAAAAAATAGCTAAACGAACAGAAAATAATTCTAAAATTACACCCTCATCTTTTTTTATTTACAAAATATTAGATGTCCAAAAAAAATATTCAGAAGTAGAAAAACAATCGAAAAGTTTTTTGCTTAGTTATCCGCAAAGCAAATATAGCAATGAGATTAAAATATTACTTCTTAAAAGTTTTATTGACCGCGAAGACTATCAAAAAGCATTTAAGTATTCATTAGAATTTTTAGATGGATCAAGCTCAATTGTCTTTAATAAAGAGCTAAAAAGTAATGCGGAGAAAATATCCACAAATTACTTAAGCAGTTCTGAAGTTGAGATGTATTTTGAACAGTATTTGAACTCGACAAGTAAATCTTTTTTATTGTTGCTTTCAGGTAAAATATTACTGCGTGAAGGGGATATTCTAAATGCTTTAAAAAGATTTTCTGAGATAATTACTAAACATCCATCTTCGGATGAATATGTTGAAGCATTAGATCTTAAGAAACAATACAGTAACCAATCAGAAAATGAATTTCCTGTAGTTGGTGTTATCCTTTCTTTAACTGATCAAAATGGACGTGAAATTGAATCAGCATCAGAAATATTAGAAGGGATTAAATATGCCTTTCACGAGTATAATACTGCACATAATGAAAAAGTTGGTATATCAATTAAAGATTTACAAAGGGATAAAAGTAAAGTCGAAAGTGTTCTCAGTGAATTAATAGCTGATAACAACACGCGCTGTATTATTGGCCCGGTTTTTAGCGATGATGTTCGCAGTTCGCTGGAGGCAATTAGTAGTTCTAACCTTTGTCTTATTTCTCCCACTGCAACCGATGACGATTTGATTTCACTTTATAATAATTTTTATCAAGCAAATCCTTCACTATCAACAAGAGGAAAAATATTTGCACAATATTTATACTTCGTAGAAAATAAAAGAAAATTGGCAGTCTTAAATGCGATCGAAGGTTATTCACCATTACTTGCTGCAAGTTTTACAAATGAATTTGAAAAACTTGGTGGAAAAATCATTGCCAAAGAAACATACAAGAGTAAAAGTTATTCTTTATCAGATCAGATTAACCGAATTTTATCAGTTGCAAATTCGATTGAGGGGATTTATGCTCCAATATCTGATTCAAAAGATGCAACTGCAATTTTATCTCAAATGGTTCAAAGTGGTTTGAATATGGATTTGTATGGAAACCAGGATTGGTTTTTGGGTAAAGGATTTGAATCTTCATCAACAAGTGCAAATAAACTTACATTTGAGTCTGATTATTTTATAGATTTTAACGATCCAGATTTTAAAAGCTTTTCTTCTTCGTTTAAGAAAATTACAGGTAAAGAAACTAACAGAAATGTTTTGTATGGTTATGATTCAGCCAAGTATTTATTAACTGTTATTAGAAATATTGATCCCACAAGAAGAAATATTAAAAATAAAATTGAATCAGGAATAAACGTAACTGGATTTCACAATAATATATCTTTTGACTATGACAGGATTAATAAATATCTAAATATTGTAAGGTTTGATGATGGTGTTTTTAATTTAGTAGAAAAATTTCGTTCGGGAAAATAATTGAAAGTTGGTATATGTCTAAAGTAAAAGATTTACCGTTAGACGATCGGCCCAGGGAAAAATTATTATTACGCGGGGCACAAAATTTAACTGATGCAGAACTTATTGCAATCTTACTGAGAACAGGAACTAAGGGAAAATCAGTAATTGCGATGGCGCAAGAAATAATATCAAAAGAAAATAATCTTGCCCAGCTTGCAAATAAATCAGCAGCAGATCTAATAAAAACATCTGGAGTTGGTAAAGATAAAGCAGCAACTCTTTTAGCAGCTTTTGAAATAAGCAGGAGAATATTATCACAAACAAAATGGTTCTCGCAAAAAAAAATTACTTCACCAGCTGATGTTGCAGAAATATTTATTCCGTTGTTAAGGGATGAAGTTAAAGAACAATTTGTTGTAGTATGTTTAAGTTCGGCAAATAAAATAATTAGATATGAAAAAATTTCACTTGGTAATTTAAATTCAAGTGTAGTGCATGCAAGAGAAATATTTAAAGTTGCAATTGAAAATAATTCGGCTAGTATAATTTTAATTCATAATCACCCAAGTGAAAACCCTGAACCAAGCAATGAAGATATTTCAATTACAAAAAAAATTGTTGAAGCCGGAAAGATAATGGATATACCGGTTTTTGATCATATAATAATAGCAGGTAGTTCTTTTACAAGCTTTGTTGAAAG
>CXWK01001292.1_pt1 | contig 13098 bp, 13 predicted proteins | sample 590851 | NCBI WGS metagenome assembly CXWK01 (sample SAMEA3498364, study PRJEB10139) | wastewater metagenome | biome: wastewater treatment plant; material: activated sludge | place: Denmark | collected 2014-08-01
GCCACGGCCATGAAGGCCACCGGGATCATCAAGGCTCCGGCGATCAGGATCACGTTCCAGTCGATATCGAGGCGAATGCTTGTGAACTCCTGAATCTGGGGGACGCTCAGAAGCAACAGGTAAAACGCCGTCGCCAAAAAGACAGCCAGCAGCGTGAAGGCGAACACGGCCAGGAACTTGCCCAGCAGGAACTCCCGGCGTGGCACTGGATTGAGCAGCAGCGGCTCCAGCGACTTGCGCTCGCGCTCGCCCGCGGTCGTGTCCACGGCCAGATAGAAGCCGCCATAGAACGCGGCCGTCATCATCACCACCGGCAACAGGTTCAGGATCACGCTGCCGACGCCCTCCGTCTGCGCGGCTACATTGACCCGCTCCAACGGCACGGCGGCGGTGATGGCCGGGCTGATGCCCCGCGCCAGCAAGCGCAGGTTGCCGATCTGCGCGCTATACTGGCCGATGAGCGATTGCGCCCGCGAAATGGGCACGCTGCTGCTCTGGCTCGTCTCGTCAACGAGTAGTTGCACTTGCGCCGGCTCGCCGCGACTGAATTGCTCGCTGAATGCTTCGGGAATAATGAGCACGGCGGCCAGATCGCCCCGGCGCACGGCCGTCTCGGCGTCCTCGGGCGCTTCCAGGATGTTGACGTTGTTCTGCTCAAGGAACTGGATGAGGTTTGGCGCGTATTGAGCGCCGGAGATGTGGAGTTCCAGTGGCCGGTCGATTTGCTCGCTGAAGGCGCGGTTCATGAAGCCGAACAGCACGATGTAGATTAGCGGATTGAGCAGCACGGTGAAGAGCGCGTTGCCGACGGAGCGCCGGTCGCGCATGTTATCCAGCAATTCCTTGTGAATGATGACCCACAGGCGTTTGAGCATCAGATCAATCCCTCCTTGGTGCCGATGATGGCGACGAAGGCGTCTTCCAGGTTCTCCTGCCCGGTGCGTTGGCGCAACTCGTCGGGCGAACCCTGGGCGGCGACGCGGCCGCCGGCGATGATGACGATGTTGTCGCACAGCATCGCCACCTCTTGCATGATGTGGCTGGTGAACAGGATGCAGCGCCCTTCGTCGCGCAGTTGGCGGATGACGCCGCGCATGGCCCGCGTGCTCATCACGTCCAGCCCGGCCGTCGGCTCGTCGAGGATCACGTTCTGCGGCTGATGGACCAGCGCGCGGGCGATGGCGACCTTCACCTGCTCGCCGGTGGAGAAGCCCTCGGTGCGGCGGTTGGCGATGTCGCCCATGTCCAGCAGCGCCACCAGCGCATCGATCCGCGCCTCCAGTTCCTTGCCGCCCAGGCCGCGCAATTGGCCGAAGTAGCGGATGTTTTCGCGGGCGGTCAGGCGCTGGTAGAGGCCGTGGGCGTCGGTGAGGACGCCCAGCCGCTTTTGGGCTTCCAGCCGCTGGGTGCGAGTGTCGAAGCCGTCGATTGTCGCCGTGCCGCTATCCGGCTCCAGCGCTCCGGCGACAAGGCGCATGGCCGTGCTCTTGCCCGCGCCGTTGGGGCCGAGCAAGCCGGTGATGAGGCCGTCGGGCGCGGCGAAAGAGACGTCCTGCACGGCCTTCACATTCCCGAATGATTTGCTGAGATTAGTAACCTGGATCATGGACTATCCTGATTGTTGTAAAATGTATGATCGCCAACCGCCGACCGCCGACCATTGACCCTACGGTTCCGGCCCGGCGAATGTGACGAAGAACGGCGGCGGCTCCATATTCTCCACGCAGCTTGTGTCCAGGGCGGCCGCGCTGCCGTCGTTGATGAATTGGCTCACCAGGCGCGGCACGCACCCATAGGCGATCAGGCCGTGGCCGAAGCCGGGGGCGATCAGATGCCGGCTGTTGGGCAGTGTCTGCGCCACTTGCTCGGCATAGCCGGGCGGCGTCACCGGGTCGGTCCCGCCGGAGAGCAGCAGGGTGGGGATGTCGCTCCGCAGCGGTTCGCGCAGATCGGCGGCCACTTCCGCCCGCGGCCAGGTGGCGCAGATAGCCAGGAAGTTCTCGGTGAACGAGCCGAAGCTGGTGGCGGCGCGAATCGCTTCCGCTTCCGCGAGATCGATCCGCGGCGCGTCTTCGGAGCAGGCCACGGCGTAGAGCAATCCGGGATAGACGCCGGTGCTCGATCCGACGGCCAGCGCCTGCACGACCAGCGGCGCGAAATCGCCCGTTTCGTGGGCGTGGTGGATCAACAACGGCAGCAGCGATTGAAACTCCGGGCTATAGAGAATATTGAAGACGTATTGCGACAGTCGGTCGCGCGTCATTTCAAACTCCAGCGGCTCGTTGGTCAGCGGGTGGGCCACGGTGATGGGCTGGGGTTGTTCCAGCCGGGCAAGCAGGGCCTCGTACTCCGCGCGAACGTCGGGGAAGGCAGTGTGGCAGGCCTCGTCGGCCGCGCAGCGCTCGAACAGCAGGTCCAGCGCGCGTTGTCCGTCCCGCGGCATATCGCGGAAGAGCACCAGTTCCGGCCCGGCCACGGCGTCGAGCACGACAGAGCGAATCACCTCCGGGTGGCGGCGCATATAGGCCAACGCCGCCCGGCTGCCGTAGGACGCGCCGTAGAGATTGATCGTGTCGTAATCGAGCGCCACGCGCACCGCCTCCAGGTCTTCAATGAAACGGTCGGTGGTGTATTGCGACAGGTCGGCTTGCTGCTCCAGTTCCTTGCGGCAGTCGTCGAGCAGACCGACGGCCGCCTCATCGGGCAGGTCGTCGGGCAGTGATTCATCGGTCAGGTTGTCACACACAAAGCCGTTGGATTCGCCGGTGCCGCGCTGATCCACCAGCACGATGTCGCGTGTGCGGTTGATTTCTTCAAACAGGTAGGCGGCGTTGGGGTATACCTCGGTCGCCGCCTGGCCGGGGCCGCCGGCCAGCAGAAATAGCGGATCCGCCTCGACGACGCTGCTGCTGCCGGTGGCCGGCAGGACGGCAATGTCGAGGTCGATGGTTCGGCCGCCGGCGAGATCTCGATTTTCATCAACAGTCAGCATACCGCATTGAGCCGTCACGCCGCCCGGCAGCCGGCAAGACTCCAGTGAGATCGTCGGCCGGCGCTCGTCGTTGTTGGTGGTGCAGGCGGAAAGGCCCAACCCAAGTAACAGGATTAAAAGAGTGGCGTACTGTTTCATAGGTGCATTTGATAAGGAATGGGGGATATCCCACAGGAAGGCCCGGCGTCGGTAAAATGACCGTTCCTATTATAGCAGAGTCCTCTGCAGAGACTTTAGTACCTTTTACACAAGCTTGTTTTGAATATGAGAGGCATCCTAATGGATGATGAATAACCCTTTACGACTTTGAATCCGTAGTCTAAATTGCGTCCCGCGCCGCCGAGGCAATGAGGCAATGACATTTACGGTAGAAAAATCATTGTCGTCGGCGGCAACCCCAGGCCGGTAGCTATACTCAGACCGGCCATACGGGTGGAGTCAGGGATGCCTCAACAAAATAGCATCGATCAAATAATTGCCCCGCGACGACGCTTTGTCATCGCATTCATGAGCCTTCTGGCTCTCATTCTCTTCGGTTTGCCGTTTGTCGCGTTCAGCGATGATACGCTGTTCGAGCCTGTCAACGATTTGCGGACGACTCAGGCCGTACCCGTCGGCGCTCTGCGGGCGCGCACCGTGCGGGTCAACCGGGGGGCGTTGAATCCGCGCACCGGCGAATTGCGCCTCAATCTGTTCGACGATGTCAATCTGACCGCCAAGCTTGACCGAGTCGATACTTCGGTCACCGGCGCGTACGTGTGGGTGGGCGAAGTGCCCGGCGAGCCGGGCAGCACCGCCACGCTGGCCGTGCAGGACGGCGTGCTCTCCGGCAGCGTCCATCGCTACGGTCACGAATGGGTCGTAATCGAATCTGCCGGCGGGACGACCTCCGATCTGTACACGATCCGGGAAATCGACCCCAACGCTCCCCACCCGACCGGGCCTGACGAAGTCGTTCCCCAACTGTCCGCGATCGGTGGCGATTCCAGCTTTACCCAATCGGCCACTTGTCAGGAAGACGGCTCGAAAATCAGCGTGCTGATCGCCTACACGGCCGCGGCGCGCGACGCGGCGGGCGGCGTCGCAGCCGTCGAGGCTCTTATCAACCGCCGCATCAGCGAGATGAACACCGCCAATGACGCCAGTCAGGTCTATTTTGACTGGGTGTTGGCCGACGCCATTCAGGTGGACTATACCGAGTCAGGCAATATCCTGACTGATCTGGAAAACCTGCAAGGGAAGACGGATGGACGGATAGACAGCATCCATGCGGCGCGCGATACGGCAAAAGCCGATCTGGTCGCCTTGCTCATCTCCGAGGGCAGCGACGGGGCCTGTGGTCGAGCCTATCGGTTGCCCGAGCTTCAGCCCTATCGCGAAGACATTGCCTTCGGGGTGACAGCCCTCGACTACGCCGATCCCTATTTGTGCAGCGAGATGACGCTAACCCACGAGTTGGGTCACAATCTCGGCAATGCCCATAATCGGGCGGGCACCGATAGTGAAGCGATATTTCCCTATTCGTTCGGGTTCCAATCGCCGAACAAGACGTTTCGCACCCTGATGGCTTATGAATGTCCGGAGGGCGGGTGCCCGCGCATTAATCAGTGGGCCAACCCCACGATCACGTACAAAGGCGAACCGACCGGTATCGACCATGCCAAAGACCCGGCCAATGCTTCCGACATGGTTCGCTCCATGAATCAGGCGCGAATGCTGGTGTCTAACTTCCGCGCCGATTGCGTGGCGACGCCTCCAGGCCCGATGACGAACTTCGCGTACATGCCGGTTGCCGTTCGTAGATAGGTCGGGACGGGAGTCAGGCTCGCATCAAGGCCAATATCTCCGCGCCCGGCGCGAATTCGGTGGGCAAAATCGCCCCCTCGTCCAGGCGCAGGAGATGCGTTTCTCCCGGCGCGTCGCCCGCTCCCAGGCCAATCAGGAGCGGCGATGCGCCGGGCAGGGCGGCCAACTGCCGCGCCAGCGCGCTCTCAAGGCGGGCTTCGGCGCGGATGACGGTCACCTGCTCCAGCGCGACGACCGGCACATCCAGCAGATAATCCACGTGCCAATGCAGGCTCTTCAGCGACGGCGGCCGGAGCGACGGGTTCCCCAGCCCAACGGCCACGAACGCCCTTATCATTGCCTCGCGGATGGCGTGGGGCGGTCGGCCGCCGGCGCGTGTGGCGTGGCGCAGCAAGCGCCCGGCCAACGCCGTTGCGCCGCTCCGGCCCATCGCCGACCCGACGTAGACGTATCGACCGGCGGCGATGGTGACGGGAAGGCCACCGTGGAATCGGCCGAACGACACCGCCGTCTCTTCGCGCCCCCGCATCCACAAGAGATATGCGCCGCACTGACTGGTATCGCCCCGGAAAGTGATTGGGTTCATAGTGATCCCTGATGTTGCATTCAATAGACCTGACAGGTCGGCGATAAAGGTTGCGACCAAACAGCTATTGTGTCGCCGACCTGTCAGGTCTTGATGTTACTCGACAAGGGCAACCGCCCCCCACAGCGGCGCGTCATCGCCCAGCGTCGCCGGAACCACGTCGAAGAGCACCTCCGGCAGCGCCGTCTCTCGCGCCGCGCGCCGCACTTCTTCCCACCATAGCTTGCCCGATTTCGTCACGCCGCCGCCGAGGACGAATCGTTGCGGGTTGATCAGATTGGCCGCATTGCCGAGGCCGACCCCCAACGCCCACGCCCCACGCAATAAAATCTTCCGCGCCGTCTCATCCCCCGCCACGGCCGCCTCAGCCACATCCTTGCCGGTCATTCTCCTTCCCCCTTTCTCCCCTTCCCCCCTTCTCCCCCTCTCCTCCTCATAATCCGCCGCCATATACGGCCCCGACGCCAGCCGCTCCACGCAACCGCGCTTGCCGCACAGGCAGAGCGGCCCGGCCGGATCAACAACGGTGTGGCCGATCTCGCCCGCCATGCCGTCGTGGCCGCGCCACGGCCGCCCGCCCAGCACCCAGCCGCCGCCGACGCCGGTGCTGACGGTGACGTACATCAGGTCAGCCACCCCGCGCCCGGCCCCGAAGCGGTGCTCGCCCAGCGCGGCGACGTTGGCGTCGTTGTCCACGGCCGCCGGCGCGCCGAACGTCTCTCGCAGCCGCGCCTGCAGCGGGAAGTTTTCCCACCCGGCAACGTGGTGGGAAAGGCGAACGGTCCCTGACGAGAAATCGACCGGGCCGCCGAAGCTGACGCCTACGGCCGCCGGCATGCGGCCGCCCAGCAGTTCCCGCGCCAGCCGCAGCATCGCCGCCAATTCATACGTTGCGTCCGCGCCGCCAGGTGTGAACTCGCGGCGCACTTCCAGCCATCGCGGCCGCTCGTTCGTGGGTACGTCGTTGATGACGGCCGCGCTCAGCTTCGTCCCGCCGAAATCAAGAGCCAGGATTGGGTTGTTCATGGGGCGAATGATAGCAGAGTGGTGGGCAGTGGGGAGGGAGCAACCCTCAGTTTATCTGTTTTGAGTATCAAACTGAAGTAAATCCAATTGCTCCTAGAGGGCCAGACACCGCATCAACCGATCGGTTGACCGCATAATCCATCTCTCGATAGCCCAGGTTCAATCTCTCGGCCGGTTACTTACTCCGGGCCGGCTGCTATCCTGTAGCCATTGAATACGAGCCTGACAGTGAAAACCATACAGGAGAAAGTCATGAAATTTATCAATTCAGAACAGGTCAAGTCGGAACACGAGGCTGGAAAGTGGATGGGAGCGTTTATGATCCTCGCGGGCGTCATCTTCCTCATGGGGACGGCCGGGATCACCATCGCGGGGCACAGTCCCTCGATGCTGTTGGCCCTGTTCCCAATTTACTGGATCGGCGTGTCGGCTCACAGGCGCTATAAGGAAGACGGCCGTCTCAGCCGCCGTGTCATCAGCATTGCCGTTTTCGCCGTGCTGCCCTTCGCTTACATGGCCGCGATGGTGCTGGGCTACAGTATCTCAGGCCTGTGGCCTCTGGGCATCATTATCGTTGGCGTGTCATTCCTGTTGTTAAGCCGCAGCAAATAGAACCAGGCTTGAAAGGAGAACGCGATGAAACAGGTTATTGAAGTACAAAATCTGCACAAGGCCTACGACGGAGTTGCGGTCGTGGATGATGTTTCCTTCAACGTCAATGAAGGCGAGATCTTCGGCATCATCGGGCCAAATGGGGCCGGCAAGACGACGGCGATTGAGTCAGTCATCGGGTTGCGCAAACCGGATGGTGGAAGCGTCTCGGTGCTCGGTCTGGATCCGCAAACCGAGGCGCGCAAGTTGGGCAACCGCATTGGCACCCAGCTACAACAAGCGGCGCTACCGGATCGGATGAAAGTATGGGAAGCGCTTGATTTATATGCTTCCTTCTATGACAAGACCGTCCCGTGGGAGCCGTTGCTGGAGCAATGGGGCCTGGCCGAGAAGCGAAACACTCAGTTCGGGAATCTTTCCGGCGGGCAGAAGCAGCGCCTGTTCATTGCGCTGGCCCTGTTGAACGATCCCCAAATCGTCTTTCTGGACGAACTGACGACAGGGCTGGACCCGCAGGCTCGCCGGGCGACCTGGGATCTGATCCGCGCTATCCGCGAGCAGGGCAAGACCGTTGTGTTAATCACCCATTTCATGGATGAGGTTGAAGCGCTGGCGGACCGGGTGGCCGTAATCGATCACGGTCGGGTCATCGCCCTGGACACCCCGGACAACCTGATCGCCGGCCTGAACGAGGAGACGCAAGTGCTCTTCTCAGTTCCCAACGGATTTGAGGCGGAACGGCTGGAGAAAGTGAGTGGCGTCACCGCCGTGCGCCAACGCAACCAGCACATCACCGTCAGCGGCAAGGGTCCATTGCTGGCCAACGTGGCCGCCGCGCTGGCCCAACACAATATCGCCCCGGCCGACCTGCGCGTGCAGCAGGTCAATCTGGAAGATGTCTTTCTGGCATTGACCGGGCAAGCAATCAGGAACTGAGTGAGGGTGAAGCCTTGTGCTGACCCTGTTAACCACTCATGATCAAAAGGAGTTAATCATGAAAACCTTTCTCAAGCTCACCTACATGGAATTGAAACTGCAACTCCGCGAGCCGATGGCTCTGTTCTTCACCCTCGCCTTTCCGGTGATGGTAATGGTGCTGTTTGGCTTCATATTCGGCAACGACGCCGATGAGTTACTCGGCGGCTACGGCCGGGTCGATCTGTCCGTGCCCGGGTACATCGGCATGATCGTCGGCACCATCGGCCTGCTGAGCATTCCCACCACGCTGGCAAATTATCGTGACCTGGGCATTCTGCGGCGACTGCGCGCAACGCCCCTGGGTTCCAGCCCGGTGTTGTGGTCTCAGGTGGCCGCACAGGTCGTTATGACGGCCGCGGGCATCATCTTGCTCATCATCGCCGGGCTGGCCATCTTCGACCTGCGCATTCCCAACGGCAATCTGGCTATCGTTCCAGCCATCCTGCTGAGCGCCTTCAGCTTCTTCGCCGTAGGCTTCGTCCTGGCCGGCGTCATGCCCTCCGCACGCACGGCCCAGGCGGTAGGGATGGCTATTTTCTACCCCATGCTCTTCCTGTCCGGCGCGGCCATGCCTCGCCACATCATGCCCGACTTTGTGCAACAGATCGCCGAATTGTTGCCGCTGACCCACGTCGTCATCCTGGTCGAAGACCTCTGGTTGAAGGGAACCTGGAACCTCACATCAGTGGCGGTAGTCACGGCGATGCTCATCGCCGGCCTGGTGATATCTCGTTTCACATTCCGTTGGGAGTGATATGGTACACTGACTAGTAATTCCTGAAAAAACCGGGTCTTCGCACTCTAGGGGCGGGTTTCAACCCGCCCCTACAAATGGGTTTTGTTGGCATAAACCATGAACGCTAAGCAGGAAAGGCAGAAAGACGTCTGGGTGAAGTGGGACTGGCTGTGGGAAGTGCTCTTCTACGCCGCCGTCATCGTTTCCACTTGGCTCATGCTGCTGGACGACGACCGTAAATCCTCGGTTTCGACGGCGCTGTTGCTGACAGGGATCTTGCTGCTCTGGCATTGGGGCGGATTGAAACTGGCCTACAGGAAGGCGGATGATTCGGACGATCGCGCCCTCTTTCGCCTCTTCGTTTTCGTTGGCGTCATCGTTCTCTGGTTCGCGTTGGTCAATATATCGGCCGCCTATTACTTCACCCTCTTTGGTTTATTCGGCCTGGTTTTTCGCCACCTACCCCTCCGTCATGGCGCGATCGCCATCCTCATCCTGACGGGTTTGATCATTTTCGAACAGTTGGCCGGCGCCGGGGCGTCGTTCTCTCTGGCAAATCCCATCATCTGGCTGTTCATCCTCACGGCTCTGGGCGCCATCCTCCTTGGCGCGTGGATAACGGCCATTATTGGGCAGAGCGCACAGCGGCGACAGCTGATTGAACAGTTGGAAGCAACTCAGGCGGAGTTGGCTGCAGCGGAACGGCGTGCAGGGGTTCTGGAAGAACGTCAGCGGCTGGCGCGAGATATCCATGATACCCTGGCCCAGGGCTTCACCAGCATCGTTATGCACCTGGAGGCGGCCGATCAGGCCCTGCCTGATGATATGGACACCCTGCAAAAGCATCTCGATCAGGCCCGTGGAACAGCGCGCTCCAGCCTGGAACAGGCGCGCAGGGTAGTCCATGCATTACGACCGCAGTCGCTGGATCAGCGATCACTGCCGGATGCGATCGAACGGACGGCCGTCCGTTGGCAGGAAGAAACCGGCATTCCCTTGACCACGACCATCACCGGCGACCCCGTCCCCCTGCATCCTGATATCGAAGTGACGCTGCTGCGGGCGACCCAGGAAGCGCTGGCTAATATTCGCAAACATGCCCAGGCCACGGCCGTGCAGATCACCCTCTCGTATATCGATGACGTGGTTGTGCTGGACGTTCAGGATAATGGCGTGGGCGCCGCAGCGGCGGGCGCCGCAGCGGCGGGGTTCGCCGGGGCCGCGGCGTCGCCCCTGTCCGGCGGCTACGGCTTGCAGGCGATGCGCGAACGGGCCGAACAATGTGGAGGCTCAATGACCCTGGAAAGCGAAACCGGCGAGGGCACGACGGTTGTCGTCTCTATCCCGATTTATAGCTAAGGAGCGCTGTCGACTACTCAGGAGTTGGCAGATTGGATGGTTGCTTATGGACAAAATCCGCATTTTGATTGCAGATGATCACCCGGTTGTCCGCGAAGGGCTGTCCGGAATGTTGGCCGGCCAGTCCGATTTTGAGGTCATAGGCTTGGCCGCGGATGGCGACACGGTGGTTAAGATGCACGCTTCCCTCGCCCCCGACGTTACCTTGATGGATCTACGAATGCCCGGCCTGGATGGAGTGGGGGCAATTAAGGCGATCAAGGCCCGACAGTCGTCGTCCCGAATCATCGTCCTGACCACCTACGATTCTGACGCCGATATTCTGCCCGCTATCGAGGCCGGCGCCACCGGCTACTTGCTGAAAGATGCCCCCCGTGAAGACCTGTTCCGCGCCATACGCGCGGCCGCCGGGGGAGACTCCGTTCTGGCCCCGGCCGTCGCCACTCGCCTCATGACCCGAATGCGTGCCCCAGCCGAAGAGAACTTGAGCGCCCGCGAGATTGAAGTGCTGCAATTGGTGGCCAAAGGAATAGGCAACAAAGAAATCGGCAAAAGCCTGCACATCAGCACGGCAACGGTTAAAACCCACCTCATTCATATTTACGCCAAACTGGGTGTGGATGACCGAACCGCGGCCGTGACCACAGCCCTGGAGAAAGGGATCATTACGTTGGGACACTAGGCTGCGAGCCGTGGTTCCATAACTCGGGCACCGGAACGACATCCCGGATCTCGGCAAGATTATACTGCTCGACCGGCTCAAACCTATCCACGACCACAGCCAACCTGGGTACCTGTGGGTAGTAACGTATGTGCGTGTATTGAAAGATCATGGCCCTGAGTTTATCGATATTGAGTATTAAACTGAAGTAAATCTTGTAGTGTGGCGTAAGTTTCTTAACTTGCGAGCCGGGATTCATATCAAGAAGCCTGCGCCACAAGGCAAGCCTAATGTGGAACAAGTTAAGAAACTTGTGCTACATCACTTAGTAGGTCGGTGGCCCGTCGTCGGCGGTCTGCACATGACAGATCGCGCCAAAACAGGTGACGGATGACACTAAGAAGCGACCATTGGATATGCAACAATACTAGCGATCGGCGGGAGGGCGTCCCACCCCTCCGGCGTCGAGCGCGCCGGTCATTCCGGTGGGGGAGCCACATTACCTGCCGGCTTGCTCTCGATCAACGAACCTTGCCGGACATGAGGAGATACGAATGGCTAAGGATATGGAGACCTATCTCCAGGACCTGCAAACGCGCCGCGCTTCGGCCGCGGGCACGGAAAAGGACGCGGCGGCCCAACACGGCAAGAATCGCCTGACCGCCCGCGAACGGATTGATCTGTTGTTCGATCCCGACACATTTACCGAGATCGACACGCTGGTATTACCGCGCCACGAAAACTACCCCGGCGGCAAAAGCTCGCGGCTGGGGGATGGCGTCGTGACGGGCTTCGGGCTGGTCAATGGCCGCCGGGTGTTCGCCGCCTCACAGGACGCGGCCGTCATGGGCGGCTCGCTGGGCGAGATGCACGCCAACAAGATCGTCAAGGCCATGCAGATGGCCCTCAAGTACGGCTGCCCCTTCATCGCCATCAACGACTCCGGCGGCGCGCGTATCCAGGAAGGCGTTGATAGCCTGGGCGGCTATGCCCGCATCTTCGACGCCAACTGCGAGGCCTCCGGCGTCATCCCGCAACTGTCGGTCATCATGGGACCGTGCGCCGGCGGCGCGGTCTATTCGCCTGCCCTGACCGACTTCGTTTTCATGACCAACAACAGCTATATGTTCATCACCGGCCCCGACGTGGTGCGCTCGGTGATGCAGGAGAACGTCAGCTTCGAGGAGCTGGGCGGCGGTATGATGCACAGCGCAGAGAGCGGCGTCTGCCATTTCCTGACCGACGACGACCGCGATTGCCTGGCCCGCGTTCGCACCCTGCTCAGCTATCTGCCCAGTAATAATCAGGACGATCCGCCCTACATCAAGCCGGCCGACGATCCCGAACGCCGTTGCCCCGAGCTGAAGGAGATCGTGCCGACCGACCCCTATAAGGCCTACGACGTGCGCCAGGTCATCGGCAGTGTTGTCGACGACGGCACGTTCTTCGAGGTCCACCAGCTATGGGCCGAGAATATGGTGGTGGGGTTCGCGCGGCTCAACGGCTACGTCGTGGGCATCGTCGCCAACCAGCCGATGGTGCTGGCCGGGTGTATCGACATCAAGGCGTCGATCAAGGCCACCCATTTCATCCGCATTTGCGACGCCTACAATGTGCCCATCATCACGCTCCAGGATGTGCCCGGCTTTTTGCCCGGCAAGGAGCAGGAGTATGGCGGCATCATCCGCAATGGCTCGCGCATGATCTATGCCTACAGCGAGGCGACCGTGCCCAAGCTGATGATCATCCTGCGCAAGAGCTACGGCGGCGCGTATTGCGTCATGAGCAGCAAGGGGCTGCGCGGCGACCTGCTCTACGCCTGGCCCAACGCCGAGATCGCCGTGATGGGCGCGGAAGGTGCGGTGAATATCCTGTTCCGCCGTGACGTGCAGGCGGCCGAAGACCCCGAGGCCAAGCGGCGCGAATTGGTGGATGATTATCAGGCCAAGTTCAACAACCCGTACGTGGCCGCCGCTCGCGGCCTCATCGACGACGTGATCGATCCGGCCGAGACGCGCCGCGTGCTCATCCGTTCGCTCGAAGTGACCATGTCCAAGCGCGAGCGTCACGTGCCGCGCAAGCATGGGATTTCGCCGATGTAAAGACCGACCGCCGACGGCCGACCGCGATGTCTTGCGGCGGTCGGCCGTCGGTGGTCGCACCATTAGGAGCACTACTGGAATGTTCAAGAAAATCCTCATCGCCAACCGCGGCGAGATCGCGGTGCGAATCATCCGCACCTGTCGCGAGATGGGCGTGCGCACCGTGGCCCTCTATGACGCCAGCGACCGCGAGTCGCTCCACGTGCGTCTGGCGGACGAATGCGTCCAGTTGCCCAGCCA
>CXWK01013825.1_pt1 | contig 13096 bp, 13 predicted proteins | sample 590851 | NCBI WGS metagenome assembly CXWK01 (sample SAMEA3498364, study PRJEB10139) | wastewater metagenome | biome: wastewater treatment plant; material: activated sludge | place: Denmark | collected 2014-08-01
GGCGGCGATGGTCACCGCGGCCACCAGCTGCGCGGTCTCGTCGCCGTCGGCCACCCCCGAGGTGATCGCTGCGCTGGCGGCCACCGCGGCCAGTGCCGAACTGGGCCCGGTGGAGATCTGTCGGGAGGTGCCGAACAGGGCATAGAGCAGGGCGCCGGCGGCGGCGGCGTACAAGCCGTTCTGCAGTGGCACCTGGGCGATCCCGGCGTAGCCGAGCGCCTTGGGCACCACGAGCGCGGCGACGCTGACGCCGGCGATGAGGTCGAAGCGCAGGTCCTCGCGTCGATAGGTCCGAAGCCATCCCAGCGCGGGGACGAGCCGGCGGACGGCGCTCACCTTCGGCATGGCTGCGCCCGTTCCAGGTGGACCACGCCCGAAGTGTCGCACGGGCTCGGGGGGAGGCCGTTCACTCGGGCCGGGTGAACGAAGATCGCGTCGGTACGATCCGGCCATGGACCGTCCGCCCGCTGATCCCGCCAAGCTGCTCGAGCACTGGATGGAGTGGGAGAAGGGCGACGCCACGCCGGGCACGGTCATGAAGAACCTGAAGGTCGGCGGCCTGCGCGAACTGCTGGAGCAGCTGGCGGGAGGGGCCGGGTCCTGACCCCGTCCCGGGGCGGGGACCAAGTCATCCCTCGTCCCGCCGACATGCGTCCCGGCGGCCCGGCACCGTGGGGTGAGCTGACGGCGGCCGATCGTGTCGTCGACCTCACGGTCCTGCCCGATCGGCTCGCGGCGATGGGGGAGCTGGAGGTCATCGACGGTCCCGTGCCCGTGGCCTCACCCCGCCAGTCGGCCGTCCTGGCCCCCCTCTACGTCGGCGAGGAGGGTCCGGCGGTCCTGTTGACCCGCCGGGCCGCCCACCTCCGCAACCACCGGGGCGAGGTGAGCTTCCCCGGCGGGCGTCAGGAGGACCACGACGTCGACCTCGTGGCCACCGCCCTGCGTGAGGCCCACGAGGAGATCCGCCTGGCGCCCGAGACCGTCGAGATCGTCGGGGGTCTCGACCGCCTGAGCACCTTCGTCAGCCAGTCGATGATCCATCCCTTCGTCGGGCTGCTCCCGGGCCGGCCCGACGGCCTGGTGGCCGATCCGGGCGAGGTAGCCCAGATCCTCCACGTGCCCCTCGCCGACCTGCTCGACCCCGACGCCTTCCACGAGGAGATCTGGCGGTTCCCGGACGGCAACGACCGGTCCCTCACCTTCTTCGAGATCGTCGGCGACACCATCTGGGGAGCCACCGCCCGGATGCTGCGCCAGCTGCTCAGCGTCGCCCTCGACCTCGACCCTCGCACCTGATCGCTGCGTCCCGCTTCGCGAAGGCAGCGACCCGCGAACGCTCACCCGGTCTGGGTGAGCCGAAGGGGCCGTCAGGGGCGTACAACGGTGGCACCCAAGCCCCTGACGGAGAATGGATGTACTCATGACCGATGCGTCACTCGATGAGCTCGGCCCTGTCGATTTCGTCATCGTCGAGTTCCCTGCCGGTACCCAGAACTTCACCGGCGAGGCGGCCGACGAGCTGCTGGCCCTGGTCGAGGCGGGAAGCATCCGCGTGATCGACATCCTGATCCTGGCCAAGGACGACGACGGCGCCGTCGAAGCGATGGAGCTGTCCGACCTCGACGACCTCGGTCCGTTCCAGGCCCTCGAGGCCGACCTGGCCGAGTTCCTGGCTGAGGACGACGTCGTCCACCTGGCCGAGGCCATGGATCCGGGAAGCGTGGCGGGTGTGCTCGTCTACGAGAACCTCTGGGCCGCCCCCTTCGCGTCAGCCGTCCGCCGGGCCGGCGGTCAGTTGATCGCCAACGGCCGCATCCCCGCCCAAGCCATCATCGCCGCCATCGAGGCGGATGAAGCCCTCGAGACCCAAGGAGCCTGACATGCCACTCGGACCAGGAAGAAGGGGGCGGGTCGGCGTGGTCGGCGCTCCAGTCGCCAAGGCCGCAGTCGTCACCAGGGCGGTCACGCCCGGTCCCGCGCCGGTGGCCAAAGCCGCGGTCGTCGGTGCTGCCGTGCGCCCCGGCCCCTCGCCCGTAGCGAAGGCCGCAGTCGTCGGTGCCGCGGTCACCCCGGGCCGTCGGCGGCGGCGCATCTGAGTCCTGACGAGCCTTCGCCGGCGATCTGGTCGAGAGGCGCAGAGCTCGCCGTCGGGTCCTACTGGCGGGCCATGGCCACCCGGAAGCGCTCCTCGGGGGTGATGAGGTGGTCGAAGTCCTCGGCGTCCTCGTCGATGTCGAGCTGCACCCAGTGGACCTTGCCGGTGAACCGGCTGGTCTCGGGGGTGTACTCGTCGCTGACCGGTGAGGCGTTGTCGACCCCGATGTCGCAGGTCTCGTCCGCGGAGTAGACCATCGGCACGGTGGCATCGGCTCGACCCTCGCCGACCTTCTCGCCGTCCACGAAGAGGGCGACATCGCCCCCCTTGGCCAGACCGCCGCCGTCGTAGGTGAACTCCATGCGCACCTGGTGGTGGCCGGCGGGAACCGGCTCGGTGCTGGTGGTGATGAAGCGCGCGAGGCCGCCGAGGTTGTGGCAGTACTTCAGGTGGCCGTCGATGAGGTACATCGCCCACCCCGCGAAGGCGCCGCCCTGGGCGACGATCACCCCGTGCCCGCCGGCCTCGGGCACGTCGATCTCGGCGGTGACCGAGTGCGACTTGTTCTTGATGTTCAGGACCGAGTTCTCCGAGAGGCGACCCATGTTCCCGAAGAGGAGCTGGCTGTTGCCCTTGATGAGCACCGGTCGTCCGGCGATGTCGGAGTTGAACCGCTCGACCCGGCGGTCGTCGAGGGGTAGGACGTTGTACTTGGTGGCCTCGATGAGGAACAGGCGCTGGAGCTCGTGGAGCTTGTCAGGATGCTCCGCGGACAGGTCACGGGCCTGGGTCCAGTCCGTGGTGGTGTCGTAGAGCTCCCAGACGTCGTCGTCGAAGTCCGGCATCGGCGCACCCACGTCCCACGGCACCGAGTGGCGGGTCACCGCCGTCCAGCCCTGGTGGTAGATCCCCCGGTTGCAGAACATCTCGAAGTACTGGGTCGGACGGCGTTCGTCGGCGTCGGGGTCCTCGAACGTGTAGGTGAAGCTCACCCCCTCGATGGGCTGCTGCTGGATCCCGTTCACGAAGGTCGGCTGGGGGATGCCGGCGGCCTCGAGGATGGTCGGGGCGAGGTCGATGACGTGGTGGAACTGGCTACGGATCTCGCCCTTCGCCGCGATGCCGTTGGGCCAGTGCACGATGGTCCCGTTGCGGGTCCCGCCCCAGTGCGACGCCACCTGCTTGGTCCACTGGTACGGCGTGCACATCGCGTGGGCCCAGCCGACGGCGTAGTGGTTGTAGGCATCCGGGCCGCCGAAGTCGTCGATGCGGGAGACCATGAACTCGGTGGACTCGAAGGCGGCGGCGCCGTTGAGGGCGAGGAGCTCGTTGAAGGTGCCGTTGATCTGACCTTCGGCCGAGGCGCCGTTGTCCCCGATGATGTAGACCACGATCGTGTCGTCGAGGACGTCCATGTCCTCGAGGGTGTCGATCAGGCGACCGAGGTGGTGGTCGGTGTGGTCGAGGAACCCGGCGTAGATCTCCATCTGACGGGCCAGGACCGGCTTGAGGTCCTCGGCCATGTCGTCGTAGGCCGGGATCTGCTCGGGGCGGGCCGTCAGCTCGGCGTCGGCGGGGATGACCCCCAGGTCCTTCTGGCGGGCGAAGATCTCCTCCCGCACGGCGTCCCAGCCGGCGTCGAAGCGGCCCTTGTACTTGTCGATGAACTCGACCGGGGCCTGGTGTGGGGCGTGGGTGGCGCCGGGGGCGTAGTACATGAAGAAGGGTCGGTCGGCCATGAGGGAGCGCTGTTGGCGGACCCAGGCGATGGCCTTGTCGGTCATGTCCTCGGTGAAGTGGTAGCCCTCGGCCGGCGTGGTGGCCGGCTCGACCGGCGTCGTGCCCTCGTAGATGGCGGGGTAGTACTGGTTCGTCTCGCCGCCGATGAAGCCGTAGAAGTAGTCGAAGCCGGACCCGGTCGGCCACTGGGTGAACGGGCCCATGGGGCTGGTCTGCCACACCGGCACCTCGTGGCACTTGCCGAACTGGGCGGTGCAGTAGCCGTTCATGCGCAGGGTGTCGGCCAGGGGGGCGGCGGTGTCCGGTCGCACCGAGCTGTAGCCCGGAGCGGCGGTCGCGACCTCGGTGATGCCGCCCATGCCGACGGAGTGATGGTTGCGGCCGGTGAGGAGGGCCTGGCGGGTGGGGGCACACAGCGCGGTGGTGTGGAACCGGTTGTACTTCAGGCCTCCGGCCGCCAGCCGGTCGGCGGTGGGGGTCTCGATCAACCCACCGAAGGCCGACGCGGCACCGAAGCCGACGTCGTCAAGGAGCACGATGAGGACGTTGGGGGCGCCCTCAGGGGGGTGCACCGACTCGATCGGCGGGAACGCGGTGTCGGGGTCCTTGGCGTCGTAGGTCGTCAGCCCGACGTGCTTGCGCTCGGGGATGGGCAGGTTGCTGCGCGAGATCTCGGGAGCCATGCCGCGAGTCTCGCGTGTGGCCGGGGGCCGCGTTCACTCACCCCGGGTGAACGACGGACCCCGTCGGGCCACGATGCAGTAGCGGTCGTCGTCGGGGTTCTGCCTGACCTCGACATCCAGGAACCCGGTTGCCGCGAGATCGGCCACGAGCTCCTCGGTGGTGAACGGGCAGAAGGTCACCGTGTGGCGGGTCCGGGCTTCTTCGTCGCCGTCTCGCACGACGAGCACGAGTTCGAGGACCACCGGGTCGCCGAAACGGTCGGGGACCCGCCAGTCGAAGTGCCGAGTGGCGCGGCGTCCGCCCCGGCTGATCACCTGCGGGTCGTCGTCGCGGTGATCTCCCCGCCGGTGTACGACGCTCCAGTCCTGGGTGTCGACGATGAGCGTGCCGCCGGGCAGGAGCACGTTGGCGAACCCGCCCAGAGCGGCTCGACGAGCGATGGTCGACGGAGCGTGGGCGAGGGAGTTCCCGGTGCAGAGCACGGCGGCGAACTCCGGTCCGAAGCGGTCAGGGAGCTCGGCCCAGCGGCAACTCGTCACCGAGACGTCCGCGCCCGCGGCGGCCAGGCGTTCCCGCGCCCGAGTGGCCATCGCGGGGCTGGCGTCGGTGGCCGTGACCCGGAAGCCCCGACGGTGCAGCGACAGGGCGTCGAAGCCGACGCCACACGCGGCATCGAGCACCGAGGCTCGGTCGGGTAGGTCGCGGATGGCGGCCTGGACCCCCGGCGTCCGGGTACCCACCCGCGCCGAGAAGTCGTCGTAGAGCCAGTGATACCGGTCCGCCAGCTCCCCGTAGGGGTCAGCGGCGGGCGGCGGGGGGTCAGATCCCGAGGATCTGGGCCTTCTTGGCCGCGAACTCCTCGTCGGTGAGGATGCCCTGGGCGTGCAGGTCAGCGATCTGCTTGAGCTCGTCGACCTCGCCGCCACCGGCCGGCGCAGGGGCCGGCGGGGGCTCCTGGTAGACCGGCTGCTGGGCCGCCTGCTGTTCGTACTGGGCCTGATCCTGGGCGGCCCACTTGTTGTTCTGACGACGGGCCACACGGCCGGACACGGCGGTGGCCGTGCCGGCGACGACGGCGGTTCGGGCTACGCCACGGACGAGGGGACGGCGACCGAGCATGGTGCTACCTCTTTCAGGTCGGGTCGGCGGCGTCGAGCTCGTCGAGCGCCGCGATGATGGACTGGACAGGGATACGGCCCGAGGCGACCAGCTGGCCACCGGCCTGGCGGACGGCGACGGCGAACGGCGCGGCCCAGAGGTTCTCGTAGAGCAGGAACACGCCGGAGGTGTCGGGCTCGAGGACCTCGGCGGCCTCGGCCACGTCGTCCTCACCCAGCACACCGGAGCGGACGCCCTCGAAGACACTGAGGTCGAGCTCGCCGTCGCCGTCGATGTCGGCCAGCTCCATGATGGTCAGCGTGCCGTCGGTGTCCTTGTTGACCAGGACCAGGTCGATGATCCGGATCAGGCCCCGGTCGACCAGGTCGAGCAGGTACGGGGCCGCTTTCCCGGTGGGGGGCCCGGAGAACTCGATGAGGATCCAGTCGATCGGACCCATTTCCTCGATGTCGTCAGTCACCTCGTCCTCCCTGTGGGCACCCTGCCCGGCGTGTTCCCCCGTTTGTAGCCGCTGATGGCCGACGGCGCCATCATCCCGCAGGGGTGATCGCGATCATCCCGACGGGGTGAGGCGGTCGTGGCTGACATCGGCCACCGTGGGGACGTGGTCCCGGGCACGGAGTACGAGGTGACGGTCACCGGCCGTCCGGGTCCACGCGTGCTGGCCGCGTTGCCGGGTTTCGAGGTGCTGTGCACCGAACAGGGCCACACCCGCCTCCGCGGCTGGATCCAGGACCAGTCCGCGCTCCAGGGGGTGGTGCGCTCCCTGGGCGATCTCGGCGTGGCCATCGAAGGCTTCCGCCGGGTCGACGACACCGACTGACCGCCGGTCTGCCACCGTCGGCTGGCGTTGGCCCAGGAACCTCGGTTTGACCTGCCGATGAACGTGCGGTGAACCTCAGGTGACGAACAGGTCGAGTCAGGCGATCACCCACGCTCTGACTTGGGAACGGGTCTACCTTGTCGGCACCTGTCGGTTCGTGTCGGTTCGTGTCGAAGCCTGGAAGCGGGAGGATCTGATGTCGAGCAGGCGGCCGGGTGGTACGGCGGGTCTCGGTGCCGTGCCCGCGGACGCCGTGGAGCGTCCCATGCTCCTGGATCGCCTCGACCGGGCGATGCGCAAGCGCGTGGTGCTCATCGTCGCTCCGGCCGGGTACGGCAAATCCGTCCTCCTGGCCCAGTGGTGCCGTGCCCGTCCCGAGCGGCGGGTGGTGGCCGTCGCCGCCCGGCGGACCGACGACGCCGTCCAGTTCGGTCGACGCTTGCTGCGGGCGGTGCAGGCAGAGCGCCCCGGCGCCATGGAGCGTGCCGCTGGCCACTTCGTCCTCGATGGGTCGACCCTGGGCGAGGACCTGCAGGACCTGGTCCTCGACGAGCTGGCGGCATTGGTGCCGGTCACCCTCGTGGTCGAGGACCTCGAGAACCTCTCGAACCCGGTCCTGCTGGACGAGCTCGGCCAGATGGCCGAACGGGCCGGAGAGGGGATCGGCTTCGTCTTCGTCGGCCGGGACGACCACCTGCCGACGACGCCCCGCCTGCGCCTGCGCGACGAGGTGGCCGAGATCCGCCAGGACGTGCTCGCGCTCTCCGCGAACGAGACGGCCGAGGCCATCGATCGGGTGACGGGGTCGCCGCTGCACCCGGTCCAGGTCGAAGCCCTGCACGTCCGGACCGAGGGGTGGCCCGCCGGGGTCCGCCTGGCCGCCCTCGGTCTGCGGGATCATCCGGATCCGGCGACGTTCATCGCCGACTTCGCCGGGGACGACCGCCACGTCGCCGACTACCTGAGTGGCGAGGTCCTCGCCCTCCAGGCCCCCGCGATCCGGGACTTCCTGATCCGGACATCGGTCCTCGATCGCCTCAGTGGCGCGTTGTGCGACGCGCTCACCGGCGCCGTGGACAGCCAACGGATGCTGGAACGGCTCGAGCGCGCCTCGCTCTTCATCCGGCCCCAGGACGACCGGCGAGGTTGGTACAGCTTCCATCCCCTGTTCCGCGATCTCCTGCGCTACGAGCTGCGAGCGACGAGCCCGGATGAGGAACGTGATCTGCTGCTGCGGGCGGCGCACTGGCACCTCGACCGCGGCGACACCGACGACGCCGCGGAGTACCTCCTCCGGGCTGAGGACTGGCCGAGCTTGGTGGCCCTGGCGAACTGCGAAGGCGGCCGGTACTTCGAGCGGGGCGAAGCCACCCGCGTCCTGCGCTGGATGGCCGCGGTGCCGCCCGAGTTCCTGCGGGCGGACCCGGACGCGGTGCTCGCCACCGTTGCGCTCCACACGATGTGTGGGACCTCGCTGGCCGGCGAGGCGCTGCTCGATCGGTTCGAGGCGGTGGCTGAGTTCGACGAGGCGGGTCAGGCGTTCGTGGCGACCGCTCGGGCGGCATGGGTCTCCTACCACGCCACCCCGGCCGCGGCAGAGGCCGCGGGCGAGCGGGCGCTTCGGATCCTGGACCGCGGGATCGAGTTCCGGGGCGGCCCGGTGCTCGGCGTGTTCACGCCGGCGGCCACGCGGGCCTTGGCGGCGATGATTCTGGCGGTGATGATCTCCTCCCGAGCGGAGTACGAGCGGCCGCGCCGCCTCCTCGCCGAGGTCATCGCCGCGCCCGGGTTCCCGGTCTGGACCGTGCACGCCCTGGGGGAGCGGGCGTGGATGGAGGTGTGCGGCGGCGACCTCCGCGCCGGGACCGCCTCGGCCCGCCGCTCCCTCCAGGCGGCCGGCGACCTCGGCCTGGCCGGTCACCAGGCGGCTGCGGTCGCCCACCTGGCGCTCGCCCGAGCCCGGCTCGAGCAGGGTGCGGTGGCCGAGGCCGAGACCCATCTGGCCACGGGTGTGGCCCGGGGTCGGCTGAACAACCGCCACCTCGTCCTGTCCCTCGAGTTCGCCGAGCGGGCCCATGCCGCGCTCATCTCGGGGCAGGCGACCGACGGGCTCCACGTGATCAGTCGGGCCCGACTCGCGGGCCGTCCGCCCTTCCTGCCGGCGGTGGAGGCTCGCCTGGTCGCGACGGAGGCCCGGCTCCACCTGCTCGCCGGTCGGCCGGCGGCGGCCCAGGTGTGCCTCGACGCCCACGACGGCCTGGTCATCGCCGACCTCCTCGGGGCGCGAGCGGCCGTGGCGGCGGCGGCCGGCGACACCGTGACGCTGCGCAAGGTCGTGGACGACTGGCCCGCGGCCGACGCAGACGAGCGGGTGTCCCGCCTGGTGCGGGGGTTGTGGACCGCGGTCCTGCACGAGCGTGATGGCGACCGCCGCACCGCCCTCGCCGTCCTGGATCCGGTGGTCGTCGAGGCCGAGGCCGAGGGCTGGGTGCGGCTGTTCCTCGACGCGGGTGGTGACGTGGCCCGTCTCGTCCGGGCGCTGTACCACGCCCAGCCCACACCGTTCCTCCGCTCCCTGTCCGAGGGCGCGGCGCCGGTCACCCATGTCACGGCCCCCACCCTCGTGGAGCAGCTGTCCGAGCGGGAGTTGGTCGTGCTCGGCTTCCTGCCCAGCCGGTTGTCGAACGTCGAGATCGCGGCCCGGCTCTACGTGTCGGTCAACACCCTCAAGACCCACCTCAAGAACATCTACCGCAAGCTCGACGTGGCCAGTCGGAGCGAAGCCATCGAGCGGGCCGAGTCCCTCGGCCTGCTCTGATCTGCCGCCGGGAGGACGACGATGGGCGGGACGGATCTGACGGTGCTGGCGGTGGCCGTCGTCGGCTACGCCGTTGTCTCCGGCCGCCTCCGGGGCTCGGTGGTCACCCCCGCGATGGTGTTCGTGGCGGTGGGCCTCGCCGTTGGCGGCAGTGGCCTGGGCTGGATCGACGTCGAGTTCTCGGTGGCTGCGATCCAGGCCCTGACCACCGCCACCCTGACCCTGGTCCTCTTCACCGACGCCCTGCGCATCGATGTGCCGTCGCTCCGCCGGGAGATCGGTCTCCCGCGGCGCCTGTTGGGGGTCGGGTTGCCGTTGACGATCCTGGCCGGCACTGGTGCTGCCCTGGTCCTCTTCGACGAGCTCAGTCTCTGGCCCGCCGCCGTGCTGGCGACCGTGTTGGCCCCCACCGACGCCGCCCTGGGCCAGGCCGTGGTCACGGACCCATCGCTGCCGTCCCGCATCCGTCAGGGCCTCAACGTCGAGAGCGGGCTCAACGACGGCCTGTGCGTCCCGCTCCTGGCGATCTTCCTCACCCTGGCCGAGTCCGAGGAGGGTCTGGTCAGGGGTGAGGCCCTTCGGGTGGTCATCGAGGAGATCGGCGGCGGTCTGCTCGGGGGCCTGGTCGCTGGCGCGGTGGCGGCGCTGCTGCTGCGGGAGGCGAGCCGACGGCGCTGGATCGAGCCGTCATGGCACGCGATCGCCCTGGTCGCCGTCCCGGCCGGGGCCTACGGGTTGGCCGTGGTCCTCCACGGCAGCGGCTTCATCGCCGCCTTCGTCGCCGGCCTGGTGTTCGGGCGGGTGGCCGGCCGGGAGGGTCTGCCGACCGAGCTGGCCGACGCGCTCGGCGAGCTGCTGGGCGCGCTCACCTTCCTCGTGTTCGGCGCAGTGGCCCTGGGCCCGGTGCTCGGCGACCTCACGTGGGCGATCGCCGCCTACGCCCTGTTGAGCCTCACCGTCGTCCGGATGCTGCCGGTGGCGGTCTCTTTGGTCGGCACCCACCCCCGTCCGGTCACGGTCGGCTTCGTCGGCTGGTTCGGGCCGCGGGGCCTGGCGTCGATCGTCTTCGCGCTGGATCTCGTGGCGGAGTCCGGGCTGGAGGAGGTCCCGCTGATCGTGACCGTGGTCGGCCTGACGGTCGCCCTCAGTGTCCTGCTGCACGGCCTGTCGGCGGCACCCGCGGCCGTGCGCTACGGCCAGTGGTACGCGTCGCACCCGCGGCCCGCCGACCTGATGGAGGCCCAGCCGGCGACCGCGGTCCGGCCCCGCGGCCCTCGCCGCAGGGGCTGACCCCGGGGACTCAGGTGAGGGCTTCGGCGGGCGGTGCCTCGGCGTCCGCTTCGGGATCGGGATCGGGTTCGCCGGCCTGCTCGGCCAAGCGGTGCACCACCAACTCGTAGGCCCCGACGAGGAGGGCGAGCAGGAGCAGGCCGAGCCACGACAGGTCCAGCCACCAGAGCAGGACCAGGCCGACCACGGCGCCGCCGATGCGGAGGCGATCGATGTTGGCTCCGACCCACTCGATGGTCGCGGGGTCCTGGGACCCGTTGACCACTGCGGTGCCGACGGTCCTTGCGGTGTCGACGACGCCTCGGCGCAGACGCACGGCCCACGGGTAGGGACCGGTGAGCGTGGCGATCGCGGCGATCACGAGGGCCCCGATGCCGACCCAGAGGGCGGCGTTGGTCAGGGGGTCGAGGAACGCCTCGCTGGTGGCCTGAACTGCGGGGACGTTGCGCTCGATGCGCACGTAGTCGAGCAGGTCCTTCTGGAACAAGAAGACGAGGCGCCGCAGCAGCACCATGCTCAGGGCGATCCCGACGGTCAACTGGAGGAGCGTCCGGCGGCGGCGGGGGGAGACGGCGAGGGTGGCGAGGATCGCCAGCGGGGCGAGCACGACGAGGACCCACACCAGCTTGTCGGCGAGGCTCACCGCCTCCTGGGCGGAGCTGAGGGCGCCGTTGTCATAGACCGTGAAGGTGCCGAAGTTGTCGTCCAGGGTGATGCCCAGGGCGTCGCCGATGGCCTCCCGGGCGGCGTCGGGCACGTCGTCGACCGTGATGGTCGGGAGGTCGATGCTGCGGCCGAGGATGTCGGGCGACTGCTCGCCGATCTGAGCCAACACGCTGTTGATCACCGGGAGGAGGTTGATCACGATCTGGTCGTTGCTCTCCTCGAGCAGGGGCGTGTCGCCCTCCAGGACCCGGACCGCCTCGCTGTGCGCTGTGGTGACCGCCGTCTTCCAGAGCTGGGCGAACGTGTCGGAGGCCACGAAGGTGGTGACCTGGTCGTCGATGAAGCCCTCGACCGCCCCCGACAACGGGATGGCGAGGATCTGGGCGCGGTCGGGCAGGGCGTCCTGGAGGATCTGCTGCGGGTCGATCAGCTGGTTGAGCTGCTCGGTGAGGTAGGCGCTCAGTGCGGCCTGCACGCCCGGGTCATCGATGAGCTCGCCGGCCCGGTTGCTGAAGTTGTCCGTCTTGAGGAAGCTCCGGCGGGCGAACACCCCGAGGCAGGCGGTCAGGAGGAGCACACAGGACAGGACCACGCCGATGACGGCGAGCACGCCCCGGGCGCGGCCCTTGTGCCGCTGCTTGGTGTGGAGGACCTCGACCTCGTGGGCCAGCTCGTCGCGCTCGGCCTTCAGGGCCTCGACGTCCGGGGTGGGGTCCGGGGCGTCGATCTCGGTCGGGCTGTCGGCGTCACTCATGCTGCGTACCTCCGGATGTTGAGACCGATGCCGATGCTCACGACACCGTTGACGAGCGTGCGCAGCCCGATGAGGAGGGCGAGCACCAGGAGCGTGGCGTCGGGCCAGGCCAGGACGGCGAGACCGATGACCAGGCTCACGCCGCCGAGGGCGAGGCGCAGGCCGCGCCCGTCGGGACCGCCGACGACGGCGCCGATCAGGGTGATCGCCCCGCTGATGGTCAGGCCGAGGCCGGCGACCACGGCGAGGACCCACACCGTGGAGTCCGGCCACACGGCCGCCGCGACCCCGGCGACGATGACCACCGCCCCGATGAGCAGGGAGGGCCAGCGGGCGCCGGGCGCCCCTCTCGAGGAGGCCATCTCGGCCACCCCCCCGACGATGAGCGACACGCCGATCAGGACCCCGAGGATCCAGATGGCGGCGAAGGGATTGGCCAGCAGGACCAGGCCCAGGACGACGAGGGCCCCGCCGACGACGATGAGCACCGTGCCGGTCGACCGGTCCACGCCCTCGTACTCGGCCGGCCGGGGGGGCGGCGGTATCGCGGTGGTGTCCTCGGGCATGAACAGGCCTTCCGTGCGTCGTCGCCGTCCGCCAGCATCACGGACCGGATGGGCATCAGCGTCACCCGGTGCGGGTGAATGTCCCTGCACACTACGTTCCGGGCATGGGCCCGGCGCAGGCGATCGACTGGCGCCGTCACCCGGCTGACCTCGCCCGCCTGGTGGCGGCGGTGCTGCTCCTCGGGATCGTCCTGGTGCTGACCGCGGTCGAACCCGAGGCGCTCACCGACCTGTCCGACGATCTCGTCGACGCCGTCCGTCGGTTGCCGGAGTCCGCCCGCGACCTCGTCGCCGGCGTGTTGCAGGTCGTCGCCGTCGCCCTGCCGGTCGTCGGCGTCGCCTGGGCCGCCATCCGCCGCTCCTGGCGACCGTTGGTGGAGGCCCTCGCCGCCCTCGTCGTCGCCGCGGTGACGATGGCGCTGCTCACCGACTGGCTCGACCGTGCGGCCCCCCCGCAGGTGTCGGCCAACGCGGCAGCCGACTCCTGGCTCGCCGGCCAGGCCTTCCCGTCGGCGGCCTACCTCGCGGCCCTCTCGGC
>CXWK01000986.1_pt3 | contig 13094 bp, 11 predicted proteins | sample 590851 | NCBI WGS metagenome assembly CXWK01 (sample SAMEA3498364, study PRJEB10139) | wastewater metagenome | biome: wastewater treatment plant; material: activated sludge | place: Denmark | collected 2014-08-01
GCCACCGAGTTGTAGGTGAAATAGAGCAACACAAAGATGACGATCAGGACGATCGGCAACACGATCAGCAACCGTGCACGCGCGCGCTCCTGGTTTTCGTACCGGCCGCTCCAGCCGACGAAGTATCCCGCCGGCATCGCGACACGTTCCGCGACCAGGCGCCTCGCCTCAGCCACAAAGCTGCCAACATCCCTTCCCTGCACATTGAGGAGGACCGTCGCGAGCACCAGCCCGTTCTCGGCCGCAATCATCGACGGCCCACGCGCAGACTCAATGGTCGCCACTGCCGCCAGCGGTACCTGCTGGCCGGTGGGTGTCATCACCGGCGTCTGCCCCACACCGGTGGAATCTGCCCTGAATTTTTCCGCGAGCCTCACCCGAATCGGGTAGCGCTCCCGGCCCTCAATCGTCATGCCGACCAGCGTTTCGCCAATCGCATACTCGATCACTTCCTGCACATCGGCCACCGACAGGCCGTAGCGGGCAGCCGCCGCGCGGTCCACGCGGATGTTCAGATACTGGCCGCTGGCCACCGGTTCCGGATAGACATTGGCCGCGCCGGGAACTGTATTCAGCACGGCGGCGATCTCGCGCGCGAGGCCGTCGAGTACATCGAGGTCCGCGCCAAACACCTTGACGCCGATCTCCGACCGGATACCGGTGGACAACATGTCGATACGATTGATGATCGGCATGGTCCAGATGCTGGTCACCCCCGGCAATTGGACGGCGCGGCTCATCTCGGCACGCAGCGATTCGGTGGTGACGCCTGGGCGCCACTGTTCGCGCGGCTTCAATTGCACGATCGTCTCGGTCATGTTTACCGGCGACGGATCAGTGGAGGTATCGGCGCGCCCCACTTTCGCCACCACNNGGGTCGCTGATCGGCATGAACATCAGGTCGCCCTCATCCAGGGCCGGCATGAACTCTGTGCCGATGCGCGTCGAAACAGCCAGGGCCGAGACGAACAGTACGGCAGCCGCAAGCAGTGTGGCGACCCGATGCGTCAGGGCCGTGCGCAGGGCCGGCTCATACACCCGTCGCAAGACCCGCATCACCGGGTTGTGGTCTTCGGCGTGCACCTTGCCACTCAGCAACAGCGTGCACAACACCGGCACCAGGGTCACAGCCATGAGCGTGGCCGCAATCATCGCAAACGTTTTCGTGAACGCGAGCGGATGGAACAACTTCCCTTCCTGGCCGGTCAGCGCAAACACGGGCACAAACGCGAGCACGATGATGGCCATTGAGAAGAATACGGGCCGGCCCACCAGTCGTGTGGATTCCTGCACAGCCGCGAACACGGCGACTCGATGTTTGGGATTGATGCCCTTTTGCTCGAGCGCGCGAAAGGCGTTCTCGGTCACCACAATTCCCGCGTCCACCAGCACGCCGATGGCAATGGCGATTCCCGCCAGGCTCATCAGGTTGGACGACATGCCCGTCACCCGCATCGCCAGGAACGACATCAGCACGGCCAGCGGCAGCGGCAACGTGACGATCAAGATCGACCGCACGTGCATCAGGAACAGCACATGGGCCAAGGTCACAAGCGCGACCTCTTCGAGTAGGGCGATGCGCAACGTGCCAATCGCGCGGTCGATGAGTCCCGACCGATCGTAAAAAGGCACCACGCGCACACCTGCCGGCAACCCCGGCGCTATTTGCGTCAGGCGCGCTTTCACGCCGGCGATCACATCGCGCGCGTTCGCCTCAGCGCGCATCACAATGACGCCGCCGACCGCTTCCTTGTCGCCCTTGATCAGCGCGGCGTTGCGGAACGCCTCGCCGACAGTCACATCGGCGACCTCCCCCACAAACACCGGCACACCGTCGTTCGATTTGACGACGATGTCTTCGACGTCCTTCAGGGATGCGATAAGCCCTACGCCTCGCACGATCGACCATGCGCCATTGGCTTCGAGCACGTTGCCGCCCACATTGGAGTTGCTGGCCGTCACAGCCCGCACGACGTCGCCCACCGACAAGCCGTATCCCCGCAGGCGCTCCGGATCGAGATTGACCTGATACTGCCGCACGGTGCCGCCCACCGAAGCCACTTCGGCCACGCCAGGCACGGCGTTGAGCTGATACCGGATGAACCAATCCTGCAGGCTGCGCAACTCGGTCAGTGAATGACGGTCGCTCTCGACGGTGTACCAGAACACGTGGCCGACGCCGGTCGCGTCTGGACCCAGCGTGGGCACCACGCCGTCGGGCAGGAGTTTGGTGACCAGGCTCAGGCGCTCGAGCACCCGCGTGCGCGCGAAGTACAACTCCACGTCGTCATCGAAAATGGCGTAGACCATCGAGAAGCCGAACGCCGATTGAGACCGGACGACGCGCACGCCTGGCAGGCCCTGCAGATTCGTCACGACCGGGTAGGTCACCTGGTCCTCCACTTCCTGCGCGCTATGTCCCGCCCAGTCAGTGAAGACGATCACCTGGTGGTCGGACAGGTCGGGAATGGCGTCCACCGCGCCGGTGCGCATGGCCCAATAGCCCCACGCGCCCAGCAGGACGTACACGGTGAGGACCACACCGCGATATCGCAACGACAATTCGATCAGCTTGTTCACCATGACGTGCCTTCCACTCGCGAACGCGTTCCCCGAGCAGAGAACGCGCGACATCACCGCGCAGGCAGAAGTGCCCGCACGGGTCGTTCACGACGGTGGTTGTGTCAGATGAGAAGGACGGACGTGCGCAGGAGCGGGGGGATCTGCCCCAGCGGAATCGTGGAGGGTGCCACGAGTGGCGCCACCAGACGGAGCGGCGGAGTGTAAAAGTGATCGGGCGCCGCGGGAGTTATCGATACCGCGCCACGGACAGGTGTTGAACCCCTGACCGGCGCGGGCTGACGTGTGTTGCCGACAGCGCAACACGGCATCGGTGCGCCGTCCTGGTGCCCTTCGGCGGCGGTCTCGCGAATGGTCTCGGGACAACACGCGTGACTGTCGGCCGGCGCCTGGGCCATCACACGCGCGACCGCCGGCGACGCGCCTGTGACGAGGAGCGCACACAGCGTCACTGCGGCGGCTAACAGGCGAAATCGGCTCGGGGGCATCATCCTGACTCTTTGCAGGGTACATGGCCGCGAGGCCCGGTGGCCAGATCAATTTGCCGAAACAGAGACCTTTTTCTCTGCCGTCGGCAGGCGTAGACTACTGGGCCATGAAAGCACCCCAGCTGCCCACGGCCTTCGGAGTGATCAACCACGAAGAGCAGTACTCGATCTGGCCCCTCAATCGCCCAGTGCTTCCCGGATGGAAGTTCATCGGCAAACAGGGGACGGACCTTGACTGCCTGGCGCACATCAAGACCCTGCCTCGGCCGACGCGGCCTGTCGCGGCCCCGAACCTGCTCTTCGAGCTCACGGAACCTGAACTGGTAACCGCCCTCGCGCGCTATGCGCCCGACGCCCCGATCGCGCGTGTCCGCGAATTCCTGCGGCCGCCATTCCGCATTGAGCGATTCCCCAACATCGCCGGCGAGGTCGGCCCAACCGCCGCACCGAAGATCCTGGCGAGCCTCTGGGCTCAGGCCCGCCGTGGTGTGGCGCCAGAGGCACTGGCTCGTCACGTGGCTGCTGAAATGGAGCGCTACTCGGAAGCTTGGGAAGCGGAACAAGCGGCGGCCGGTGTAGACCTCGCTTTGCAAAGCCTCCCCGTTACACTTGGCGGCCCGGTCAAGTGCGGCCCAGCGATCCACGCCGACAGCGGCGCATTCCGCATCAAGCTCAACACCACGCGTTTCTGGGCCATCCTCGTCTCGTACGGGTCGGTCAGAGTGGATCACTTCAAGAAGAACAACAACGGGAAGTACAAGGACGAGAAGGCCGCTCGGCTTGAGGTCGTTGGGACGGCGTTCGTCGGCATCGCCGGCGGACCGGTGCAACCGGTCGAACTCGCGAAGGTCGAGACGAACGAGAAGAAGTGCAAGGCGGTCTTCACCTACGCCGGGTTGGCCGACATCCCCTTTGTTGAAGGCTGCGGTGGGGTCAGCTCCAATAGCCCGCTGTGGGCGTGCGCGTGCAGCGGCAATAACCCAGGTCAGACGCCGGATCTGGGCGGCGGATTCCCCGGCGGCGGTCCAGGGGGCGGCGGGCCCGGCGGCGGTATCGTGGACGGCGGCTAGCTCGCTCTAATGCACGTGGGCGCCCTTCGCCAGCGCCAGGTGGTGCTCGGTGTGATGGTCGCCCTGCACGAGCAGGCCGGCGAACCCGAGACCGCGGATGCGCGCGACCACGCCGGCATCACCGGCGGCCTTTGCCGTCACCGTGAGTCGGACCCCACCGGCGATCGCCGCAGTCGTGGCGCTCCACGCGGGCATCTCGTCGAGCATCGACGCGTGCGACACCACCATCCGCTTGATGGCGGCGGCCACACCAGTGTCGCCGGTCACGTCCATGGCCAACCCGTTCGGCACCTCTCGCGACTTCACGCGCGAGCGCAGGGTGACCATGTCCATGTCGGCCAGGTGCTGTCGCAGCGCCTCAAGATTGACCTTTGACCAATCGGTTTTCGGATCGGCTTCCAGCAGCTTCACGATCTCGCTGATGGCCGCAAACGCGGCTTGCCCACCCTGCGTGGGCTTCGGGCCGGCGTCATGCTGCATGTCTGGTGTGTGCTGCATCCCTGGCTTGTGTTGCATTGGCGCGGCCGGTGGCACCTGCGCTGCGGGAGGATTCTGCGCCGCGAGGCCCAGCGACACGACCAACACACATGGCACGGCCAACAACAGCGATCTGAACTTTGAAGGAATAGGCATATCGAGATATTACGCGACCATATACTTCCCGTGATGATTCCATCGTGGGGACTGCCGGGGCCCGGCACCAGGCGCTCGCGGCTCATCGCGCTCCTCGCGGTCAGGAACGGCATCCGCCACCTCCCTGGCTACCTGCGCAACGTGGCCCCGCAGGTGGACGGGATCATCGCACTCGACGACGGGTCGTCAGACGGTTCGGCTGAACTGCTCGCGGGCCACAGCGCGGTGATCGAGATCATCCACAGACCAGCCGACCGGCCCACGTGGGACGAAGTCGGAAACCATCGCGCGCTTGTTGCCGCAGCCTTGCGGCATGGGGCGGAATGGATCGTGTGTGTGGACGCCGACGAGCGCCTCGAGCATGAGTTTCGCCCGAGGGCTGAACGAGTGATCACGCGCGGATCGTGGCTCGGTTTGTCCGCGTACGCCATGCGACTCCGGGAGTTGTGGGACGCCCCCGACCAATACAGAGCGGATGGAATCTGGGGACGTAAAAGAGTGGTCCGGCTGTTTCGGGCGCGGAGCGACCACGAATTCGACCCTTCACCGTTGCATGGCGTGAAAGCGCCGCTGCAAGCCCGCGTCCGCGGCCGCTTTCCGAATGCGGATCTCCTGATCTACCACCTGGGCATGTTGCATTCCGACGATCGGCAGAACCGCCGCCGCCGCTACGAACATGCCGACCCTGGGCGCCGCTGGCAGGAAATCGGTTACGAGTACCTCACGGACCCTACAGGCCTCGAGCTCACGCGGGTGAGCGCCAGGCGCGGGTTCGTCGGCTGACCGCAGCAGGCTTGCCACCGACATTGAATATAGCTATGATAGCTATATCATGAATGCCAATATAGCCACTTTAAAGAACAGCCTCTCCCGCTACCTCAAGTCAGTGCAGGCAGGCCAGGAAGTGGTGGTGCTCGATCGACAGCAGCCGATTGCGCGAATTGTGCCTTTCCGGCAAGCGGCTGAGTCAGAGGGGACCGACCCGCTCGAAGCGATGGTTCAGCGTGGCTCGATCACGCACCGTGGCAACCCGGCGGACACGGCGGCATGGCTCAAAACCAGGACGCCGGCCCACCCCGCTGCGGGCAGCCCGGCACTGTCGGATGTGTTCCTGCAGATGCGCGGCGAGGAACCCTGGTGAAGTTCTGGGATACCTCGGCGCTGCTCCCGTTGTTTGTGGACGAGCCGGCCACCGAATCCTGCGCGGCGTTACTGTCGTCGGACCCCAGCGTGATCGTATGGGAAGGCACGAGCGTTGAATTGCTCTCGGCTCTCTCCCGCTACCGTCGTCACTCCTCCGGCTTCGACGACCTGTGGCCCAGTGTGCGTCACGAAATCCTGCAGCGATGGGTATCGTGGTCGCGCGTGGCAGACCTCGCCAAGGCGTCGCTCCGCGCGCAGCGACTGGTGAATGTCCACCCGCTCAAGGCCGGGGACGCATTCCAACTGGCCGCGGCCCTTGTCGCCTGTGAAGATCAGCCTCAGCGGATCGATTTCGTCACCCGCGACCAGACGCTGGCCGGCGCCGCGCGCCTTGAGGGATTTCAGGTCAGGGTGCCCTGAGGCGTACCTGGCGGCGTGGTCAAAGCGCCCATCGTATAGGCCACTGCGCCAACCATCATGAGCGGCCAGGATCGCATCAACACACGACGCTGAGCCGAGGGACTGCGAACCGACACATCAATCGCACTCAGCACGCCGAGCGGCCCTCGAAGCGCCACCCTGACGTTCCTGGGTCCGCGGCCTTCAAGCGCGCCCTGCATCCTGGCCTGCAACCGGCCGCGGCGGAACGCATCGCGCAGCATCTCGCGCCAGTTGGTGGGATACCGATGAGCCGTGATGGCGTCGATCGCCAGGACAGCGCGATCGCGTGCCTGGAACCGGGCATTGAACTCGGTATCTTCCCCGGCGCGCAAGCTCTCTTCAAAACGGCCATGCCGATCGAACAACCCGCGGTCGTACGACAGGCTGTAGAGCAGTTGCTGGCCGGGCCGTGTGACAGAAAGCCGTCGATTGTGCACGAGCAGCAGCGACGCCCAGGCTGTGGATGAGTACGGGAACGCGTTGGTCAGGACACTGGCCACGGCACCCGCGCCGGCACGATGCGCGCGCAGCCGCGCGGCGGCCCATCCGGGCGTTGCCACACAATCGGCCGCCAGGAACGCGACGTACGGCGCACGCGTGAGATCGATTCCGATGTTCCGCACCGCTCCCGGAAACAGACGATGGGGAACGGAATGCACCGGCACGCTGAGCCCGGCCGCCGCAAGGCGCCCGGCTGGATCACCGCCGCCTGAATTGACCACCACCACTTCGACCGGGATCTCCTGATCGAGCACCGAGCGAACGGCCTCCACCAGAAAGGGCTCGTCCTGATAGCTCAGCACGGCGCACGCCAACTCTGCGGTCATCGGTTCGCGTTCACATCCACCGTGCGCGTCCGCGGGCTGTGCCACAGGGAGGGTCTGCGCGCGAGGTGCAGGACAACCGCCGCGACCGCGCCCAGCACATCAAGGCCAAACACAATGGCGGTCGAAAAAAGAAACGACGGTATCTTCCAGTACACGCCGGCCTTGAGCAGCGCGGCGACAATCTCCAGGCCAGGAATGGCGAGATACAGGAATGGCACCCAGATGGGCACCGCGCCTGCAATGGCTCCGGCGACGGCAGCTGCGAACACGAGGCGGTCGCCATAGCCAATCGTCGAGACAGCCGATTCCAGCCGCTGCGCCCATGGCCCCCTTACACCCGGCCGCCAGCTCCCGAAAACGCCGCGCGACCACCGCACGTGCTGCCGCAGGTAGTCGTCCACGTCCGACACCACGATGTTGTCGGCGACGGCCGTCGCCACAAATCTGGTGCGGCCTCCCCTGCTGATGAGGGCGGCGCTGGTCGCCACATCCTCGCCGATGGGAACCATCGGGAATCCGCCGATCCTCCTCAGGGCGGTCATGCAATAGGCGGCGGCTCCCAGGGTGGGCGGGTTGAGCCCCAGCCGATCTGTTCCGGCCGAGGTGACGAGTTGATGCACCCAGGTGGTCACTGCGGCATAGCGGGTGACGATGTTGCGATCCGCGTTCGCGGGCCGCAGGTACGCCGCTGCGGCCACCACCCGTCCGTCGGCGAAGGGCCTGACCAGTTCCACCAGGAAGTTCGGCCTGGGCGCCAGGTCGGCGTCGAGCACAACCACCAGGTCCGTATGCGTTTCATCAAGCCCTGCGTTGAGCGCCGCGGGCTTGCCCGCGCGCTGCGGCAACTCCACCACTCGGGCATCGGACCGGCCGTTGGCCCATGTATGAAAGAGCGCGGGCGTGTTGTCGGTGCACCCGTCGCACACCAGGACGAACGAAAGTTCACCGTGTGGGTAATCGAGCCTGGCCAGCCCGGAGAGAAGTCGCTCGGCAGCCTCGGCCTCGTTCCACGCTGGCACCAGTACGGTTATCGACGGATGGTCGCTCAGGGTCGGCATCGGCCGCGACCGCAGCAGCGCCGCGACGAGGAAGACACCTCGTCGAAGGGACAACATCACCACGGCCGCGATCACGGCCGCTTCGAATACCAGGCTCATCCTCGGTTTCCCCAGATACGGCGGAGAAGGGATCGGCGGCGGATGAGAATCATCTTGCCGTCCCGGGTCTCCGGCTCGAACTGGCTGAACGTATGCAACTCCCAGTCCACCCGCACAGCCGAGACGGGCCCAAGCGCACCGGCGTCCGAGAGCCTGACCAATGCAAGATCGTCGAGTAATTTTGAAAAGTCGAACCCCTCCTGCAGCAGGCGTCGAATGAATGTTTGCTGCCGCTCGATTCGGTCCATGTCCGGGAACTTCGGGGGTAGTGTATCTGCGCTGCGCCTGGCCCCAAGCCACTGGTGGATGCGCTCGCCTTCGAGCGTCTCCTCCGGGGGATCAAACTGCACGAGCTTGCGGCCGTCCTGCAGCCTGAGCCTTGGCAACATCGGATACCAATAACGTCGCGTCCGGTCCACGGGAACTGTCATCCGAAGGGTGCTGAGTGCCCGTTCGACCGCTGAACGTTGCACCACCACACTCGATTCGACGGGCCATCCCCACTCGCCCAGCGCCGCGCACAACAACTCGTGCCCGCCACGCTGGTACGCCGTGTTGATCCGATCGCCAACCACGTCGGTCCAAAGGTCTCGTGGGATCCACACCAATCGTTGTCGCTCTGCATCGACCACGACGATGTTGTCGGTATTTGCCGTCCAGCTGTCGCTGTCCATGACGCACACGGCAGTGATGCGCGGCGACGCCTGCTGCGCCACTCAGCGATACCCCTGCGCCTGCATGCCGAACAATTCCGCATACAGTCCGCCGGCAGCGACGAGTACATCGTGGGTCCCCACTTCCAGGACCTCGCCCTGGCGCAGCACGACGATGCGATCGGCCATGCGAACGGTTGAGAATCGATGGGAGATGATCACCGCGGTGCGACCCGCCATCAACTCCGAGAACCGGAGGAAGACGTCGTATTCAGCGCGGGCATCAAGCGCCGCGGTCGGTTCGTCGAGAATCAGCGCCTGGGCGTCGCGGGCGTAGGCACGCGCCAGCGCGATCTTCTGCCACTCACCGCCCGAGAGCTCAAGGCCGCCGTCGAAGCGCCGGCCCAGCATCTGTCCCCAGCGCCCGGGAAGCCGCGGCAACAGTGACGAGGCCAGGGCATTGTCCGCCGCGTCGCGAATCACCTGCGGCACGGCACGGTCCCCGTCGGATGGACGCTCCGCGTCAAGATACGGCGCTGTCTCGTCGATCGCCCCCACGCCGATGTTTTCGTCGAACCGGAAATCGTAACGAACGAAGTCCTGGAAGATCACACCGATCGCCCGCCGCAAGGAGGCCAGGTCGTAGTCGCGCACGTCGATGCCGTCGAGGAGAATGCGCCCCTCGGTGGGTTCGTACAGCCGCGCCAGCAACTTCGCCAGCGTGGTCTTGCCGGCGCCATTTTCGCCCACAAGCGCAATCCGCTCGCCGGGCCCAATCGTGAGGTTCACGTGGCGCACGGCCCATCGATCGCTGCCGGCGTATTGGAATCCGACGTCCTCGAATACGAAGCCCTCGCGGATCGGGGTTGGCACAGGTGGCGCACCCGGCTTGGACGCGATGGTCGGCTTCATTTCGAAGAATGCAAACAGGTCGTGCAGGTAGAGGCTTTCTTCGTAGATTGAAGTGGCGGTGGAGAGGAGGCTCTGGACGAGGTCGCGCCCACGAGCAAACGACGCGGCAAGAAACGTCAGAGACCCGACAGTGATGGCGCCCGCCACTGTCTGCGAAATGATGATCAGGTAGGCCGCGTAATACCCGGCCGTGCTGACCAGCGACAGGGCGGCGCTGACCCCGGCGCGACGAATTCCCAGTTGGCGATTCTCGCGGAACCACATCTGCGACAGCCGCTGAAATCGCCCGACCAACCAGGGCGCCAGGCCGAAAAGCTGCACCTCCTTGGCGGTGGCGTCGCTGGCTCCAACGTAGCGCAGGTAATCAAGCTGTCGTCTCGGCTGCGTCCATCGGAACATCAATGAATACTGGAGTGCGGCGAACCGTGTCTCTGCCAGAAATCCGGGCAAAATCGCCACGACGAGCAGGACCACCAGCCACGGATTAAACGCGAGCAGCGCCGCGCTCAACGTCAGCAATGTGATGAAACTCTGCCCCACACCGAGCAGGTTCGAGAGCAGGCCGATGCGACCAATCGTCTGCCGACGGGCACGCTCGAGATGGTCGTAGAGTGTGGGATCCTCGAACTTCGCCAGGTCGAGTGTGGCGGCGTGCTCCATGAGGCGCACGCTGATGCGAATGGTGAAGAGATCGGACAACAGGCCGTCCACCACCATGGAGGCACGTGACAGCAGGTCGCCCGCCACGACAATCGCCACTTCCAGGAGCACGAGCGGCAGAATCGAATCCCATCCGGAGCCCGACTGCTGCGCGGCGATGACGCCGTCGATGATCAGCTTTCCCACCCAGAGCGCGGCAATGGGCACCAGGCCGCGCACGATGCGCAGCAGTCCCATGGCGAGCGCATAGCCGCGGTGTGTCTCCCAGACCAGCCGCACCAACCCGCGCAGGTACCCCAGTGCGCGCACACGATCGCGCCATGTGGGTGGTGTGGTGTCCGAGCCGATCGCAGTGCGGTGGCCCCGGGAGGCGGTTGGGGCTGTCATCAATGAGTGCGCACGTCGATCCTATCAGGTAGACTGTGCGCACCATGCACAACCCACTTGCCCGACGTCTTGGCGTCAGCACCCTGCTTCTGGCCGCGATGGTGTGGCCGCTCACCTCGTCTCCTCTGGCTCAGCAGACACCTGCGGCGCCCTCAGCGGCGTCCACGGTGCCCAGGGATCTGAAGCCGCTCCTGCTCGCACGCCAGAGCGAAATGCGAATTCCCGTGCAGTGGTACAACGCCGATCGCCAGGTGCTCGCGCAAAACTATCTGCCGGGTGTCGGTGGTGGCGGTGGGGGTCGCGGGGGTGGCGGTGGACGAGGCGGCGGTCGCGCAGGTGGCGCGCCCGATGCTGCGCTCGCAGCTCCCGCAGCACCGGCGATCGTTGTGCCGTCACTTTCTGCGAACCGCATCGCACGCCTCAAACGCCTGGATATGGACTGGCAGCTGGCGCTGACGCGAATTGACGCAGCGCGATTGTCGCCAGCCGCCCAGGCCGACCTCACGCAACTCAAAACCACGATCGCGAACAACATGGCCGCGCTCGACGCCGACGCCAAGGTCATTGCCGCGCTGACGCCGGTGGTCCCGTTCGCGCGGGACCTTGTCGAGATCTATGAGGCCCGCGTCCGCGTCGACAACATGGATGCGCAGGCCACGGCCGGCCGTGTCACCAAGGTTCAGAAAGACATTGCCGCCATTCGCGCGAAGGTGGAATCGGGTGCCATTCAAATCGCGCCGGATCTGGCACGACAGGCGGCCGCTGCCGTGGATGGCCTCAGGTCGTCCATGGCCGAGTGGTTCGGGTTCTACAACGAATACGACCCGCTGTTCACGTGGTGGATGAACCTGCCCTACGCCCACGTCAACCGTGGCCTCGGTGAATACGCGGCACTACTGCGCGACAAGATCGCGACGGCCAATCAGCAAAACTCCGGACACACGCCCGCGAGCGCCGTCATCGCTCCGGCAGCGGCACCACTGCGTCCCTCGGTCCCCGACCTCCAGAAGCTGATGGCTCTGCCCCAGGACGAATCCATCGACATCGTCACGGCCTTCCGCGGCGCAGCAGGTGGTGGTGGCGGTGGTGGTCGTGGAGGCGGCCGTGGTGCAGCGCCCGGCGCGGCCCCGGCGCCCGTGCGCGATGCCGCGTTCCATCAGGCGTGGCTCGAGGCCCTCAAGACGCTCGACTTCGACCGGCTTTCGCGCAACGCGCAGGTCAACTACCTGGCCATCAAACGCATGTGCGAACAGCAGATTGCCCGGGCGAGCTTCGTACCGCCCACCAACATCCCGCGCAAGACCGACAACAGCGGCATCCCGGGACCCGCGCGCGGGCGCGATGGCCTGATTCTGGACCTCGCCGACGAAATGATTCCCTACTCACCCGAGCAACTCATCGAACTGGGCAATCGGGAGTTCGCGTGGACGGTCAAGGAGATGGAGAAGGCCGCGGCCCAGCTGGGTTTTGGCGGCGACTGGATGAAGGCCCTCGAGCACACGAAGAACACGGCCGTGCCTCCGGGCAAACAGCCCGAGATGATTCGCGACCTCGTGTACTACGCGGCTGACTACCTGGTCGCCAACGACCTGATCACGGTGACGCCGGTGAATCGGGAAGCCCTGCGCATGGGCATGATGTCGCCAGAGCGCCAGCTCGTGAACCCATTTTTCCTTGGCGGGTCGCAGATCACCGTGTCGTACCCGACCAACACCATGGAGTACGACCTGCGCCTGCAGAGCATGCGCGGCAACAACCCCGGCTTCTCCAACGCCACGGCCGGGCATGAACTCATCCCCGGCCACAACTACACGGGTTACATGGGCCAGCGCCTGGCTGGCCATCGCGCCAACCTGGGCGTCAGCACGCCGTTTTACGGCGAAGGCTGGCCGCTGTACTGGGAAACGCTGTTCTACGAGATCGGCTTCCACGACACACCGGAGAAGAAGGTCGGCGCACTTTTCTGGCGCATGCACCGCGCCGCGCGCATCGTCTTTTCATTGAACTTTCACATGGGCCGCTGGTCGCCGCAGGAAGCGATCGACTTCCTGGTGAACGAGGTCGGCCACGAACGTGAAAACGCCACCGCCGAAGTGCGCCGCTCGTTCCAGGGCAACTACGGTCCGCTCTACCAGGCGGCCTA
>CXWK01004773.1_pt1 | contig 13088 bp, 9 predicted proteins | sample 590851 | NCBI WGS metagenome assembly CXWK01 (sample SAMEA3498364, study PRJEB10139) | wastewater metagenome | biome: wastewater treatment plant; material: activated sludge | place: Denmark | collected 2014-08-01
ATCCATCCATGGCTGGCTCCGTCGTATGACAACGCTCAATCACGGCCTAGATTCTCGATTGGGCTTGGAGGCGGGACGGGAGTCGGCGTTGGTGGAGGTGGGGGATTCGCCATTGGATTTTGAATGAAGTGAGAACGATGCGGGGTGGCTTTTACGGTCTCCTCAGGTCAGTAGAAGTTGTATCGGAGTAGGAAACTGGCGAGAAATGCTCCGTCGTGCCAGGTTTCGTTAAACGCGTTACCGGGGGAAAAGTAGCCAAGCACGAACTTGGTTTGCAGATGCGGGATGCCCTGATAGCCCACGACGAGGTCAACCTCACTGCCGACATGCTTGCTGAGTCCTGTCGGGTCAGTGTCAAGGTCGGATCCACGAATGCGTGTCGAGACATGGTCTTGTAGGTAATAGTGATAGATCAGGTCAAAGGAGGTCTTAGCGAACGGTTTGATCCCTACGCCGCCGGTAAAGACCATGAGGTTGGTCAGTCTGGGGTCCAAGACCTCGCCATAGTATTTAAAGCGTGCGACGCCGTTGAATTTGTCGGAATTGCCCTGAAACCCGCTCTGTCGAAATCGCGCATCGACATTGTCGTTGGGATTGCTGTCTCCGGTACCATAGGCGTACCCAATCGTGAGCGACGGTTCCCAGGCTCCATCGAATGCTTGGGTGAGTCCCACATCAATTGCTTCTCCTCGAATACGCTGACCTCCGTCAGAACCCCGTACTGCGGCGGTTTGCAGCCAATACTTGAGACCTTTCAGCAATCGCCCGCTCGACTGGAGGCCGACCGTGACCGGTTGAGCCGTACCGAGCCGTTGCTGATCCTGGTAGAGCGCAAAGAGGCCGATATGATTTTTCTTGCCGAATTTATAATCGGCATAGGCGTAATAATTGACGAACCCTTCCTCGTCCTCTTCTGCTTCTCGTCTCAGAAGATTCCGCTGCACGAGATTCAATTGACTGACCGATAGTTCCAACGAAAATTGTTCGAACTGGTAGCCCAATCTAATGGCATCCATGTTTTCATTGAACAGCCAACGGCGGGAGTCGATGAAGCGCTGCCTGCCCACTTGCATTCTGGCTCCGGGCACGACATTTTTCACCGTGAGATAGGCCAGGTTCATGTTCAATTCGGTGGTCTGCGGACGGTCTTCGATCTCCTCGGCCGCAACTGGGACTTCGAGCACAGGGTTCACATAGAGCTGCAGGTACTGGTTGGGCTCATAGGAAAATGCGGGGGCGAGGATCGGCGTCAGGATCGTATCAGCCTCGCCTAAGGTCGAAGAGAGTTTATAGTGACGATTGGTTTCTCCTTCGAGCGAGACGTAGCCGCCGACGAATAGATTGGGGCCGATGGGGATCGTGGCTCTCGGTGGCGCGTTCGGATCAAACGGCTCGATGAGTGGGGCGGTTGGTTGACCGTTTGAATAGCTGTAGGTCGGAAGGATCGGACCGTTACCTGGTGAAGGTTCGTTTGACGACGGTGTCGAAGAGTGGAGAGTCCCATCAACGGCTTGCTCTGCAGCATAGGAGCCGGTGGTCAGCCAGAGTGTACAGGCTGCCGCGATGTGGATCAGTTGTATCGTAGGCTTGCGCTGCATGTCTGTTAGACGCAATCCACGCGCCGGCGTTTCCCTGTTTGTATCCATCAGTCAAAAATATGTTGAGCTAGGTCAGGTTGTTCGATTGAAGGCGGAGCAGATCATCCGATTGTTGCGCGTAGAGGGTTGCATAGAGTCCTTGGCGGTCCAGTAACTCCCGGTGTGTGCCCTCTTCGACTAAGTGGCCTTGATCTAACACAAAGATGCGATCGAATAGGTCCATCCCGACCAAGTGATGGGTAATGACGATCGTGGTCCGATCGGCTTGGATGCGCGCGATGGCCTCTCGAACATAGGTAGCCGATTGATGGTCCAAGGATGCAGTGGGTTCGTCAAGCATCAGAATTGACGGCTGCTTGACGAGTGCCCGCGCGAGACAGATCCGTTGCCGTTGTCCACCGGACAAGGTGTTGCCACGTTCGCCGATGACCGTCTCATATCCATCGGGAAGGCCCATGATGAACTCATGGGCATTGGCCTCTCGAGCCGCCTTGAGAATCTGCTCGTGGGTTGCTTGTTCGATCCCGTACGCGATGTTGTCTGCGATGCTGGCTCGGAACAGGAGCGTATCTTGGAGCACCACGCCGATCGCATGGCGGAGCGATTCCCGCTCATAGTTGTCAAGATTTCTGCTGTCGAGCAAGATGGTTCCTCGGGACGGCTGATAGAGACGGAGCAGCAGGCTGACCAGCGTCGACTTGCCGGCTCCGGAGGGACCGACGAACGCCACTCGTTGCCCAGGTGCAATCTGAATGGAGAAGTCATGCAGCACCGGACATCCCTCGAGATAACTGAATGAGACCTGCTCCAATCGAATGTCGCCGATCAAGTGGTCGACCTTGATGGCGTCTGGATGGTCTTGAATGTCGGGCTCGTTGCCAAGCAAATCAGCGATGCGTTGGGCGCTGACCATCGCCTGGGAAAATTGGGATGAGAGTTTGGACATGTCCTTGATAGGGCCGTAGATATTCTTCATATAGCTGACGAAGACCAACAGGTCGCCCGGGGTCATGCGTGCTTTCAGCACTTGCCAGGCACCCAAAAAGACGGTAACGGCGGTACTGATTGCGCCGATGATCGATACCACTCGCGTCACCGCTGCGGTTGTTCTGGCCGTACGAAGCCCGGTGTGAAGGTGTTTGGTGCTTTCCTGTTCGAACCGGCTTTGCTCAACCCGCTCTCGTCCAAAGGTCTGCACGACCGAGATGGACGACAGCCATTCAGTCAGCCGTGAGGTCATGTGACTATCCCGCTTCCGCTGCTCGCGCGTGGCGGCGAGAATTTTCCGATTCAAGATGAAGAGTGCCGTGACGAGGATCGGCATCGTAGCCAGGATGATCAGGCTCAGCTCCCAATTGACGGCAAACATGACTGCCAACATGCCAATGAACGTCAGGGTGTGGCCGGATACGGTAAGAGGTATATCGGTGAAGGCGTTCTTCAAAGTCTGGGTATCACCTGCGAGTTTCGTGAGCAGTTCACCAGAGCGTGTTTGTGAGTGAAAGGATAGTGAGAGGCCTTGAACATGAGCGAAGAGATATTGACGGATTGTAAACACCAGATGATGGCCGATTTTGCTCGTCACGAAGGATTGGGCGTAGGACAAAGCACCATTCAGAGCTGCAATCACGGCAATCGAGGTAGCAAGGCCGGCTAACAAGGTCAAAGGCCATGACTGTATGAACGGATCGAGGAAGGTCAATGACGGTGGCAAGGGTTTTTGTAGCAGGATGTAATCGAAAATAAGCTTGAGGGGCCAGGGCGCCACCAGTTGCATGATCGTGACGCCGAGGAGGCACCCAGCAGCGAGGGCCAGATGTCGCCAGGCTGAGCGTAAGTGCGAGACGATGATGGTTCGAAATCGAGCCTGTCCTCGACTCGCGATATCGGCTTGTCTCATCGTGCCACCGTCTGTGGTTCTCGTGTGAGTGGAAGCAACGTGCGAAAGGTATGAAACTGTACGACGGCGCGTTGCAGAAGTTCGCAAAGGATTTGATCAAGGAAGCTGAACGCCTCCGCGGTCATGACCTTATGATGCAACAGCAGTCCCACGAAGGGGAGCCTGTCCAGCTGAACCATGAGGTCACGAACAATGTCGTGGGCAGATTTCATCTGGGCCCCTGCTTTCCAGGTGTAGAGATCCAGTGTCGTGGAAATCTCTGCAAAACGGTACTCAGTGAGACGGTCTTTCCCACGATCTTTCGAGAAGACCTGAAAACCGAGTTCATCAAGGGCTCGATAGGTGTCTGCCGTGCAGCGGTTCCACGGTGGCGTAAAGGCCGGGAAAAACAACTCGTCAAAGGTCGTTTCAAGGATCGCTTTTCCCTGCGCAATGTCGTTCACCTGTTGGGTGAACGAGCGGGATCGGCCGAATTCGCATTTGCGTCCTTCTGTTTCGTGATTGCTATGCATCCATCCATGCTGGTCCAGGCTCAACAGGGCATGATCGGCTCGTAGGGCGTTCTTGAGGGCGGCCGTACAAGCTGATGTAAGCCGTCCTGGGATAATTTCAAGATTCATCGGCACGCCTCGGGCGAGCGCCAAGTCGAGTAAGTGCTTCAACGAGTCTTCGTCCTCATCGACATCATCATCGCGAAGAAAGAGGTGAAGGGCCCGTCCCTCGGCCTCTTTTGCATCGAGGAACAGTTTGAACTCGGTGAGCCAATGGTCAGGCTGATTCCTACGTACTGAAGCCACTGTCGTGCGGGTGGTCCGATTGTGTGGCTGCACGACAAGCCGTTCAATTGCCATGGCCGTCTCTCGTCCGCCATGGGTATTGATGGAATGACCAGGATGCCTCTGAGGACTACTCAGGGAGACTGCGATCTTTTCTGCCAGCCGCTCCGGCCTGAGGTCCGGTGGGTCCAACATGGTCAGCAGCCCGTGTTGTTCCAGTTTTCTGGCACGGATGGTTTGTTCGTCATTCTTGTGGCCAGTAAAGGGCCACACCAGCGCGCGTGTGCCGGTATTCAACAGATTCATACAGGTGTTATAGCCGGCCATTGAGATGGACAGTGCGGCTTGTCGCATCAACGACTGGAACGATGTGGTGAAGCGGCGGACGTCAATGTGTGGGTGCTGAACCGCGAGCGCCTGGAGTGGTTCATACTGATCATCAGGCATGTAGGGGCCCGCGAACAGCAACATGCGATGAGGGACGGTCGGCACGAGCAGAGCAGAGGCGCGAACGGTACTGTCGAGCAGCTCATACCCGACGCGTCCCCCACCGACGCTAACAAGAATCAGAGGCACGCCATCGGAGGCCGGTTGACCGCCTGTTTTCTCGATATCCGTCGACAGGTCGGAGTCTTGCGTGACGAAGCCGGTGTACTGAACCTCACATCGGAGATCTTGGCAGCGTGAAAACGTCTCGTCCAAGGTCTGAAAGGTCGGATCTGAATGGATCAGCAGCAGGTCGAAGTACCGGTTCATGAGGCTAACCACCCAATCCTCGTGGCGAGTCTGATCCGGTTTGGTGACCAGAATATCCCGCAGGCTGCAGACGACTTTGGTCGATGGTGCTGATAAGCGGATATGTGCCAGTAATGGCAGTAACTCAAATGCAAACCGCTTTCTCCCAAACGGGAAGAGCTCGATGATCATGACGTCAGGACGGAAATGATCGACGAGATCGAGCAGCATGTTCTTTCTGGCTCGTTGAACCTGTTCAAGCGTGGTGTCCTTGCTGTGAATGCTCAACCCTCGGAATTCACTGTCAGACGTAATCGGTGGCAGGTTGACGATTGTGACCCACGATGGAATGTCCATACCGGAGATGGATTCGCCTCCATTCACAAACACGACAGTGCAGCCATTTAATGCTCGTGCGATGGCCATGCTTCGGATGAGATGGCCCATCCCAAGGACATGCTGACAATAGATGAGGACGCGCGGCTTTTTGTCACAATCTGTTGTGGAAGCCGACTCGTTGCTCATAGCCTGAATCCTTTCTTGGCCAGCTGAAGAATCTGCTCGACGGTGCGCTCGAATCCCGGTGCGAATCGTAAGTAATGGCGGTAGGCCTTGTTCACCAATTGGAGGCGAACATGCCATGCGAACCGCTCGGCCGAGACCGGCCAGTCCACCAAACTCTGGTATTGATGACACAGTTCGCCTGTGATGAGACGCACAAAGTCCTGATCTACATGGCGGAATTGAAGATCCACCACGAAGTTTGCCAGGTCCTGTAAGGGATCACCGATGACAAGTTCATCGAGATCACAGAAGATGAGTGTCCCGTTGTCGGCAAGCAGTTGATCAACATGAAAGTCCCAATGGATTGGACAAAATGGGATGGTTGATGAATGCGGCGCAGTCTGCTCAACCTCATCTGCCACACCTCCACATGTCTCTGAGAGCCGTGGGATCGCATCGGAGAGTTTGCTCAATTTCTTGTGGGTTTCGACAAGATGGTTTTCTGGGGAATGGGCGGCAAGGTCGCCTATGTCACTGGTGTGTAGTGAGGCCAAGCCTTTTGCAACGGCGGCGATGTAGGGTCTGTAGTTGTTTGTGTTGAGTACGTGGAGCAGTGGTGTGCCGGGCACTCCACGCTGCCACACCGTATTGATTGCAGCGCTGTAGCCGAGAGGCTGTGCAATGGTCATTGCTTCCTGGTCGGCAAGAGATCGATCCCAGAAGTATTGCAGGCGTTCATAGAGGGTTTGTCCCTGTGAGTCACCGAACGTCTTTCCAAACAATTGGCAGGTTCGATCGTGAGTTGAATCGTAAAGGTTGTACCGATTGGTGCAGCGAATCTCTGGTCGATAATTCACGACTTGCTGCGCCAAGACCTGAGCGGTTCCCTGTATGCCGATCTGCCTCAGACCCTCTACAGGGAGGTGTTGCTCGACGGCTAGAAGATCAACGAGTTGGCGTAAATGAGGAAGGGCAGGGTCGTGAGGAAACCTCCAGAGGATCAGATCGTACTCCGGTACATGGCTCACAGAATTCTGGAACTCCGGGTCAGATATTCCTTTCTGAGCGAGTAGACGAAAGACCTCTCTACTGCGACCGCCAAGAAACACTTTTATATAAGCGATACGCTGGAAGGATGGGCCAGTTGCTCCTTCTCTCAGTGTGAGCTGATAGCAGGCGGACAGCGTGGACTTATTCTTGCTGGTCGGCTTGAGGTACGTCTTCAGTTTTGCGTCCAGAATGACGCAGCCCCTGATTTCAAAAGAGCCTGTGGAAAGTTCTGGAACACAGGATCGAAGGATGGGAACAGCGTCCACGAGAGTTGCGAACCGCTGAAAGGTTCGGCGCATAGTCCCCCAATCTGGTGTTACCATGGGCTCAGAGACAGGAGCGATGTTGAGTGGTGTATGGGTGGTCGACATCATGCATGCCCCACGTGTGCCAGGATGTTCGTGAGTACGCGATCGGAATCGAAATAGGTTTCAGCGATGTCTCGCGCCGCACGACAATGACCCAAGTAATCTCGATTGATGTCTTCGATACCTATCAGGGCTTCATCCATTGTGCGGAATGTGAGTAGTCCCTTGCCTGTCGGTAGGTGCGACTCAATGCCGGTTGACTGGACAAGAACTGGTCTTCCAGACGCTAGGTAGAGGGCGCTCCGGTCGCTAAACCAGCCGACCGAAAATTCCACGACGCGGTTATGTGCCACGCTGAACTCTGCGCGAGAGTGTGCGATATACCGGCTGTAATCTGTCAGTGTACGAAACCTTCGGGGGTCCGTCAGCTGCCAGCCGTTCTGTCGGAACATCTCGCCATCGACTTCATCGCGAGGTTCAATACGCAGAGCGATTTCCAGTTCCTGTGCGGTTCTCTTCGGGATCTCGATGAACTTGAGCCAACTATCCGCTTTTTCACCAGACTCCGTTCCTTGCCACTGGAAGGTGGTTCGTCCCTTCCAACTGGAGATCGTCGTGAATCGTGTGCTCGCATGATCCAAAGCAGTCGGCCACATAGGGAGAACCACGGGACGTAGTATCGGATGCCAGTGACGATTTCCTGTCGGGATGCGACAGGCGTCCGTCCCGATATTGAGGCCCAAGGTGAACAGGTGATCGTATTGATCCAACGCCTCGTACTCACCGCCATGTTGTTGAAGGAAGACCTGCGTATTACCAGGGTTGCCATCGATGTAGAGCCGACATCGCGGGCTCGAAAAAATGTCCTGAGCCTTATGGATTTCGCCGCTTCTCGTCATCAGTACGTCACACTTCTTGGCAATGTTGACAGCTTCGGCGAACGGCATGCCGTGCGTTGCCTCTCCATTCTTATAAATCAAACAACATCGTGGCCAGATCCCATAGGTCTTCATCACCGATTCGAAATGTCGTCGACCCTCCCATTGCTCGAATGGAACCTTCTTGCCGGATGCATCCACGCATCGATTGGAACCGACTCGCTCCATCACGTATACCTCATGGCCGAGTCGTTGCAGCCCAACTGGGTAGGCGATGATGCTGTCGATATGACCTGCGGTGGCATTAGCTATTTTCCCTGTACAGATGATCAGCATCTCACTCGCTCACTGTTCTGGATTTGCTCCTCGCACACCAAACTGCCGATCCTTACCGCGTGTAGAAGCGGAGGAATTCATCTCGGACTGCCGGCGCGAGGGATGCTTCCAGCTTCTTCCTCGCGGCCTGTCCTACACGCTTCCGCAGCGCCGGGTCGGCTTTGAGGGTCAAGAGGATCTCGACGGCCTCCGCGTCGGTATCGAAGAGGAAGCCGTCGACTCGGTCTTCGATGTACTCGCTGTAGCCGCCCCTCCTATGGCAGACGACGGGTAGTCCGCAGGCCATGGCCTCAGAGACGACCCTGCCGCTGGGCTCAAAGTACTTTTCCGATGTGCGGTAGAAGAAACAATCTAGGCCCTTCAAGAAGACATCCGGCTCCTGCGCGCCTGCTGAAAGCAGGGTGACTTCTGACACGTTGTCGAGCTCGCCGGCCAGGCATCGGCCCCCCATGATCTTCACCGTGCTGCCTTCTGAGACAAGGTGGTGGTAGATCCCGATGTCGTTGGGGTGGTGCTTCTTGGCGTGGTCCCTGCTCAGCCGTCCGATTGTGAAGCGCCTGTTGGACCCATTGTCGCGCTCGCATTCGGCCGGTGCGAACCGTTGCAGATCTATCGGAGACATTTCGACAGGGCCCGAGAGGCGGCAGGCATCCATGAGCCACCGCGCGGCGAAGACGAGCTCCACCTTTGGCTTCCCGAAGCGCTGCAGTGTATGCAGGCGGTCTTGAAGCTGGTCGAGTCGCGATGTGTTGTAGATGAGAATGGTGCGCGTCGGCCGAGCTATGTCAATCCATGGCCCGAGCTCGTGATAGACGCCGACGATGATGAAAGTGCCGGTCATCGGAAAAGACTTGCTCGAGAGGTCGATTCTGCGTATCGGATAGTCCGAGAAGCGGGAATTCGGCTGCGAGGAGCTCCACACATGGACGTCGCAGTGCTTCGAGAGCTCTTCGGCCAGTCGTAGAGTCCGCCATTCGCTGCCGCCCGACGCGTTCCCCATCGGATTGATCAAATGGACCTGTTTCAGCATGAGCCTTGCCTCCACGGGGTAGTCGGAGTCCCGCTTCCGTTCAGCGCGCACTTCGAGGCGAGCCTCGTTGCATTGCTGGCCAGATCCAAGATTCGGAGGACCTCCTGTTCAGTCCCGGCCGCTTGTTGGAAGTAGGCTCGATAGGCCTTGTTGAGGAACTGGACGCGTAAATGCCACACAAGGCGCTCGGCCGACATTTTCCAGTCGACCAAGCGCCGGTATGACGTGAGAAAGGTAGAACTCATCGCGTCTCGGAATATCGGAGAGAAGTCGTAGAAATGCAGATAGACAATAAAATTAGCCACGTCCCGCGTCGGATCCCCCTGCACACAGTCGTCGAAATCCAAGAACACCACTCGGCCATCTTGGGCCAGCAGGTTGCCGAACTGACAATCTCCGTGAATCAGGGTGTGGTCCGATGAAGTGACTGAGGGCGCGTCGGTCTCCAGACGCCGGAGTAGGGCTTGCAGCGGTGTCGTCAACAGAGGGAGAGCCTCCCCCAGCTTGAGAGATTTCTTACGCGACTCGACGAGATGATCCTCGATGTTTACGATACGCGAGCTGGCCAGGCGGCTCTTGTGGAGCGTCGCAAGGCCCTTCGCTACCGCAGCGAGATAGTGCTCGAAATTAGTTTCATCGATGACACGAGATAACGGGGCGCCGACGATGGCCTGTTGCCAGATGGTTTTGACGGTTTCCGCATAGGCGAGAGGCTGCGCCACCGTGATGCTCTCGGGACTCCGTTGCGATGTGTGCCAAAAGTGCACCATCCTCTCGTAAATCTCCTTGCCCTCTTCGCCCTTGAAGGTTTTGCCGTAGAGGGTGAGCTCGTGCGGGGTCCCGGCCACCTGCCATCGTAAGTCGTAGCGGGTGGTACAGCTTTTTTCCGGCAGGTAGTGAGCCACGCGGTTGTTGAGATCCATGAGGCCGCCTGGACCAGGCACATTGTCCGGTAGAGTCTCCCAGGGTAGGTGGGGCCGGACCCTCTCGGTATCAATCACCTCTGACAGATGCGGGAGCACCGGGTCGTACGGGAATCTCCAGACGATGGCGTCGAGCTCCGGGACATGGGTCGCGAAGGTTCGCAGGCCTGCGCTGGTGTGGCTTGAGTCGGCCAGCTTTCCCCATTCGTGCCAGCTGCGACTGCCGAGATACGCCTTGACGTAGAAAAGGGCTTCGTGCCGTCCACCTTGACGGCCAGCTACCTCGATCCGGTAACAGAGGGACAGAGAAGATTTGAGCGGCGACTGTGCTTTCAAATGCTTGTAGCGCGCATAGACGATGGCGCAGGTGGTTGGATGGTCCTGGCCGTCGAAGCTCGTAGCGAGCCGCTGCCACAAGAGGTTCCCCATGGTCTCTGCGTCGGCGAATCGGGCGAAGGCTGCGATGGGCGCGTTCGCGATTCCGTTATTCTGACTGATGATCGTCATGGTTCTACACTCTGGACAGCTCTCTAGTCTGTTTGCCACCAAGGGCGATCGTACTCAGCTCCGGATGGCTTCCGGTGATGATGCGATAAACGTACTGACTCTTGAGGGTCAGGTGCGGCCAGCGCTCTTCTGATTGACGCATTAACATGCCGAACAGTGCTCGGTTGGTGTTGCGATGCCCCACGATGAGGATCGTCCCACCGGCTGCATGGACAAGAATGTCTTTCAGTACCTGTTGCACCCGTTCTGCCAGATCAATGAAGCATTCTCCGCCTGGAATCCGATGGGTGCGCTTGTCGTGCTTGCGCGCGTCCCACAAGGCACGGGCTTCTGGATCCCGCTCATCACGAAAACGGCCTTCCAGTATCCCAAAATGCTGCTCATTCAAACCGGCGTAGCTCTGGATCTGGAGGCCATGCATTGCAGCAGTGGGTCTGGCCGTTTCGACGGTTCGCCTGAGGGCGCTGGTATAGATCCCGGTCAAAGGTACCTCGATGAGCTGTGCAGCCAGCATCTGACTGTGGCGGATCCCCTCTTGGGAGAGCGGCGTATCGAATTGGCCGGAGACTCGTTTTTCCAAGTTCAACTGACTTTCGCCGTGGCGAACCAGGTAGATCGTGGTTGGTCGTGATGTTGTCTGGCTCATCATGGTTGCCTGCTCCTCTCATCGGTTTCGGCCAATCCGTCAGCCAGTGAGTCCAATGAAAGGGATTCCGAAATCCGGTCCGCAAGGCTCAACAGAGCCTCTAGGTGCTCTCGCTGATTGTGTTTCAGGCGAGTGATGCATCGGTGCGCGCGTTCGACGACTAACGCCATGGCGGTAAACCAGGCGAGCGTGTGTTGATCATTCTTCCATGGAGTGAACTGATTGTAGTGGTTGAGAAATCTCTGCACCGGAATTGCCATCTGGGACACTGGTATCTGCTTCGCCAATGCCCCTGTCAGTAATCCGGCAACAAAGCTGCCGAGATCCAGACCGGGATGTCCCTCACAGACGTTGTCGAGATCGATCAATGCGATCCTGTCGTGTGTCAGGAACAGATTCTTCATATGGAGATCACCGTGAAGCGTCGCGGTAGGTCCAAGCGAAATGATTTTGGCCTGTGCGATTAACCGATCCTGTACCGGAACTAGTATGGGTCGGCAAGTTGGCCGGCACCGCATCAAGACGGATGCAACTGATTCAAGCTTGCTGAGCTGCTCCGCCATGGTGATCCGCGGAATATTCGACAAAGGGGTTGTGTGGAACGTGGCGATGGTCTGGGCGGCTTTCTTCAGAAGGGGAATGCTTGCTGGGGTTTCAATGGAGTGGTTCTCCAGTGTGGTGCCCTGAATACCCTCTTGCCAGAGAGTTTTGAGGCGCGTGTCATACCACAGCGGCCGCGCGACTCCGAGCCGCCCACTGCGTCGGGCCTCACTGTCCCAGAGTTGCCGCATCACCAGATCTGTCTGAGCCCCTTCTTCGTTGTAATAGGTCTTACCGAAGATCGTCAGTGTCTGCCTCGTATCCTGGGATGAATGAATCAGTTCAAATGATGTCTGCACCGTGCAGGTGTGTTCGCCGACATAGTGCATCACGCGGGATTTGGTGTCGGTCACCTGCCAGCCTGTGCCTACATGCGCCAGGACCCAGTTGGGTGGAATGCTCGATGTGCTGCAGGCTGCGTGGCTGGAGGCCGGCAGCGTGTGCATCTTGCGATCGTTTGGAAAGCTCCAGAGGACCATCTCGACCTCGGGAAGATGGATCAGTGGTTTCCCGAATCTTGGCTGCACGAGGGCCCGCGTTGAGGCCTTTTCCCATTGTGGCAGCGAGCGGCCTTCCGGGAATGCACGGCCGCAGAGAATCTGTTCTCCGCTCTCTCCCGTCTCGACGTTCTCGACGTTCAGGCGATAGCTGACCATGCAGGACGATGCCGGCTTGTACCGGACCTGGATAATCTCGCACTGCCGGATCAGGAAGCGGTCTCGAACACTGGTCGACTCGAACATGCCATTCCACAACGTCTTTCTCATGGCTTCTGTGTCTAAGATCATCGAAAGCTGTGGAAGCTGGACATCCATTGGAATGTCGTCGCGTCCATCACGCTGAGAAGGTCGAGATGTTTCTGTTGTCGGAATCACGGCGGTATTCATCATGGCTAGGCGTGATGTTTAAATAGTGGTCGACCATCGCGGCCTGTGCGCGCGACGCACACATGATCGGTACAGGAAGACACGAGTGAGTCATTGTCTTGGATTTGATGCTCGAGAAAGACCAGTTCATCGCAATACTGATCGCTATTCGTGTGAGTGACGGTGATATACACAGTTGCCCGATGTTTTCCTCCCACCGGCCTGACCAGGTCTGGGATCTGTTGAGCAGCGATGGAAATCTTCGGTGTCTCGTGCTTATAGGGGTACACGACGGTCAGAAAGCACGTGCTCGAGGCATCTTGCGTCAGCCGGACGATCGGCGCCCGCTCTTTCTTGCCGTACGACGTGGAGACAAACCCTTCCTCGATGGAGGGGCGTACGGTCGGCACAAGCGGCTGTGCAAGGACCAG
>CXWK01004028.1_pt1 | contig 13087 bp, 12 predicted proteins | sample 590851 | NCBI WGS metagenome assembly CXWK01 (sample SAMEA3498364, study PRJEB10139) | wastewater metagenome | biome: wastewater treatment plant; material: activated sludge | place: Denmark | collected 2014-08-01
GCCAATCATTCCGGCAAACGCGAAATCCTCGTCGGAAATGGCGTCGACAGAGGCCCGTTCGAGCCCAGTGACGCAGGCTAGCATGGGCCACGAGATCGCCACAGCGGGCGGCTACAGACGGGTGCAATCGAGGAAAATCATGCGTCGACTGTTCTGCCCGCTCGCTTTGCTGCTCGGCTTCGCTGCGTTCGCCATTCCCGAGGCGCTGGCGCAGCAGTCAGCGCCCGCCGCTACAGCGAAGCCTGCGAAGCCGGCCTCCGAACCCGCACAGGAGGCCATCCCGCCGGAAGTCGTGCTGCAGAAGGCCAACGCCTATCTCAACAGCACAAATTCTTTTGCTGCGGATTTCGTCCAGACCGGCGCGGACGGGAGGCAGTCGGAGGGGCGCCTCTACGTCATCCGACCCGGGAAGATGCGTTTCGAATATGCCCAGCCTGCGACGCTCGAAGTGATCGCGGACGGCACGTCCGTTGCGATCCGCGACCGCAAGCTCGCGACGCAGGACATGTATTTCATCTCGCAGACGCCGCTAAAATTCCTGCTGAAGGATCGCATCGATCTGCGCAAGGACGTCAAGATTCTCGATGTTGTCTCCGACAAGAAGAGCGCCATCGTGACCGTCGAGGACAAGGCGACTTTCGGCGGCACCTCCCGCATCAAATTGATCTTCGATCCTAAGACCTTTGCGCTCAAGCAATGGCAGGTCACCGACCCTCAGGGGTATGAAACGCTCGTCTCGCTCTTCAATGTCGATCTGCAACAGGTTCCCGATCCATCCCTGTTTCGCATCAGCAGTGAACGGCTGATCAATCCGAACTGAACAACGTCTGGTTGTGGACGACCGTGCACGCGTGCTTGCGCGCGTTCGTCGTCCGTGATTCGTCGGGTCATGACCGATCTCTGCAAGCTCGCGACCTGGAACATCAATTCGGTGCGGCTGCGCATGCCCATCGTTGCGCGCTATCTGAAAGAAAACAGCCCGGATGTCCTGTGCCTGCAGGAGACCAAGTGCCGGGACAGTGAATTTCCGCATTCCGATTTTCGCGCGCTCGGTTACGAACACATCGAGATACACGGGCAGAAGGGTTACCACGGCGTCGCCATCGTTTCCCGGCGTCCGCTCGCGAAGTCGAACCGTCGGGACTTCTGCAAGAAGGGCGACGCGCGACATCTGACGGCGACGTTCAATGTCGGGTCACGGACGATCGAGCTTCATAATTTCTACGTACCGGCGGGGGGCGACGAGCCCGATCCGGCGATCAATCCGAAGTTCGAACACAAGCTGGCGTTCTTCGACGAACTCGCCGTATGGGCCAAGGAAGAGAATACGTCGGGTCGCGACACCGTCCTTGTCGGCGACATCAACGTGGCCCCGCTCGAAACCGACGTGTGGAACCACAGGGCGCTGCTCAAAGTCGTGAGCCACACGCCGGTAGAAGTGGCGAAATTCGGAACCGCAATGCGCGCAGGCGACTGGATCGACGCCATGCGCGAGTTCGTTCCTGCGGATCAGCGACTCTATACATGGTGGAGCTATCGATCCCCTGACTGGCGCAATGCCGACAAGGGACGCAGGCTCGACCACGTCTGGGTCAGCCCAAGCTTGGGCGGCGCGATGTCGCATCTGGAGGTTCTGAAGGAAGCGCGTGGCTGGGAAAGGCCGTCAGATCACGTTCCGGTCGCGATCACGATCCAAGGCTGACGTCTAAATCGCGGCCAGCGGCTCGAGGTCGCGCGACATCGACTTGAGACGTTCGAGCAGCGCTTCGCGCACCATCTGGGCGCTTTTCGGATATTCGGCGAGAACGCGATGGAAGACCGCCCGCGTGATGCGCAGTACGGTCGAGGGTTCGCGCGCAACGATGGACCCGACGAAATCCGTCGGCGTGATCATCGACAGCTCGCCAACCAGCGACGGGGCCCGCACGATCTGGCGCGCATTCCCGATCTGGTCGGGATTGTCGAAAATCGCGAGCGACCCCTTGATGAGGAGATTGCCGCTGTCGATCGCGCCGGGGGAGCGGAACAGAACATCGCCGGCGCGAAGAAGTTTCGTCTCCGCCGAAAAGGCGAGCAGCCGCAAGGCGTCCCGCTCCAGGATGCGAAACAGCGGAACTTCCGTAAAAGTGCGGATATCGTCGTCGAGGGCCATGGCGAACTCTGGAACAGACGCTAGCGCATGACGCCACCGGGGGAAAGGCGTGGCGTCAAGGCACGAGGCGATAGCCGCCGGCGTCGGTCACGAGAAGCTTGGCGCGCACAGGATCTTCTTCGATTTTCTGCCGCAAGCGATAGATGTGCGTTTCGAGCGTATGGGTCGTGACATTTGGATTGTAGCCCCAGACATCGCGCAGCAGCACGTCGCGCGTCACGATGTTCGGCGCGGCCTTGTGCAGGAATCGCAGGATCGCGGCCTCCTTTTCGGTCAGTCGCAGCTTCGAGCCACGCGAATTCGTCAGGTGCTTGGAACGGGGATGGAAGATATAGGGGCCGATCACGAAGGTCGCGTCGTCGCTCTGCTCGAACTGGCGCAGCTGGGCGCGGATCCGCGCGAGCAGCACGCTGAAGCGGAAAGGCTTCGAAACGTAGTCATTGGCGCCGGACTCCAGCCCCAGCACCGTGTCCGCGTCGGATGTGTGCCCCGTCAGCAATATGATCGGGTTCGGATACTTCTCGCGCCGCAGCAGTTTGATCGCCTCGCGCCCGTCCATATCGGGCAAGCCGACATCGAAAATCGCCAGATCGGGCGACTGCCCGCGCGCGGCTGCGACGCCCTCGCCAGCCGTTCCAGCCTCGACGACGACGAATTCCTCGTGCAGCGCGAGCTGTTCGGCCAGCGACATGCGAAGGTCCGCATCGTCATCCACGATCAGAATTTTGCGGACTTGCGACATCGAGTACATCCGTCTGAAATCGGGCGGCGATTCCGCAAAAGCTAGGCTCGGCGCTTGAAACCGTCAAAGCACGAAAATGTTAAGTCGAAGCCATGCTCCACTGTCGTGAGACATCTGCGCGTTCGCGTCGCCCCTTGGGCCGTCTATCCGCGCGCATGGCTTCGCGCAGGGCCACTGACGATTCCCTGTTCGATCGGCCGGACCGGCCTGACGCGTCGCAAGCGGGAGGGCGACGGCGCCAGCCCGATCGGCCATTTTGCGCTCGTGGACTGGCGTTTCGCGCCGGGGCGCCCCGCCTATGCGAAAGCAAAGCTGCCGCATCGGCTCGTTCGGCCGGATCAAGGCTGGTGCGACGATCCTTCATCGGGGGCCTACAACCGGCAAGTCGCCCTACCCTTCAAGGCAAGCCATGAAGAGCTTTCGCGAGGCGATGGCAAATACGATGTCGTCGGGATCCTGGACTACAATCTCTCGTCCCGTCGCCGCGGCGGGGGCAGCGCGATCTTTTTCCACCTTTGCGGCGATGATTTCGGATCGACGGCCGGCTGCGTGGCCATCAGGCCCGCCGACATGCGCAAACTGCTGCCGCTGCTCGCCCGGCGTCCGATGTTGAAGATTGGCTAGAGCATAGACTGCAAGAACATGCGCTCTAGCGGTCCCCGAAAATAGCGGAGCCGACCCGGACTTCGGTCGCCCCCAGCTGTATCGCCAGTTCGAAATCCGACGTCATGCCCATCGACAGTCTCGCAAGCCCGTTGCGCCTGGCCAGTTTGGCGAGGAGCGCGAAATAGGGAGAAGCCTGTTGCCCAACCGGCGGAATGCACATCAGGCCATCGATCGGCAGACCGAGTTCGTCTCGACATGTCCGGATGAACCCGTCGGCGTCCGCTAGCGAGACCCCCGCCTTTTGCGGCTCTTCGCCGATGTTGACCTGAACGAACAGCCTTGGGGCCCGGCCGACGCGCTGAATTTCCCGCGCGATCTCCTGGGCGAGCTTCGGTCGGTCGAGCGTTTCGATCGCGTCGAAGACCTTGAAGGCGTCGCGGACCTTGTTGGTCTGCAGCGGACCGATCAGCCGCAACGTCAGGTCCGGCGTCGCCAACCGCAGTTCCGGCCATTTCTGCATGGCCTCCTGCACCCGGTTCTCACCGAAATCCCGAGCTCCGGCCTGGACCACGGCCGCGATCCGGTCAGCTCCTATCGTCTTGGTCACGCAGACGAGCCGGACGTCCGCGGCTTGGCGCCCGCAATCGCTCGCGGCGCGAGCAATCCGGTCGAGAACCAGTCTCAGGCGGTCGACGTCGGTTGCTTCGTCCATCATCCCATCCTCGCAGCCCGAAAGGGCCCGTTTGGAGCCGGAAACACGCGACTTCCGGACGTGTTGACCGCCGGGGTGAAATCAGGCTCATTGCCGACGATTTGAACCAGTGGAAATGCCCCGTCAAATGCGATCAGAACGGTATAATGCGCGCGAATCCGAGCCTCGCTGGCAGCGCGTTTGGGACGAGCGGAAGATTTTCGAGTGCCGGAACGACGACCCTCGTCCGAAGTACTATGTTCTGGAGATGTTTCCCTACCCGTCCGGGCGCATCCATATGGGCCATGTCCGCAATTATGCGATGGGCGACGTCGTGGCGCGCTACATGCGGGCGCGGGGCCACAACGTGCTGCATCCGATGGGCTGGGACGCCTTCGGTATGCCGGCGGAAAATGCGGCCATGCAGAGCGGCGCGCATCCTGCGGAATGGACCTATTCCAACATCGACACGATGCGAAGGCAGCTCAAGTCGATGGGGCTTTCGCTCGACTGGTCGCGCGAGATCGCGACATGCAATCCGAAATACTACAAGCACCAGCAGAAGATCTTCCTCGACTTCCTCGCGGCAGGCCTCGTCGATCGAAAGACGGCGCGCGTCAACTGGGATCCGGTCGACCAGACGGTCCTTGCAAACGAGCAGGTGATCGACGGTCGCGGCTGGCGATCCGGCGCGCTGGTCGAGCAGCGGGATCTTACGCAGTGGTTCTTCAAGATCACGGGTTTCGCGGACGAGCTGCTGACGTCGCTCGACACGCTCGATCGATGGCCGGAAAAGGTCCGGCTGATGCAGCGGAACTGGATCGGTCGATCCGAAGGGTTGCGGATGCGGTTCGCGCTCGCGGCCGACGCCCGCTTTCCGGATGGGGAAGTCGAAGTCTTCACAACACGGCCCGACACGATTTTCGGCGCTTCCTTCATTGGCCTCGCCGCGGATCATCCGCTGGTGAAGGCCTGTGCGGAAGGCAATACGGATCTGCGCCTCTTTGCCGACGAGTGCCGGCGCATGGGCACGTCGGCGGCTGTCCTCGAGACGACGGAAAAGCAGGGTTTCGACACCGGGCTCCGCGCAGTTCACCCCTTCGATCCGTCGATCCTGTTGCCGGTCTATGCGACCAACTTCGTGCTTATGGACTATGGAACGGGCGCGATTTTCGGCTGTCCGGCGCACGACCAGCGCGATCTCGACTTCGCCAACAAGTACGGGCTGTCCAAGACGCCCGTCGTCTGCCCGCCGGAGGTGGACTCAGCGGCATTCCGTGTCGATGCTGTTGCATACGACGGCGAAGGTGTCCTTGCGAATTCGAGCTTTCTGAACGGCATGTCGATCGACGCGGCGAAAGCCGAGGTATCGAACCGACTCGAATCCAGAAATCTCTTTGGGCGCCCGCAGGGGAAACGACAGATCAATTTCAAGCTGCGCGACTGGGGCGTGTCGCGTCAGCGTTACTGGGGCTGCCCGATCCCGGTTGTTCATTGCGAGAAATGCGGGGTCTTGCCGGTCCGGGACTCCGATCTTCCCGTGGTTCTTCCCGAGGACGTGGACTTCAAGACGCCCGGCAATCCACTCGACCGGCATCCTACCTGGAAACACACAACCTGCCCGAAGTGCGGCGGCGTGGCGCGGCGTGAAACGGATACGATGGATACATTCGTCGATTCGTCCTGGTATTTTGCGCGTTTCACCGACCCTTGGAACGAGAGCGAGCCCACTACGCCTACGGCGATCGCAGAATGGCTCCCTGTCGATCAGTATATCGGCGGCATCGAACACGCGATCCTGCATCTGCTTTACTCGCGCTTCTTCACGCGCGGCCTCAAGGCGACCGGGCACGCCAATCTGGACGAGCCGTTCAAGGGTCTGTTCACTCAGGGCATGGTGGTTCACGAGACCTACCGCGCCGCGGATGGGGCGTGGTTGTCGCCAACGGAGGTTCGCATTTCCGCCGATGCCGACGGGCGGCGCGCGGTCGCGGCAACCGACGGAACCGCGGTGGAAATCGGCTCCATCGAAAAGATGTCCAAGTCGAAGCGCAACACGGTCGATCCTGATGAAATCATCGGAACCTACGGCGCGGACGCGGCCCGCTGGTTCATGCTTTCCGATTCGCCGCCCGAAGGCGACGTCATCTGGTCGGAAGACGGCGTTCAGGGCGTTGCCCGATTTCAACAACGCGTATGGCGTCTCGTCGGCGAGCTGAAGAACGCGTCGCAAGGGGCGGACAACCTGAAGCCGCCGACCGCTTTCTCCGACGCCGCACTGGCGGTGCGCAAGGCCACGCACAACGCCCTCGCTAAGACCGAAGACGACATTGTCCGCTTGCGCTTCAATCGTTGCATCGCGCATGCGAACGAGTTCGTGAACCGGCTCGGCCAGGCGATCGGTGCGATCGACGAAGCCGAGGTCGGCGGAGACCTTGCCTTCGCCTGCCGGGAGGCTGCGGAAGCCCTGGTCATTCTGATCTCGCCGATGATGCCGCATCTGGCGGAAGAATGCTGGGCGGACCTCGGCTGCGGAGACCTCGTCTCTGTCGCATCCTGGCCATTGGCCGACCGCGCATTGATCCGTGAAGATGTGCTGGTTCTTCCCGTGCAGATAAATGGTAAGAAGAGAGCGGATATCAGCGTGCCTCGCACTGCCGGGGACGAAGTGGTCACGGCGCTCGTGATTGCTGACGAGGCAGTGCAGCGCGCGCTTGAAGGGCGCGCCGTCAAGCGTGTGATCGTCGTGCGCGGGAGGATCGTCAATGTCGTGGTCTAGCGTCCGGCGCCGGCTTCTCCCATTTCTGGCCCTATCGGCGCTGTCGACAGCCTTGGGCGGCTGCATTCAGCCGCTTTACAACTCGCTTGGCCCGGGCGGCCTCGAGCGGGAGTTGCAGGCCATCAAGATCGAGCCGATCCCCGACCGGTTCGGCCACTACCTGGAGAAAGAGCTGCTTTTCGCCTTCAATGGGTCGGGTGAGGAAGTTTCCCCGAGGTACCGACTGGTCGTCAACGTCAAGCAGAAGGTACAGGCGCCGACGATCGATACGGTGACCTTGCGCGCGACCTCGGCGACGGTAATAGGCGATGCGGAATACCGGCTCTACCAGGTCGGCAAGACCGAGCCGATGATGCAGGGCGTCGCGTTCAGCGTGGCGAGCTACGATCGCTTCAGCCAGCGTCTTTCGAACATTCGTGCCGCGCGCGATGCGGAAACGCGAGACGCCAAGGCGATCGCCGAACAGATCAGAACTCAAGTCGCCGCGCGCTTCGCGGCGCGGAATTAATGGCGTCTCCAACGGCAAGAGATTTCGAAAGAGCGCTTGCAGGAGGCGGGCCTACGCCGCCGATCGTGGTCCTCCACGGCGACAACGAAACGCTCAAGACCGACCTGTTCCGCGCGCTCTGCAGGTCGATCGGCCTCACGCCAGACGACCCTTTTCGCTTCGTCAGGCTGGAAGGCGATTCCGCCGACATCGAGACAGGTCGGCTCGCGGATGAACTGGGTGCGATCTCGATGTTTGGCGGGAGGCGCCTCGTTCAGCTTCGGGCGCCCGTCAGGCTGGTCGAACGCGGCATTGCCCAGGCGCTCGATACGCCAGGCGACTGGCTGTTCATCGTCGAATGCCCGGACCTGCGGGAAGCACCCTGGTTTGCGGCCGTGTCGCGGGACAGGCGCATTTGCGGTGTGTACTGCGGCGACCAGAGCGCTGGCGACTTCCGGGCTTTTGTCGCGGAGGAATGTTCGCGCGCCGCGCTGAACATCGCGGCTGAGGCGATCGATCGACTGATCGTATTGACCGGCGATGATCGAGCCGCCATTCGGGCCGAGGTGCTTAAGCTTTCGGCGCTTTTCGGACCGTCGGCCAACGTCTCGGCGGCTGATGTCGACAGCGTCGTCGCCGACGCTTCCTCGATGCTGGCGGACGAGGTCGCCGACGCAGCCCTCGACGGCGATTGTGACCGCCTCGCGCGCGCGTTGGATCGGATGGCCGCTACCGGATCCGACCCGATACAGGCCCTAGGCGCGGCGCACCGTAGTGCCCTGTCGCTGTTGCGCGGCAAATCGCGACAATGGGGCGGCAGCCGCAACGAGAAGCATGCACCCGCATGGACAGCCATCGATTTGCGGTTTCTGGTGAAATCGCTCGGTTCGGCCGTGCGACAGACCCGGACCGACGGCGGCAATGCCGTGCTGATCGCCGAGCGCGCGCTGGTCGTCCTCGGCCAGGCAGCGCGCGCGAGGCGACGCTAACGCGCGTCATGGATTTCCGGATGTTTATCGCAAAGCTCAGCGACTCTTACTGAAAATGCCTTGGTTCAAGCCTCCAGTTTGGCGCAAATTGCGTCGAGCTGTTCCAATGTCCCGTACCGTACGAAGAGTTCGCCGGCCTCGCCTTTTGCCTTGATGACGACGGTCATCCCCAAAACGTCGGTCAGGCGTCGCTCGAGAGCCTTGACGTTCGGGTCCGCAGGCGCTGCTCGCGTCCTGTCGCTCTTGCGCGGCGTATCCGCCTGTTCTTGCGCGATCCGCTCGACGTCACGGACGGTCAGGCCCTTCTCAACGATGCCGGCGGCGACCGTATCCGGCTCCGCGACGGACAGAAGGGCGCGCGCATGGCCCGCGGTAATCTTGCCCTCGGAGAGAAGTTGCTTCGTCCTGTCAGGCAGGCGCACCAGGCGGGTCATGTTTGCGACATGGCTCCGGCTCTTGCCGATGGTCTTGGCTATGTCGGAGTGCGAGTATCCGTATTCGTTGACCAGTCGCTCGTAACCGCTCGCCTCTTCCAGGGGATTCAGATCGGCGCGCTGCACGTTCTCGATAATTGCGAGCTCGAGAGCTTCCTGGTCGCTCGCTTGGACCAGGACGATCGGCACCTCGTGCAAGCCCGCCTTCTGCGCAGCCCGCCAGCGTCGTTCGCCTGCGATGATTTCATAGAGGTTTCCGGCGATCGACCGGACGACGATCGGCTGCAGTATCCCCTTTTCTCGGATCGAATTTGAGAGCTCTTCGAGATCTGCGTCGCCAAATTCCCGCCTTGGATTATGCGGATTGGGACGAAGGAATTCTACCGGGGCCTTGCGTTGCTGCTGCTGACGCAGCGTCGTTCCGATTTCCGACTCGTCCTGAGCGGATCCAATGAGGGCGGCGAGCCCCCGGCCGAGCCTGCGACCTTCTTCTGCCATAGCCATGTAAACCTCTGATCCGTCAGGCCGCCCGCATGCGCCGTTCGCGTTGAATGATCTCAGAGGCAAGCTTCAGATACGCTTGGCTCCCTGCGCACCGCAGATCGTAGAGGAGGGCCGGCTTGCCGTAGGACGGGGCTTCGGAAACTCTGACGTTACGAGGAATAACGGTGTCGTATACCTTCTCGCCCATATGATCGCGGACGTCTTCCACGACTTGCGTCGCAAGCTTGTTGCGAGGGTCGAACATCGTCAGAACAATGCCATGGATCGTCAGCCGGGGATTGAGCGACTTCTTGACCTGCTCGACCGTCGACAGCAGCTGCGAAAGGCCTTCGAGGGCAAAGAACTCGCACTGAAGCGGCACAACGACGCTATCAGCCGCCGCAAGGGCATTGATTGTCAGAAGATTCAGCGATGGAGGGCAATCGATCAGCACGTAGGTAATCTGCGCGCCGGGTTCGATCTCGACATCCGAAATCTCCGCTAGCGCCCGACGGATGCGAAACGTTCGATCGTCGGAGCCCGCGATCTCCAACTCGACGCCAAGCAAGTCGAGCGTAGAGGGCGCTATCCACAATCGGGGAACCGACGTCGGGACGACGGCGTCTTGAAGTTTGCGTTCTCCGGTCAGAACATCGTAGGTCGAAATTGCTCGATTCTTCCGGTCTATGCCCAAGCCTGTCGATGCGTTGCCTTGCGGGTCGAGGTCGATAATTAAGACCCGCTCGCCGATCGCCGCGAGCGCGGTGCCCAGATTGATCGCGGTAGTGGTCTTGCCGACCCCACCCTTCTGATTGGCTAATGCCAGCACCCGCATTGAACGCCCCATTTCAGGCTCGACGAATGCTCACGACGTTTCCACCGTCCTGCAATCTGTCTGGCCAGGATTCCACGGAAAAATTACAAGGTATTGCGGCATCGGTCAATTCGGATACTACATCTCGGCCCTTCAAGAACAAGGCAACGGCGCCTTTTTCCACATGCGCCTGCGAGAGATGAAAGAGAGTTTGCAGGCTGGCCATGGCCCGGGAGGTCACGACGTCAAGATCCAGACCGTCGAGAACAAGCTCGCTTCGCCGTGCATGGACGATAACCCGCGCGCCTGTTTCACGTGAAACTTCACGCAGAAAGGCCGCCTTTCGCAGGTCTGACTCGATGAGATGCGTTACGCCGCCTCCGGCATGCTTCTGCAGAATCCCGACCACCATCCCAGGAAATCCTGCGCCCGACCCGAGGTCCACCCATCTCGAGGAAGGGGACGCCCATTCGACCAGCTGTGCAGAATCTGCGAAATGCCGTACCCACATGTTCGCAAGCGTGGACGGTCCGACCAGATTCACCTTCTTCTGCCATCGGGCCACCAGGGCTTCGTAGACGTTCAATTCCTCCTCGATGAGACGTAAGCAGGGGACGAGTTCGACCGCTCGTTTCCTATCCGATTCAATCATCCCTGAGCCCGCACTGCATAGCCGGACAACACGGTCATCGCCGCCGGCGTAATGCCTTCGAGCCGGAAAGCGTGCTCAAGCGACAAAGGGCGGGCTTCCGCAAGCCGGCTTCGCACCTCATTCGACAATCCAGGAACCAACCCGTAGTCGAGGTCGGGGGGGAGGTGGAACCCCAAACGCGCCTGGTATTCCGAAACAGAATTCTTCTGTCGATCCAGATAGACGGAATACTTGGCCTCGGTATCGACTCGAGCCACAACATCGTTTGAAAAACCGCCAAGCGCTGGCAACGCTTCGGTCAGCTGCTCGAAGCGCACGTCTGGCCGACTCAGAAGTTCAAACAGGCTTCTCCGGATACCATCGGCGTTCACAATCAGGTTAAGGCGCGCCGCCTCGTTTGGCGTGACGAGATGTGACTTTAGAAGACCAATCACGCGATCAGTCTCGTCACGTCGCGCCTCGTAGGCTTCCCACCGCTCGCGAGACACGCACCCAAGCCCCCGCCCAACCGGCGTCAGCCGTGCGTCGGCATTGTCCGCCCTGAGGCTGAGCCGATATTCAGCCCGGGACGTGAACATCCGGTACGGCTCGGACACTCCGCGGGATGTAAGATCGTCGATCATCACGCCCAGGAAAGCTTCAGAGCGATCGATGATAACGGGTCCCTGTTCACCCGCCCGACGCGCTGCATTGATGCCCGCGACCACGCCCTGGCCGGCGGCTTCCTCATACCCCGTCGTCCCGTTGACCTGCCCTGCCAAGAACAGCCTCGACAGCGTCTTGCTCTCCAACGTCGGGAAAAGATCTCGTGGATCGAAATAATCATATTCGATCGCGTAGCCTGGCCGCATCAAGACGGCCTTCTCCAGCCCAGGGATCGTCTGGGTGAGGCGGAGCTGGGCGGCCTCGCCAAGGCTGGTGGAAATACCGTTCGGGTATACCGTGTCGGAATCGAATCCTTCCGGCTCCAGGAAAATCTGATGCCCATCCCGATCGCCGAACTTGACGACCTTGTCCTCGATCGAGGGACAATATCGCGGCCCTCGCCCGGACGCGGCGCCGGAGTAGACAGCCGACTCATGAATGTGGTCCCGGACCACCTGGTGGGTCGCCTGCACCGTACGGGTGATGTAACAATCCACCTGCGGGACATGAGGGGCGGAGCTCAGAAACGAAAAAGGGCTAGGATCATCGTCGCCGGACTGACGCTCCAACGCAGCCCAATCGATGCTTGATGCTTTCAAGCGGGCGGGCGTTCCTGTCTTGAGTCTGCCAGTGGGTAGACCCAGCGACTCCAGTTGCTCTCCGAGCCCATTCGACGGCGGCTCGCCGACACGACCCGCCGAAGTTCTGAATGAACCGATGTGGATGACGCCGCGCAGGAATGTCCCGGCCGTCAGGACAACGCCGCCCGCACACAATGCATCGTTGGATTTCAGTCGAACGCCCGTGACCGACCCATCCTTTACACAGAGGGAATCGACCATCCCCTCGACCACCTGAAGATTTCGATATCCGAAAAGCTCGCGGCTCATTGATCTCATGTAGAGGCCACGGTCGATCTGCGCGCGGGGCCCGCGCGCCGCCGGCCCGCGCGATCTGTTGAGCAGACGGAATTGAATGGCAGACAGGTCTGCAACCCGACCCATCAGGCCATCAAGTGCGTCAATCTCCCGAACAATCTGGCCTTTTCCCAACCCACCGATCGCCGGATTGCAGGAGAGAACTCCAACATCGCTCAAACGCTTTGTGATCAGAGCGACTCGCGCGCCCATCCGAGCCGCTGCGGCCGCTGCTTCGCAGCCCGCATGTCCTGCCCCTACGACGATGACGTCATATCGTTTCGAGTGCGAATCGTGTTTCACGTGAAACAGTCACTTTCCGATACAAAATCTCTGGAAGATTTCCCCTAGCACGTCCTCCGGAGTGGAATATCCCACGATCCCGCCGATCTCATTCCGCGCGAAACGACACTCCTCAGCCGCCAGCTCGATCCTCCCCTCGCATAGCTGACCGCGAAGTCGATCCAGCGCCGCCAGGGCATTTACCAGGGCAAGTCTGTGACGGTCCCGAATCAATTGACCTTGCGACCCGTCTCCAACACGTCGCCTCGCCAGCTCCGCGATCTCGGCCCGGATGGCCGCTACTGACGCCGTATCATAGACGGACACGGACAGGTAATCGAGGTTCGGCAATATGTCCTTCTTGGAAGACACGACCAGGACTTCGTCACCGAGGTCCGAAGGAGGGAGAGCCCA
>CXWK01000996.1_pt5 | contig 13062 bp, 12 predicted proteins | sample 590851 | NCBI WGS metagenome assembly CXWK01 (sample SAMEA3498364, study PRJEB10139) | wastewater metagenome | biome: wastewater treatment plant; material: activated sludge | place: Denmark | collected 2014-08-01
CGACCGAGGCGGGCCCGCTCGGGTCATCGACGCCGACAACCACTACTACGAGCCCCGTGACTGCTTCACCCGGTTCATGGCGTCGAGCCACATGGAGGATGCGATCCGCGTCCAGTCCACCGCCGCGGGCGATCAGGTGGTGGTCGGCGATCGGCCATTCACCTTCCTGCCCGATCCCTTCGGCGAGGTCCGGGCCCGGCCAGGGGCGCTCAGAGAGAAGCTGCGCAACCTCAAGGCGGGGATGGATCCCGACAGCGATCCGGTGATGGAGCCCGTGCAACCCGCCTACGTGGATCGCGAGGCCCGGTTGTCCCTGATGGACGAGCAGGGCATAGACGCCGCGCTGCTCTTCCCGACGCTCGGGGTCTGCGTCGAGCACTTCATGGCCGACGACCCTCGCCGAACCTCCAGGAACCTCGCCGCGTTCAACCGATGGTTGCTCGAGGACTGGGGGTTCGGAGGTGACGGGCGGATCTACGGCGTGCCGTTGGTGTCACTGCTCGACGTCGATGCCGCCGTGGCCGAGTTGGCGTGGCTCATCGACGAGGGCGCCCGTTGCATCCACCTGCGACCCGGCCCCCAAGCGGGGAGGTGTCCGGCGGACCCGGTGTTCGACCCCTTCTGGGCCCGGGCCGACGAAGCGGGGCTGACCGTGGCGTTCCACATCGCCGAGTCCGGCTTCAACGAGCGCTACTCCACGGCATGGGGCGAGGTCGCCAACCCCCCGGCCCACCAGCAGTCGGCGTTCCAGTGGACGTCGTTCTACGGCGACCTGCCGATCATGCAGACCCTCGCCGGCCTGGTCTTCTACAACTTCTTCGGACGCTTCCCCCGCATTCGGGTCCTCTCCGTGGAGAACGGCTCGCTTTGGGTCCCGTACCTGCTGGCCGCCATGGACAAGATGAAGGGCATGGGTCGAAACGGCCCGTGGCCGGGAGGGTACGTAGCCGGCCGCCCCAGCGAGATCGTGCGGGAGAAGGTCTTCGTCTCCCCGTACCACGAAGAGGACATCGGCACGTTGGCGGAGGCGATCGGGGTTGGGCAGGTGGTGTTCGGCTCGGACTTTCCCCATCCGGAGGGCCTCGCCCGCCCCACGGAGTTCCGCGAGCTGCTCACCGGGATGAGCGCGGCCGACCAGGATCTCGTGATGGGCGGAAACGCCGAGCGCCTGGTCGCCGCCCGCCAATGAGGTCGACGCCCGCTCCGTAGCGACGGGGTACGTCTTTCGCCCCACGGTTCAGGTCAAGCGGGTCGGATCCGGCTCGTGGGTGAGCTCTGTTGCCGTTTGCGACAGAGTACGAGGACTGTTGTATGTTTGCTGCAGCCCGAGTAGCCGGCGGCAAAGTGGCGACGGCCGGTTGGCGGGAGCTGTGCGTCAGGTCCGGCGACACAGGAACCATCGACATGTTCGGCAACGACAAGAAGTAGGAGAGCCCCGATGCCCCTCAACCTCGACGCCGTCGGGACCGTCAGCGAGCCGATGGAGTCCTCCTGGGACTCCAAGGACGCCATCCTCTACGCCCTCGGCGTGGGGGCGGGGACCGATGAGCTGGCCTTCGTCACCGAGAACTCCATCGACGTGGACCAGAAGGTCCTGCCGACCATGCCCGTGGTGCTCGCGGCCATCGGCGGCGGCCTGACCAGCCTCGGCGACTTCAACTGGGCGATGCTGGTGCACGGCGAGCAGGGTGTTCGGCTGCACCAGCCCCTTCCGGTGAGCGGCACGGTCTCCAGCCAGACCGAGATCACCGGCATCTACGACAAGGGCAAGGGCGCCCTCGTGGTGATGGAGACCCGCTCGACCGACGTCGCCACCGGCGAGCCGCTGTTCGACACCATGATGTCGGCCTTCATCCGGGGCGAGGGTGGCTTCGGCGGTGACCGTGGCCCCTCCGGGCCCCAGAACGTCCCGCCGGACCGGGCGCCCGACCACTCGGTGACCTACCAGACCCGGCCCGACCAGGCCCTGCTGTACCGGCTCTCCGGTGACCGCAACCCGCTGCACTCCGACCCGCAGTTCGCGGCCCTGGCCGGCTTCGACCGACCGATCCTGCACGGTCTGTGCACCTTCGGGTTCACGGGTCGTGCTCTGCTGCACACCCTCTGTGACAGCGACCCGGCCCGTTTCACGGCCATGGACGGGCGCTTCTCATCACCGGTATTTCCCGGCGAGTCGCTCACCGTGAACATGTGGGTCGACGGCGGCGAGGCCGTCTTCCAGACCACGGGCGACGACGGTCGCGTGGTCCTCGACGCGGGGAAGTGCCAGTTCCGTACCTGACCCGCCGCTCCGGTCAGGAACGGGCTTCAGGTCGTCGGTCCCGGGGCGAGGAGTGGTAGCAGTCGCGAGACCAGGTCGTCGTCCTTGAGGACGGCGAGGGCCGGAAGGGCGGCGTGGGTCCGACCCACGGCGATTCCTACGATGAGCGCGACCGCCAACTCGGCTTCGACGCGCAGGTCGCCATCGGCTCCCGCGTCGCGCAGCGCCGCGGTGAGCGGGGCGATGACCCGGAGGTCGAGGACCCGACGCAGTTGCGCGGTCACCTCGGGAGACAGATCGGATGCCGTGAGCGCCGTAGCCACCGGAGATCGCCCTCGTTGGCTCCACCGAGCGAGCAGGAGCCGCAGGCAGGTGTCGAGATCCTGATCGGCGAGCGCGACCGTACCGGCCCGTTCGGGGTCCTCGAGCACGGCGAGGTACAGGCCCTCCTTCGTTCCGAAGTAGCGGGCGATGAGGGCCGGGTCTGCGCCGGCGCGTGCCCCGATCTCTCTGGTCGTCGCGCCTTCGAAGCCCTTCTCGTCGAACAATGATCCAGCGGCCTCGACGAGGGCCCGTCGCGTCGCGTCGGCGTCGCGTCGCCGAGGGGATCGAGCGGAGACTTCGAGGGACGGTCGAGCGCTCACCGGTCGTCTTCCCCGTCGAAGGTCGAAGGCCCGGTGCCCGCCCCGGCCGCCGCCTCCTCCATGAGGAGTTCGAGCTCCTCCACCGCCGCGCCGGCCGGGGTGGAAGCGGCGGAAGGCGGCACGACCGCCAAGCTGACGATCAGTCCGCCGACACACGCGAGTGCCCCGACGAGGAACGCCGTGGTGAACGCATCCTCACTTGGGAATCGCTCACCGTGGGGTGTGTGGGAGGCCAGGATCATGGCGGCGAGGGCACTCCCCAGCGCCCCGCCGACCGTCCGCAGGACCTGGTTGAGGCTCATCGCGCTGCCTGTCCGGTGTTCAGGGACCGACGCCACGATGAGGGCCGGCATGGCGGCGAAGGTGGTCCCCACCCCGACGCCGAGCAGGACCGTCAGCAGCGCGAGCTGGGTCAGGTGATCATGGTTCCCCGCGGTGTAGGCCAGCGAGAGTCCGACGACGAGGCAGCCAACAGCAAGAACCGTCCTCATCCCGAACCGGCTTGCCATGGCGCGAGCGATCCGCTGGGACACAACACTTCCGACCGACAGGGGGAGGAGCACCAGTCCGGTCACCACCAACGAGGTCGAGAACCCGTAGCCCTGCGACGTCGGCGTCTGAGCGAGCCGATTCACGAGCGCCAAGCCCATGAACATACCCATGCCCACGAGCACCGCCGTGAGGTTCGCACCGAGGACGGGGCGCCGGGCCGACAGGCGGAGATCGACGAGCGCATGGGGTGTCCGCCATTCGACGACACCCCAGCACGCCAACGTGAGGAAAGCGAGCGACAGCAGGCCGAGGATCGGCGGCTCACTCCACCCCCAACCCGCACCCTTCGTGATGGCCAACAGCAGGCTTCCCAAGCCGACACCCAAGAGGACGGCACCCGCCCAGTCGAGCTCCACCGGTTCGTGCTCGGCGGCGGATCGGGGTAGGTGCCGTCGTAGCAATGCGATCGCCATCAGCCCGAAGGCGGCGGCGACCAGGAAGGCGGTGTGGTAGTCGGCGTACTCGGCGATGAGCCCGGTCACCGGGAAACCCAATCCAGCGCCGACGGCAACCGTGATGGAGAGCGCGGCTATCGCCCGCCGCTGCTGTTCGCCCTCGAGGAGCTCACGAGCCAGGGCGATGGCGAGCGGAACCGTGGCGTAGCCGATGCCCTGGATCGCACGACCGGCCAGGAGCTGGGGGAAGCGTTGGGCCGTTCCGGCGACGAGTGAGCCAGCGACGACCGACCCCAGGGTGAAATGCAACAGGCGCGCCCGCCGAGCTCCGTCACCCAGCCGGCCGATGACCGGCGTCACGACCGCACCCACCAGCATCGTGATGGTGAGCAACCACTGTGCGGTCTCGAGCGACACCCCTTGGCTGTCTGCGATGGTCGGGATCAACGGCGTCCCCAGCGTGGAGGTCACCGAAACCGTCAGCGCGCCGATCACCAGTGCCACGGTGATGTTGCGTGGCTGGTGATCCGCGGTGCCTAAGTCAGCAGTTGTTGACATCAAGCGGAGACAATACCGCGTGGCGTGGCGTGGCTAGGCGATCAGGCCAGTCACCGGGAGCCCGAGCCGGGCGCCGACGGGTAGGCGATTGCCCGGCGTTGCTGCTCGCCGTCGAACGGCCACATCTCCCGGCCGTCGTCCGGTTCGATCACACGCGGGGGCGCGGTTGGAATCGCCGGGTGAGGCGGCCCTCGAACACTCCCGGGGTTCGACGAGGTGGTCATCGACGNNGTTCGGGCGACGTCCGAGTCGTACGGTGGGAGACGGGATCGGTCAGGCCGGGGTCACCTGCACAGGCAGCTCCTTGAGACCTCGGATGGTCAGGCTCGGGCGCCAGGAGGCTCGGTCGTTGACGAGGTCCATGCGCGGGAACCGCTGGAGGAGCCGTTCGAAGGCGATCTGGCCTTCGACTCGGGCGAGTTCGGCGCCGAGGCAGTGGTGTATCCCCCACCCGAAACTGAGCGGCTGGACGTCGGCGCGGCCGACATCGAAGGTCTCGGGCTCCTCGTAGCGCATTGGATCTCGGTTGGCGGCGCCGAGGAAGGTGACCACGAGTGTTCCGGACTCGATGGGCTCGTCCAGGAGATCAGCGTCGTGCAGCGCCGTCCGAGCGTTGATCTGCACGGGGCTCTCATAACGCAGAATCTCCTCGACCGCGCCTGGCACCAGCATTGGGTCGGCTCGCAGTCGTGCGAGTTCGTCGGGGTGTCGGAGGAGCGTGAGCAGCCCGTTGCCGATCAGGTTGGTCGTGGTCTCGAAGCCGGCGCCGAAGAGCAGGATCGCGGTCGAGACGATCTCCTCGCGGGTCAGGCGATCGCCGCCGGCATCCACCGCGAGCATCGCGGAGAGCAGATCGTCCGCTGGGCGCTTTGACCGGTGGTCGACCAGGTCATTGAAATAGGCCGTCATGGTGGCCAGCGCGGTCTCCGCCCGATCGAGCTCGGCTTCGGAGGGCGCAGCCTCGATGAACGCCGTGCTGTCGCGGACCAGCGAGCGGAACGCGCCCTGATCCGTGCCCGGCACGCCGAGCAGCTCGCCGATGACGGCCACGGGGAACGGAAAGGCGAACAGGTCCAGGACGTCGCCTGAGCCCGCGCCCGCCAGATCGTCGAGCAAGGGTTCGACGAGCCACTCGATCGTGGGGCGAAGCGCCTCGATGCGCCTCGGTGTGAACGCACGACTGACGAGTCCCCGCAGCCTTCCGTGCTCTGGCGGGTCGGCGAACAGCATGGTGTCGCCCATGGCCCGGAGCCGATCCCGTCCGGCGTCGACACCACCCACCAGACCAGCGAGCCCTGGGGCCCGCAGATCGCGGCCCCGCCCGAACCGCCGATCGTGCAGGACCGCCTTGACGTCGTCATACCGAGTGAGGCTCCACACGCCCGTTGCTACGGAACGGTGCACCGGCGCCTCCTCACGAAGCCGGCGATAGGCGTCGTAGGGCTCACGGTCCGGCCCCGGGGTAAGGATCTCCGCGACGAGGTCATCCACAGCGTCGTTCAGCATCAGCCGTCCCCCTTTGATCGTCCGTGCACCCAGGCCGAAAACGATCTCCGACCGAACTGTACGTTGTGATTGGATGATAAGTCCAACTTTTCTTGGATGCTTCGTCTGCACGTACGATGTGGGCCGTGAGCTCGTTGCGCCGGCCCGGCGCCGGCGCTATCGGCGGACCTCGGTGAGGAAGTCGACGATCACGTCGCCGAAGATGTCGTTCTGGTCGCCCGCCACCATGTGGCCGGCGTCGGTCACATCGACGAAGCGAGCTTGCGGTGCCGCTCGCAGGAACTCGTCCGCACCCTCCTGTGACACCACGTCGCTGAGGCCGCCGCGCACGAGCAGCGTGGGCAGATCGAGGTTCCGCGCCGCTTCGTGGAGGAGGTCGCTGACGACTTCGGCTCGGGCGGCTGCCGTGGCGTCGTCGCCATCGAGGAGCCGGCCGATGCCATTCAGCACGTGCGGGTCCCAGTGCCACAGCCACCGATCGCCGGCGGGCCGGAGCACTCGGTTGAGCCCGTCGGTCCTCGGAGGGCGGTCACGGTTGAGATAGCGAGCGATGGCTCGGGATGCCGCGTCGAGGGATTCGAACCCGTCGGGGTAGGCAGCCATGAAGCTGAGGACGCGCCGGGCGCCGCTCATCTCGATGCGGGGGGCGATGTCGACCAGCACCAGGGCTGTGGCCCTGACGCTTCGCCGTAGCCCGATGCCGATGAGTGCGGCGAGGCCGCCGAGGGACGCGCCGACGATGGCCGGTGGTTCCGGGGTCGACAGCGCGAGGGAGGCCGTGTCGTCGACGAAGGCGTCCATCTCGTAGCCGCCTGGTCCGACCCAGGTGCTCTCGCCGTGGCCTCGGTGGTCGAAGGCCTGAGCATGGAAGCCGGCTGCACCGAGTCGACTTCCAGTAGCGCCCCAGGCTTGGCGGGTCTGCCCGGCGCCGCCGAGGAGGAGAACCTCGGGACCCGCGGGTCCCCATTCGTCGCCGACCAGCGTGACCCCTGGCGTGGGTTCGAACTCCACGCGACGAGGTTCCTGGTGCATGTGAACGTTCTACCAGCTACCAATGACGAGTTTGGACGAGACATCCAAGAATCTGGGTAGCATTCGGCTCATGGTGTCCGCCTCGACGGAGCGTCGCATCGACCGAGCCGACCCGGCCGACCCGACCGCCTGCAACGAAAACATCCCCGTCGCCGCACCGGCACCGCGCGAGGATCGGCAACACTCGTGGACATGAAGGACGTCCCACAGGAGCTCGGCCAGCAGATCCTGGTCGCGGCGGAGTCCTACGGCACATCCTTCGACGACGTGACCATGGATGAGATCGCCATCGCCACCGGCGTCCCGCGGGCCACCCTCTACTACCACTTCCGCTCCAAGGAGCAGGTCCTCGCCTTCCTCCTGACCAGCATGCTCGGCGACATCGCCACCAGCGTCGAAGCCGCCGCGGCCACGTGTGAAGACACTCGGACCCGTCTCAGCAACGTCGTTCGAGCACAACTCGGTGCCATGGCGGCGCGGCCGGCCACGAGTCAGCTCCTGGTCGCCAACCTCGGTCGAGCGGGAAAGCTCCCCGACATCGCCGCAGGTATGGACCGGGCGTTCCAGGCACCCGTGCGCAAGATCCTCAGCGAAGGTGTGGAGTCCGGAGAGATCCGGCCGGTCGATCCCGACCCGACGGCAACCGCCATCTTCGGTGCCGTGACCGTCGTCGGCTTGCACTCACTGATGCTTCACGGCAACCTCGACGTTGACAAGTCCCTCGACGCCTTGGTCGTGCTCTGGGGAGGACTCGCGCCGACCGGCGAAGTCACCTGAGTACCACGAGCGCAGTTCATCGGTTCGTTGCCGCGCAATAACCTCGTCGGGAGAGCTGGCGCGTGGTCAGCAGGTGTCGAGCTCGAGACGAAGGTGGTCGAGGCCGAACCGGAGGACGTCTCGGATCACTGTGCTCGGCCTCGACGCTCGATTGGCCGGTCCGAGCTCGACGTGGGTCCAGATCTCGGTGCCCGGCTGGAGGTACGGGTGCGCACCGGGCCGCATGACGGCTCGCACGGTGAGGTGGGCGCGAAACCAGAGGTCGGCAGTCGTCCCGACCACCAGGAGTGCGCCGTCGTCGGGCAGCCATTCCTCGTGGGCCCGTTCGAGGACGAGGTCGCCGGCAGCTGAGCCGATCGTGGTTCGAGATCCGCAGCCGTGGCCACCGAACCATGCGGCGATCGCCGTCGGCCCGTCCAGGCAGGTGAGCGCATCCTCGGGAGGACACGCCACGACCACGTGCTCATCGATGTAGACGATGCCCTCGTTCACCGTCGCCTCTCAGAGCCTCGGCGCCGCGGTGATGCCGGGTGATGGGGTGAGCGGAGCATCAGGCGGGCCCATGAGGAGCGGCACGTTCACGATTGGGAGGGAACGATGAGCACGGGGCGGTCGCAGCGGTGCACCAGGTGCTTCATGGTCGATCGTGAACCGCGGATGGAGCGGCGCCGAAGGCTGCGCCCGATGGTGACGCAGATCGCGTCGTGGTCGGCCGCGGCTCGGGCCAGCTCGGTGACCGGATCACCGTGGCGGGCCTCGAACTGCCAATCGACATCGGCACCGGCCAGGACCAGTTCGCAGTCCATGTGACACCGATCGGTGGCCTCGTCGTCGGCGACGGCGATCGCCCCGGCACCGCTGACCGGGGCCGCGGTCCCCAGGGAGTGGGCGTGGACGACGTGGACGGCGACGATGCGGTTGCCGGTCGCGGCAGCCAGCCGGACCGCGGCGGCCAGCGCCGCCAAGGATCGCTCGGATCCGTCGACGCCCACCACGATGGCTAGCGACGCCATGACCTCACGCCGGCACTCTCACGGGTCGCTCGGCCCCAGGTCGGGCTCGGCGTCGGTCGAGAAGGTCAACGGGGCACTCCGTCCGCGTCGATGGCGACGGTCTCATGGCTGGTGAGCTCGTCGACGGCCGCTTCACCCCCGGCGATCTCGGCCACGGTGATCTCGGCGCCTTCGAGGGTGGAGCCGATGTGGGTGGTGTCCTTGAGCGGCAGCTCGGGAAGGGCGATGGCGATCGCGACGCCGATCGCCAGGAGCGGCACCGTGCACAGGAAGATCGCCGTGATCGACTCCGACATCGCCTGGGTCACGGGCAGGAGGATGTCCGGCGGGAGGGCCTGAATCTGTTCGGGGCTGGCCGTCAGCGCCTCGGGGTTCAAACCAGCCGAACCGAGTGCCCCCGGCGGGATGAGTGCGGCGAGCTTGTCCTCGAGCAGAGTGGCGAAGAGCACCCCGAAGAGCGAGACCGCGAAGGACCCACCGAGGCTACGGAAGAAGTTCACCGAGGAGGTGGCGACCCCCAGGTCCTTGAAGTCGGCGCCGTTCTGCACAGCCAGGATCAGGACCTGCATGACCATGCCGAGTCCCACGCCCGCGACCAACATGTAGAGGGAGCTGGCGACCCGAGTGGTGTCGGGCTCCATCGTCGACAGCAGGTACATGCCGACCGCCGCGGTGCCCATGCCAGCGATGGGCCATCTGCGGTAGTGACCGGTCTTGGCGATGACGCGTCCAGAGAGGATCGAGGTGGTCATGACCCCGGCCATGAGTGGCAACAAGAGGAGGCCGGAATTGGTGGCTGTGGCTCCGGTGGCCACCTGGAGGAACAACGGCAGGAACACGATCGCGCCGAACATCGCACCGCCGAGGAGGAACGACAGGGCGACCCCGGCACTGAAGACGCGGCCGCGGAACAGCCGAAGCGGCAGGATCGGCTCTGGGGTGCGGTTCTCCCACCAGAGGAACGCGGCGGTCAACACTGCGGCGGCGGCGAGGAGACCGACGATGACCGGCGAGCCCCACGGGTACTCGCTGCCGCCCCAGACCAGACCCAGCAGCAGGGTCGAGACGCCGGCGACGAGCAGCGCCGCTCCGACGAAGTCGATCTCGTGGTCTTGGCGTGCGAAGGGCAGGCGCAGCACGGAGCTCGTGATGACGAAGGCCGCGATACCGATCGGTACGTTGACGTAGAAGACCCATCGCCACGTGAGGTTGTCGACGAAGAACCCTCCGAGCAGCGGTCCCGCGACGGAGGCGACCGCGAAGACCGCCCCGAGGTAGCCCGTGTAGCGCCCTCGCTCCCGTGGCGAGACGATGTCGCCGATGATGGCGAACGCCATGGCCATCAGGCCACCGGCTCCGATCCCCTGGAGGCCGCGGAAGGCGATGAGCTGGAGCATGTTCTGGGACAGCCCGCACAGCATCGATCCCACGACGAAGATGATGATCGCCGACTGGAACATGAGGCGGCGGCCGTAGATGTCGGAGAGCTTGCCGTAGAGCGGGGTGCTGGCCGTGGTGGTCAGCAGATAGGCCGTGACCACCCACGAGAGGTGGTCGAGGCCGCCGAGCTCGCCCACGATCGTGGGGAGCGCGGTCGAGACGATGGTCTGATCGAGGGCGGCGAGAAGCATGCCGGCCATCAGGCCGGCGAAGACCACGAGGATCTGCTTGTGCGTGAGACCAAGGGCAGGCTGGGTCGTCGTGGTCGACATGATTGCAGACTACAACCACCTACTTGCAGAGTACAAGTGACTAGGGTGGGGGCCATGCCCGAGGCGCCACCCCCAGGGAGTGATCTGGTTGCGGAGCGGATTCGAGCTGGGTGGCGGGATCTCCGGCGGGCCGGCTCGACGGGGCCGGTCCGGGCGTTCCTGTACGAGCCGGACCCGCCCCTCGAGGTCGCCCAGGCCGACGCCCTCGATCTGATCGTGTCCCATGCCCCGGTGCGGATGGGTGACGTGGCTTCGCTCTTGCACGTCGATCCGTCCACGGCCACCCGGACCGTGGCCCGGCTGCAGCAGCTGAAGCTGGTCGACCGGGCCGCTGACCGCCTCGATGCCCGTGTGGTCCTGGTCGTGCCGAGTGAGGCCGGTCGTCGTCTGCACGAGAGGGTGCGGGCCCGGGCGAACACCCTGCTGTCCGAGATGCTCGACACCTTCGACGCCGAGGACCGTGAACGCCTGGCGTCGTTGATGGAGAGGCTGATGGCCGCCGTCGACGCGTGGCGCGGGGTGCCCGGGGCCCCGGCATCGTCGCCTTCAGATCGAGCGATCGCCGTCGATTCGTGAGTCGGTCTGGTCGCTCGGATGCAGGCGCGGTTCGGAGCGAGACCCGCCGCCAGGTACAGCGCTGGGACCATGCCGTCGACGAAGGCCTCTCGGGCGGCATCGACGAGCGCGGTGCCGTCGGCACCCAGCTGATCGGCCACCGCGAGCGCGCCGCCGATGCCCGCCGATCCCCGCCGTCACTGGCTCGGCGGCCGCGGGAGGTAGGGATGTGACGGAGGGTTCGACGTTGGTCCAATAGGCGGAGTTCAGGACCGAACCGATGAGGGCGATGCTCACCGCGCCGCCCATCTCCCGCCTACCCGGTCGGTGGGTCGGTCAGGATGGGTCGATGCCGCCCCAGAGGACGACGAGCGCGTTGAGGGACTCGTCGACGTCGAGGTGTCCGTGCAGCATGAGGGCGTTGAGCCCGACCACGGTGACGGCGCCGAAGATCGCGGTTGCGGTCGGTTCGGGGTCGACGGCGCGGATCTCGCCGGCTGCGACGCCCTCGGTCAGGATCTCGCGGACTGGGGCTTGGAAGGCTCGGTCGATCCCGGCGGCGATGTCGGGCAGCTTTCCTGCTCGTCCGAGGTTCGCCACGAGGAGCTGGCTGGTTGCGGGGCGGGCGGCCATGGCTCCGAGTTGGGCCCGCACCACGTTGACGAGCCTGGTTCGGGCGTCGTCTGCGGTGGCGGCTGCGGCTTCGACGCTGGTGGCGATGTCGTCGAGCATGGCGGTGAGCAGGAAGGCGAGAACCTGTTCTTTGGAGCGGAAGTGGTAGTAGAGCGTCGCCCTGGGCACACCGGTGACCGAGGCGATCTCTTCCATCGACACGTCGTCAAACGACGCGCCGTAGGACTCGGCCGCAGCCAGGATCTTTCCTCCGAGTTCAGCGGGGATCTCGCTCACGTCCATGAGTGTTACCGGTCGTCGCGGCGCGGGGTGGCACCCACCGGGACCCGGTCCTCGATCACGGCAGGAGCTTCTGGCCGGCTCGGTTCGGCGGGTGGTCGCCGGCCGGGGGTGCTGGGCCAGAACGCCCAACGGTGCAGGAGGATCGTGACGGAGGGGACGAGGAGGGATCGGACGACGAAGGTGTCGATCAGGATGCCGACAGTGACCCCGAAGCCGATCTGGCGGAGGTTGGGCAGCGGAGCGAGCATGAGGGCGGCGAAGGTCCCGGCGAGGATGAGTCCCGCTGAGGTGATGATCCGCCCCGTGAGCACGAGTCCGCGCTGGGTGGCCTCGACGACCGTGTGGCCGGCGTCCGCCTCCTCACGGATGCGGCTCATGATGAAGATGTTGTAGTCCGCGCCGAGGGCGACGAGCACGACGAAGAGGAACGGGGCAAGCCAGAACGTGATCCCCGGGTCGCCGAGGATCCCCTGGAACACGATCACGGCGATGCCCATGGTCGCCGCGTAGGACAGAACGACGGTGGCGAGCAGATAGAGGGGGGCGACGACCGAGCGCAACAGGAGCGCGAGCACGACGAAGATGGCGATGAGCAGCACGACGAACAGCACCTTGAAATCCCGTTCGCCGATGGTGCGCATGTCGGCATAGAAGGCGGTCGGACCGCCGACGGATATCGAGGCGTCGGTGAGCTCGGTTCCTTGCAGGGCGGCGGCGGCTTCGTCGTCGATCTGTTCGAAGACGTCGAGGGCGTCGTTCTCGTAGGGATTGCCCTCCAGGGCGATGATGAGTCGGGTGGAGCGGCCGTCTTGGCCGATGAGCGGAGCCAGCCGCTCTTGCAGGCCAGGAGCCGAGCGAAGGATGCTGGCCGTGAGCCTCAACCCTTCCGGGCGTTGCAGGTCGGTGAGCAGCTGCTGGGTGGTCGGGTCGTCGGGTTCGAGGCCGAGGCTCGACAGGTCTGCAGAGCCGGCCAGTTCCTCCAGGTTGTCTGGGGTGAGGGGCTGGCCGGCGGGTTGGGTCAGTGAACGGACCTCGGCGATGCCGGGAACGGCTCGCAGGGCGTCGGTGAGCTCGTCGATCGCGTCGGTGCGTCCGTCGTCGAGGATCGGCCGGTCATCGCGGACCACGACGTAGACGGGTGAG
>CXWK01008250.1_pt1 | contig 13061 bp, 12 predicted proteins | sample 590851 | NCBI WGS metagenome assembly CXWK01 (sample SAMEA3498364, study PRJEB10139) | wastewater metagenome | biome: wastewater treatment plant; material: activated sludge | place: Denmark | collected 2014-08-01
CGTCGAGCGGCGTCAGGGAGGCGTGTGCGGTCGTCACCTGGCCGCTGGAGGCGATGAGCGGCGCGCCGTTCAACAGCGCGGCGATGGTGGGGAGGTGGGCGCGCGCCAACGGATTGACGGATGGATCGTCGGCGCCCAGGCCCACGCCGTCGAGGAAGAGAAAAATGATGCGCGTTCCGTTGTGTCCGTTGGTTGGCATGGGGCGGATTATAGCCCAAAAGTGCGCGTGCGCCAATTGACCGATCATGAATGTGGGCTGCAGGCATCTCGCCTGCTTGCCCATCTACCACATCTCTCCCATCCCTTGCTTATCCGCGGCGGTTGGCCCGGAGGAAACCAGGCTGATGGGTATCCCCAAGTCCGCGCGCACCAGGCTGAGTAAGGCTTGTGCGCCATCCACGGGAATCAGGCTGGGCTGGCAGCGCATGAGCAGCCGCGTCAGCTCTGCCTGGTAGTCCAGATCGCGGCCGCCCGGCGCAGGGGTCAGCCGTTGGATGAGGGCGCCGCCGCCGCAGTAATGATCGCACACCCGGAGCACCGGCAGTCCGATCAGCCGATCGAGGCAGGTGACCGCCAGGGCATCGAGCGGGCGGGCGACATCCAGGGCGTAGCGGAGCATGACCAGGTCAAGCCAGCCGACGCGGAAGTCGCGCTGCCAGGCGCCAAATCCGTTCGCGGCGTCGGGCAGCGCAGCCGTCAGGCCAGCATCTTCGCTGACCAGCGGCCCCGCGCCGTGCCGCGTGGCATAGGCGCGCGTGATGCCCAGGCGCACAACGCGGCCGCCGTAGCCGGCCTCGCCCAGCAGCCGATCGGCGTTTGCCAACGTGGTGGTGCTCCAGGTGGTGTGCGGGTGGAAACCGCGCCATTCGTCCAGCAGCACGCCCTGCGCGCCTTCGAAGATAACCGCGCCAGGTTGTTGCAAAATCGTGTGTAGATGGGCGCTGGGGACGACCTGTGCGCGACGCGTGAAGTCGGCGTAGGCGGGCAGCAACCAGTCGGCCCAATCGGCGGCAGCCAGCATCTCCCATTCGGCCGCAATCAGCGTGCTGCCGGCCAGATCCGATGGGAAGGCCGGCGCCTTGGCCAGGTTGACCGCGCGCAGGAATTCCAGCTTTTCGCGCAGCACAGCGGGCTTGGTCAGGTCGCCGGCAAACAAGACGCGCTCGCCAAAAGACAAGAAGTCGGCCTGGGTTTCGCCGATGCCCATGCCGCAGCTGCCGTGGCGGCCAGCGCGGCTCGACTGAGCTTGCCGAAGTCCGCGCGCCAGTTCTTTCAACCGATTGGCGGCGCGCTGAAACGGGGTGATGACCAGCGCGCCGGCGTCAATCGTGGTGTGGGCGAACGGATGCGGCGCACCCAGTTCACATAGATGCTGCGCTTCGACCAGCATCGCCAGCGGGTCGAGCAGCATGAAGCGCGACAGATGGGTCGCCGCGCCAGCCAGCGCGCCGCTGCCGAACTGGGCAAAGACGTGTTCCTGCGGCGCGGCGCCTGGCGTCACCACGCGATGTCCGGCCTGCGCGCCGCCGTTGTAGCGCACCACGGTGTGCGCGTCGTGGCGCCGCGCCAGGTAATCCACGATCGAGCCTTTGCCCGCATCGCCAAAGCCGAGATCCACGGTCAGAATCGCTTGCTGCATGATGAACCCTCCTGATGGGAACAGGATTTCAGGCCAAGACGCAGAGACGTCACGCCGTAGGTCACGGCTCCGGCGTGACAACGCTCTCTGCGACAGATTACGCTCTGCTGCGTCCAGCGCCGTCCGGCCACGAGGCCGGACCTACGAAAAAAAGCCTCACGCCGTAGGTCACGCCTCCGGCGTGACAACGCTCTCCGCGATGAATCACGCTCTTTTGCGTCCAGCGCCGTCCGGCCAGGAGGCCGGACCTACGAAAAAAAGTCTCTCGCCGTAGGTCACGCCTCCGGCGTGACAACGCTCTCCGCGATGAATCACGCTCTTTTGCGTCCAGCGCCGTCCGGCCAGGAGGCCGGACCTACGAAAAAAAGTCTCTCGCCGTAGGTCACGCCTCCGGCGTGACAACGCTCTCTACGACAGATTGCGCTCTGCTGCGTCCAGCGCCGTCCGGCCAGGAGGCCGGACCTACGAAAAAAAAGCCTCTCGCGGTAGGTCACGCCTCCGGCGTGACAACGCTCGCCGCGATGAATCACGCTCTTTTGCGTCCAGCGCCGTCCGGCCAGGAGGCCGGACCTACGAAAAGAAGCCTCTCGCCGTAGGTCACGCCTCCGGCGTGACAACGCTCTCCGCGATGAATCACGCTCTCTTGCGTCCAGCGCCGTCCCCTTCCCGAACAAGTTCGGGACTCCCGGACCGCCTAGAACAGCCGGCCGTCCGGCGGCGCGCGGTGATGAGCGGTTGGTAGAACACCCGCGACGACCGCCAGGGTGGGCGGGCGTGTCGCGGCGTAAGGCGTCAGCGCGTTGGCCGCGGCCGCCGTCGCGGCTGGGTCATAACCGGCGTTTTGCATGTCCTGCGCACCCGTGTCGAGATCGTCGAACGTGCCTTCGCACAGGCCGATGGCCAAAGCGATCGTTTCGCACACCGCGGCTTCGTCGTCCAGCAGCAGCAGGCGCTCGCCGAGCAGCGCGCGCCAGCGCGCCTGCACCTCGGCGCTGCCGCCGTGCGACGTGTTGGTGGGAATGATGTGGAAGTATTCGTAGCGTTTTTGCACCTCGGCGACGAGGGCTTCCGTTGAGATGCGCAGCGCCAGGCTGTCGCCGATCAGCTGCTTAACCTGGCTGCGCCGCACCGCGGGATACGGCTTCTCGTCGCCGATGGTGAAGAGATACCCCTTATGGCCGCGGCGGTCGAAGCAATCAATGGCTGTGTGACGGGCTATGAAGTAAAGCCCCAGCTCATAGGTTTCATGCACCTGGCCGCCGCCGCCGCCTTCCAGGTAGATTTTGCCCAGGTCGTCATCCATCTCCAGGCCGGACTCGAATTGCCCAATCTGCAATGGGATCCGGTCGCAGTTGGCGTCGCCGATCGCGCCGAAGAGGATTTGCGGGTGGGCCACGTAGCCGCGCTGCACCAGCACGCGCATCAGCTGGCCGAGCTTGGTCTGCAGCACGCGCGGCACGGCGCCCATCGAACCGGTCACATCGAAGAGAACGGCGATGGCGACCGAATCAGGATGCTGATCGCTGTCACGACTCTCGCGCATCTTGCCCAGGGGGTTCATTTGCTCATGCACTTGCACAACGCCCGTGGCTCGCACCTGCTGGTCATAGGTGAAGGCGGTCTGTTGTGTCTGCTGCCGATAGCTTTGCCGCGACTGGTAAGCCGCGTCACTCCAATTTGAGTATCCCATGAGGTTTTCCTTTCTGATCCATGCTCAATCTGGCGTAGCTCTGTTCGTTGACCCGTGAGGGCAAACTGCCAGTTTACCCTACGACGGCATGTGAAACGGTCGAAACGTGCGCGGCCCGTAGAGCCGCTGCAGGATGTCCTGGAAATCGTCCAGTAATTCCCAGGCGTCATTGATTCGGCGGCGGGGTGAGGGGATGAGGCACGCACGCAGCAGCGCCCGCATGGCCGGCGGGACGCCAACCGGCAAATCATCGGGATCGTTCTGGCCGCCCAACAGGTGAAGCAGGCTGCGCGCAGCCATGAACAGGTCGGTGGCGGGGGTGGCTGGCTGCCTGGCGTGTACTTCTGGTGCATAGTCGGCGGCGTAGGGCGGGCTGATCGCTTTGATCGTCTCGCCAATCGGCGCGCTGTAGCACCAATCGAGCAGGAGGCCGTTGTGATCGGCAGGGCGTACCAGTACATGCGCCAGCGTCACAGCGCCGTGCACCAGGCCCAGGCCATGCACGACTCCCAGGGCAGCCAGCACCCGATTGAACATCCAGGCGGCGTCGGCCAGCGGGAGGCCGCCCGCAAAAGCCTTGTGCACAGCGGCGAGGGTGACGCAGCCGGTCTCCTGGCGCAGAACGTTGACATGGTGCAGATGACCATCCGCCCCGCACAGCAGGAAATGCTCGATCAACGTGGGGAAGTGCGCGGCCAGGGGCTGGCCGTCCAACGCGCGCGCCAACTGTGCCAGCGTCGCGGCTTCGGTTTGCAGCAGGTCATGGTTGTGCGCGCGCCGCGCCACTTTGAGCAGCACCGGCGCGCCGTCAGCCGTGACCGGATATAGATCGCACAGATCGCCAACGATCGGCGGCTCAACCNNCTGCGCCAACGATCGGCGGCTCAACCCCGCGGTACGCATGCTGACGACCGGCAACCGCGATGATGGGCGCGGCGGGGTCAGCGGACGCCGCAACCTGCTTCGCCGCTTCGTACCAGTCCTGCAGCCGCTTGAACGCCTCGTTGGCGGCTACGACGTCATTCGGGTGATGATCGGGGTGAGCCTGACCGGCAAGGGCGCGGTAGCGTCGCTTCAACGCCTGCGCCGAGGTCAAATGCGCGGCGCCAAAGACATCCTGAACACGGGTGGCCGCGCGCAACTGCTGCAACAACTCGGACAACGCCTGGTTCATAGTGGTTCCTCTATCCGATTAGTGTCAAACGCACACTATCATTATAGTGTAAAAAATACACTAAGTCAAATTTCGATATAAAGGATTCGTGGCACACTGGCGAGGATTCGATTGGCGGCGCGGCTCAGTACCGAGGTTGTCGGATGCTCAGCCTCCAGGAAGCCTATTCGGGAAAGCGTTCGTGATGGAGTATGTGGGGAGTTTCAGTGAAAATCGGGGCAGTAGAGTGGCTGGCAAGCGATCTCATGCCACCTGTTGTAAGTGTTCGTTCAACCAAAGGTTGACCAATGTCTCGGCTGTGAGACCTTGCCGGCGTGCGGCCGCCATCAAACGATTGGCCAGACCCCATTCCAGCGGTATCAGGAAAACACGACGCTGCAGATCGACATCGAAATGCACTGCCTCAGTTTGATCCCAATAGTCGGTCAGGCTGTGCATATCCCAGAACTCGGCGGCAGCTTCCAGGCTCTCGAATTCTTCAGGGATTAGATCCATCGTCTTATTTGCGTCCATATTGTTTTCGTTCTCCCGAGTCCATGTCACGGGCACTGATGACCAGGGCCATGCCGTTTGACTTTCGAATGAAATAGACGATCAAATAGCGACCCGACCCGGTTCGTCCCATTGCTGAGTACATATCTTCGCCGTGCATCTTACCTCGCTGAATGCGTCGAAATTGAGGTCGGCTTGCAAACAACTCTTCGACTTTGGTCGATTCAATGCCATGCTTACTCGCTAGTTTCTCGACGATATCGGGAAGCCACAGGATGTCAATGATTTGCACGGCTGTCTCACCTTGTGCATGGACTTGCTCACGTCAGATTATACCCGATTATTCATCGCGTGTCCATCAATGCAATGGGGGCGAAATGTGACTCACAACTTGACCAGTTCTGATCCGGGCCGCGAGGTTGTGACGAATGGGCGGCGCAGGCCTGTCTAACGCTTATCTTTGTGGTACAATAGATCGGCGAGGGGAGAACTCAATGGAAAACGAAGCGCTGGCGCAGCAGATTGTGTTTTATGGGACATCGTGGTGCGGCGATTGCTGGCGAGCGTCGCAGGTTTTCAAGCGCCTGAACGTGCCTTATCATTATGTGGATATCGAGCACGATGAGGACGCTGCGGAACTGGTACAGCGTCTCAATCGAGGCTATCGCAGCGTGCCCACGATCGTGTTTCCTGACGGCGAGGTGCTGGTGGAGCCGCCGAATGTCCAACTCATTCGCAAGTTGGGCCAGATGATCAGTGATAACTAAGCCAAGCGAGGGAAAAATAGACTTCCGAAGTCTCGAAGACTTCGGAAGTCTGATTTCTCAATCCTCTTCTGCGCCCGGTTTGTTCTGCAAAATGGCCTCGATCCTTGTCATCACCTCTACAGTCAACTTCGGCGCGACATCCAGCGCCATAATGTTTTCGTGCACTTGCTCTGGCCGACTGGCGCCGGTGATGACCGTGCTGACGTTGGGGTTCTTCAAGCACCAGGCCAGGGCCATCTGCGCCAGGCTGCAGCCAAGTTCCGCAGCCAACGGCTGTAACTGCCTGACCTTATCCAAACGCGCGGGCGTGATCACGTGGCTCTGAATCCATTCGTAGCCCTTGAGCGCGGCTCGGCTGTCGTCAGGAATGCCCTGATTGTACTTGCCGCTGAGCAGACCGGATGCCAACGGACTCCAAATCGTCGTACCCAAACCGATTTCGCTGTAGAGGCGCGCGTATTCCTTCTCGAAACGGTCGCGTACGAACATATTGTACTGCGGCTGTTCCATTTGCGGCGGGGAGCCATTGATCTGGCGCGCAACGCCATACGCGGCCATGATACGCTCGGCTGGCCATTCGCTCGTGCCCCAGTAGAGGATTTTGCCCTGGTGCACCAGGTCGTCTAGCGCGCGCACCGTCTCCTCCACCGGTGTGTTGAAATCGGGCCGGTGGCAGAAAAAGAGGTCGAGATAGTCCAGCCCCAGGCGCTTGAGGGAATTGTGGCAGCCCTCGATGATGTGCTTGCGGCTGAGCCCCCGGTCATTCGGCCCATCGCCGCCCCAGAAGACCTTACTGGAGATCACCAGGTCCTCGCGGCGCATGCCCTTGATGACCTGCCCCATGACAGTCTCGGCCTGGCCCTGGGCGTAGGCTTCGGCGTTGTCGAAGAAGTTGACGCCATGTTCGAGAGCTGCGTGCATACACGCCCGCGCGGCCTCAACGCCCACCTGGCCGCCGTACGTTACCCACGCGCCCAGGGAGAGCGCAGAGACCTTCAGACCAGAACTACCCAATCTACGGTATTCCATGTATTGATTCTTTCTCTTAACGTGATTTCAATTGCCAATGCCTGGTGATAGCTAACCTCATTCAGTACTGGCCCCAACTACCAAGTCAGACGCCGCGGCCGCCATCTCAACCTGCTCGTAGACATCCGCCAGGGCGACGCGGCAGCCCACCGATGACAGGTTGATGACATCCTGTGCCTCCCTCAGTTCGGTGAGCAGCCAGCGATCATCCGGCTGACGGACGTAATGCTCGACGCGGCATGCATCCTGTGCGATCAGCACGTATTCGACCAATGAGCGCAGCCGGCGATAGGGCTCGAAGTTCTTACCGCGGTCATAGGCTTCAGTCGCCGGCGATAGGACCTCACAGAGTACAGTTGGATTCAGCAAGATGTCATGCTGCTTGTCATCGAAGCGGGCCGCGCCACACACAATGGTCAGATCGGGGTAGGTATAAAGGCCCGTCGCACTCACCTTGAGGCGCATGTCGCTGGGATAGACTTTGCAGCCACGGGCGCGCAACTGCGGGCGCAAGCTTGCAATGAGGTTCGTTACGATCAGGTTATGGGCTTCACTGGCGCCGGCCATCGCAAAGACCTCGCCGGCGAAATACTCACTTTTGACTGCGGCGGTTCGTTCGTGTTCCAGGTAGGTTTCTGGCGTCCAACGGAGCTTGGGCAAAGCCGTCATACCATCCTCCATCTATTTGTTCGCATGCAGTCTGCAACACCTGCGCAAGAACTTCGAGTTGTCGTTGATCTAGGCGCCCTGCGCGCGCAGCCGATTTTCGATCAGAGCAGCGATCTCGCGCCGGCCCCGCGCCTTGGCCATCTCGAGTGCAGTCTGCCCCTGCTGCGAGCGCACGGCCAGATCCGCCCCGGCCTCGATCAGAATGCGCGCCACCTCGATATTATTCTGCCAGATCGCATCGTGCAGCGCGGTGTAGCCGTTGAAGGGGCCTTGCTGGTTGATGGCGATGCCATACTGCACCAGCAGGCGCGCTGCCTCCGTACGGCCGGCGTAAGCGGCTGCGTGCAAGGCCGTCGCCTTCATTCCCGGATCCACCACCGTGACATCCGCGCCGGCCTTCAACAGCAGCTCGACAATCTCTGTGTGTCCCAGGTAAGCGGCCTGAATCAGCGGCGGGTCGCCGTTGGCGTCCAGCTCGTTGACATCCGCGCCCTGGCTGATCATCCGCGCCGCCGCCTTCGCATCGTTATGCTTGACTGCGCTCATCAGCGCCGCAGACGTGGTTTTCATGGGTCATCCCTCCGTGGTTTCGTTGGTCTGGCAGATTGTACACGGATTGGCGCGGCCTGGCAAGGCCTGGAGCGGGGCGTTGGGAACACGAAACATCAGAAGGCGCGGCCAACATCCCAAACAGGTTGACTTATGGGTCAACTCCGATTATCATGAAATTGTTTGTAGATGGCGCCTATACAAAAATGAGAGAGTGGGACGATCGTCTGAGCCTGACTGTTGACGATCCTGGCGGCTGTGGACAAGGGCGCGCTAACTGACATGTTCATGAGGCAATGACTGACCTATGCGACCTTTTATCGGTAAGTCTCCAAGCGATTTCGATTTCAAAGCGATCCTCTATAGTAAGCGCGATTACGTGGCGTGGGTGGCCTTCAACCGGCCGCAAGTCCTGAACGCCATCAATCTCGACGTCCTGCGCGAGCTGCAGATCGCGTTCAAGGATGCGCTGTGGGATGATGGCATCGCCGTGGTGGTGCTGACCGGCGTCGGTGAGCGGGCCTTTTGCACCGGCGCGGACCTGCAGGAACAGAAGCAGTTCCGCGAACGCCCACGCGACTACTACAAATGGATGCGCGAATTCATTACGACGCATGAATTGATGCGCAACCTGGGCAAGCCGATCGTGGCCCGACTGAACGGGATTGTCGTGGGCGGCGGCAACGAATTCAACCTGAGCTGTGACTTGGCGATTGCCGCAGACGATATTTACCTGCGCCAAGTCGGCACCAGCCGCGGCTCGGTGGCCCTGGCCGGCGCGACGCAGTTCTTGCCGCTGATGGTGGGTGAGCGTCGCGCACGTGAGATTCTGTTTCTCAACGAAGAAATTCCAGCGGCCAAGGCTCTGGAATGGGGCCTGGTGAATGAGGTCGCGCCGCGGGCGGAATTGGATAGCGCGGTTGAGCGGCTGTGCGCCAAACTGGTGAACAAGTTCCCCGAAAAGACGCGCTACACCAAGCAGCAGCTCAACTTCTGGCGCGATCTCTCCTGGCACCTGACCATCGGCCATGGCGCGGATTGGCTGGCGATTCACAACACCTCGCCGGAGACGATGGAAGGGGTCAGCGCGTTCGAGGAAAAGCGCCAGCCGGACTACGCCCAGTTGCGCGCGGCGTGGGCGGCTGACGCCGCGCCTGAGTTCTACTGGGGGCCGCCCCTGCGCACTTGCCAGGCGTGCGGCGCGGATCACATCCCGGCGCAGTTTACCTACTGCGGCGCTTGCGGCGCGGCTCTGGGGGCATAGAGCCGCCGACTGGGCACCTCCCTGTGGAGCTTTTGGCGACAGCCTGGCACCGGGGAGGGCGGCGCAAGATTACTGGATCCGCACATAATACAAAATACAAAGGCGCCGGTTAGACACAACCGGCGCCTTTGTGTACACATGAAAGGCTCTAGCGTTCGGCCTGGCCGTTCCGTGAATGCCGTTGATGGGGGCCGGGTTGTTTCAGCAAGCCCCTTTCTCCGGCAGTCAGCCAGTCAGGCTGCACCTGTTTAGCGAGTCGCACGCTGGCGCACGGCCATGCCCACAACGGCCAGCAGCGCAAGCGCGAGGATCAGCGGCAGCCACAGGTTGCTCGACCCTGCGCCGCTGTTCAGGCTGCTCAATTCGACGCCGGTCGGCGGAGTCGTTGGCGTCGGGGTAGCGGTCGGCGGCACGCTTGTCGCGGTCGGGGTGGCGGTCGGCGGCACGGCCGTCGCCGTCGGCGTCGCGGTCGGTTGCGCCGGCTGGCAGCTCTGCACTGTCACATCGTCAACGTCCCAACCGGTTGCGCTGACCGAGCTGTCTGAGCCGAGGCGCATGCGGAACTGCGCGGTCTGCCCGGCCAGGCTGCTGACATCGGCGATCGTGTTGATGTAGCTGGTCGTACCGCACCAGGCATTCAGTCCGGCCAACGGGTTGCTGAAGTTGCTGGAGACCAGGCCGCGGTAGGGGCCGGCGAGCAGGTTGGCGTTGGGCACCTGCGTCCACGTCGCGCCGGCATTGGTGGAGGCTTCCAGGATGCCGCCGTCGAAGCAGGCGGTGGTGCCGCTCGGTTCCAGGTTCGGCACGTGCCAGAACTTCAGCACGACCGGGTTCTGAGCCGTGGGCAGCGCCACGGCCGGGGAGACCAGCCGCTGGTCAGAGACCGTGGCCGGATCGAGGCCGCGGAAGTGCGACGTGCCGCTGTGCGGGTTGGTCGTGATGATTGCCCAGCTGTCCGTGCCCTGGGCCGCGCTGTGCGTCCAGCCGCTTTCGCCAGCCTCGAAGCCGTACTGGTACAGGATGTTGGGCGTGGTGCCCGCGGCGCAGTCGCCCGGCGCGCCCACGGTGGTGAAGCTGAAGACGGTGGAGTAGCTGCCGGCGCCACAGGCGTTGTTGGCCTTCACGCGCCAGTAGTACATCGTGTTGGTGTTCAACGAGGCGCCGCTCCACGTCGTGCCGGTCAGGCCGGTAGCCGAAGCCACGATGTTGCTGAAGCCGGCGTCGGTCGCGACCTGGATGTCATAGGTGGATGCGCCGGTCGCGGCGTTCCAGGTGAAGGTCGGTGTCGTTGGGACGTTGGTCGCGCCATTGGCCGGCGCGGTGAGGACCGGCACGCCGGGCGCAGCCGCCTGGACGGTGAGGCCAACTGCGGCCTGGTGCACATTGGGGCCGGCGGCCGTGCCGACGACATTGAAGTTGTAGCTGCCGGCGGCCGCGCCGCTGATGGTCATCGTGCTGGCGCCGGGCGGGGTGACCGGGTTGGTGCTGAAGCCGGCCGTGCCGGGGTTGCCGGAGGCGCTCAGGGTCACGGGGCTGTTGTAGCCGCTGACGCTGCCAATGGTCACGTTGTACTGCGCGTTGGCGCCGACGCAGATGTCCTGGGTGGCGGGCGTGGCGGCAATGGTGAAGTCAGCCGTGCCGCACTCGTTGAACTTGAACGCGCCGATGCGCAGGCGCCAGCCAATCGAGCTGGTGGTCGGCACGTACTCGTTGACATACCAGAAGGTGCAGTCGTCCACCGGGTCAACGTTCATCGAACTGTAGTCGCCCCAGCGGTTGCTGCCGGTTTGCGAGCCGGTGCCGTTGATGATCGAGGCTTCACCTTGCGGCATCGTGCCCAGCGCATCGGTGGACAGACGGCCGGTGTACTTCACGCTCGGATAGTTCGGCGCGGTGGCGTTGGACGTGCTGTAGCCGAGCGCCATGTTGCCGGCGCTGTCCATGGCAATCGAACCCATCCAGCGGAAAATGCCATCAGCAGAACCGGGGTTATAGGTGCCTTCCTGGTAGACCACGGGCGAGCTGTTGGGACTGCGAATTTCCCACCAACGGATACCGCTCATGCCGGTCGAGGCTTCGACCGATTGGTTGGTGACCAGCGACTGGTATGAGCCGAAGTTGCGGTAGGCCAGGCGGTGCAGAGGGCGCTGGCGGTAGCCGAGGTGGTCAATCCGGTTCGTCGTGCCTGGCTGCGGTATGCAGGCGCGGCCGCCGCCGCATAGGTCAAGGACTGTGTCGTAGGCCGCAATCGGGATCGTATTGGCCAGAACGAAGCTCGAGTTCGCCGGCGTGGTGAAGTCGGCCGTGAACTTCCACAGGGTCAAAGCGTCCTGGGGCGCGCCGTATGCGCCGCCGTTGTCCATCGAGCCCATGTAGTACTCAGGGCTACCTGCTGGCGGCAGGGTAAAGCCATCCAGGTCAGCGGGCAGCAGGCCGTCGCCGATGTTGTAGGCGGTGGCGCCGGGCGGCACCAGGAAGGAGATCACCTGGGCTGCCGGGTTGCCCGCGATCAACTGTGCGCGGTTGACAGCATACGCGCCGACGCCGACGAAGGTCGAGCCGCCTGCAAACTCACGGGTGCTGATGTACAGCGCATCCGACCAGAAACCGTACTTGGGATAGTCAGGGAAGTTGTTGCCCGTGCTGAAGGCCCAGCGATAGTAGCTACCGGTGGGGTCGGGCGTCTGCGAGACAGCCACACAGTTGTAATACGTCGGCCCAGCAGAGGTAAACTGCGACAGCATCCAGCGGTCCGAGAGCTGGTCGTAGAGCACGATGGGATCGCCAGCGTTATTGGTCTGGCAGTCGCCGCCGAAGCCGGCCCACAGCGTGTTGTTGAGCGCTGGACCAAAGACCGAGGCGCCAGACTTGTTGAAGATCTGGAACGACAGGTTGCTCATCGCGACGTAATGGTTGGGGCCAACGTCGCCGACCGGGTCGGGCGGGGAGACGCTAGAGGTATTGCTGGGGCCATCGAAGCTGACGCTCGGGGTAGGGATCAGCGCCGGACCATACGTGGTTTGCATGGCTGCGTCGGCGTCCTGCGGGCCGAATGCGCCTTCGAGGCCGGTGCCGCGCTCGGGGATTTCGAATGGCTTGCTCTCTGGCGCGACGACTGGGGTGATCTCGCGCAACGGTCGCGACACGTCGAACTTGACGGCGGTAGTGACGCCGCGGAAGATACCGGCCGGTGTATCAGCGCCCTGGGGAACGGGTGCAGCGCCAACCGGCGTGATCAGGGACGGGATCATGACAACGATCATGATCAACACCAGGGATGACGAGGCTAGGAAACGACGGCTCATTGCATGTCTCTCCTTCATGCTGTTGCCCAAGAAGGGCGGCGACGAGTAGAATGTAGAACTACCGAACGGAGACTCAAAACCTGGGGATGCAAAATTATAGCATCTGGGGCCGCTTATGGCAATTCAGCCCTGGCAGCGGGGTGTATCCATTTTCAATGATCCCATGTCTTCCACGCCTTGAGTCTCGTGGCATCCAGGTCGAAATGTTTGACAACGCTTCGCCCTGCATGTTCTTCACGGTACACGATGATAGATCCCTCGAACGCGTCAGGCACCATGAATCTTTTCGTCGCTTCTGCGACGGTTATCTCTCGCCGCAGGTGCACGTCTATGAGCACCAGGGCGGTGATGGGACCTTCAGAGTAGTCAAGCGTTAACCATTCCTGCACGACGAACAGGTTGGATGAGGGCGACCATAGATGGGCGCTGCCGAAGATGCGTGGATCAAAGAGGTAATCATCCACTGACAGCGAATAATAGGCA
>CXWK01016091.1_pt1 | contig 13059 bp, 9 predicted proteins | sample 590851 | NCBI WGS metagenome assembly CXWK01 (sample SAMEA3498364, study PRJEB10139) | wastewater metagenome | biome: wastewater treatment plant; material: activated sludge | place: Denmark | collected 2014-08-01
CGCTCATCGAGCGCCGTCTCCAAGGCCTCAAGCTTCTTCATATTCTCGTCGGTCAACGATGCGCTGCCTGGTTGGAACTCGATAAACTGCAGGCCTTCCTCATCCTCCCCCCCACCAGGCACCAACTTGCCCATTAACGAAAACGGCGACGCAACAACCTTGGTAAGAAGATTGAGTAAGGTTGAGATCACTACCTTGCCATACTTGAAATCCGGATCGTTGAGGTTTCCGCGAATCGGCATATCGATCTCGATTTGCCCCTTCCGATCTTTCAGCAGTCCCACGACCAGTGGGACAGGCAGTGAGGTGGCATCCGGGCTATCTGTCTTCTCCCCAAACGTGAGTTGATCGACATGAACCAGGTTTTCGGCTTCTAAGATTTTTTGTGACACCTTGTACTTCAGGTCGAGCGACAACTTCCCTTTTGCTAACCCATACCCCACGTACTTACCGCTGTACGGACCACCCGGTCTCAGATCCATACCGGCGAGGGTAATGACCAAATCCGTGAAGGCGTCCTCGCTCAATGGGTTGATCTTTCCCACGATCTTAAACGGAGCGGTTCGTCCGACCTTCCCAGCCAGATTGACGTCGGCTTTTTTAATCTGCTTCGAAGACAGTCCTTTGATGGTCCCGCCGAAGTCCGTGAGACCAGTCTTGACCTTTGGTTCAATCGATTGGTCCTCAAACATCGCGGCCAACTTCACCAGCTTGACCTGATCAATCGTGACAGGAACGGGCTCCGCTGGCTTGGCTTGTGGTTTTTCACCCCCAGGCTCTTTCTGAGCCGATGCGTGATCAGTCGACGGAGACGAGGCGGCGAGCCGCGAGAGATTCAGTTTTCCGTCGCTCCCGATGACAATCTGTGCAGTTGGCTCTTGCCAGACGATTTCTGCGATTTTCACCGCCGTTGGTTCGACGTCCAGTACAACGCGATTGATATTCAAGGCTTTCCACGCCACGGCATCGGTGAGGACATTTCGCTCCGCAACCGCCAGCTGACTCATCCCTAAATTCCCCAGAAACTGCAGCATGGGCTCTTTCGCATGCTCCTTGGCAAAACGCACCGTTCCATCAAGATCAATCGCACCATCCCGCACTTCTGCATTGAGAAACTGATCAAGATAGGGTTGAAAGGGACGGATCTCGATGTGCGCCAACTTAAGATTTGCGTCGGCCTTCAACGGTTCGACCGTCACTGTTCCCTTCACCCCGATCGACCCGGTCTCATTTAGTTTCAGCGACAGATCGACCGGCAGCGGCTTCTTGAATGGAATCTGCACATCCTTCACGGTCAGATTCATCGCGTCGACATCGACGTGGGCAGGCTTGGCAAGCGTCCGGTCCTCATACGACGCGCTGTAGTTTTTTAGTCCGATTTCATCGATCGTGACCGCCCAAGGTTTGGCGGGTTTTTCTTGTTTGCCCTTCTCAATCGACGGTGGCTCTGTGGTTTCGTTTCCACTAACGGGCGCAAATAGAGTTTGATAATTGACCACGCCGTTCGGAGCCATCCAGGCATCGAACCGCGCATCGGCTGAATGCACCTTGTCAACCTCGATGGTCTGTTGCTGCAGATCCAGCTGAATCCCCTCCACGTTGAACACCGGCACGGTGATCACCGGATCAATGCTCCCTCGCTCTACGACGGCCAAATCGTCAATCGAAACCTTCCCATTCTTCACCGTGGCCTGGGGAGTCTGGCCACGAAGATCGAAATGATATGAGGCTGAGAGGCCAAGGACACCCTCGTTAAGATCGAACTGAAACAAATCATGCACCGCCTGATACAAGGTTTTCAGCTTCAGGCCTGACAGAATCACCTTGCCATCGGATTCCACCGGTTCTAGAAAGATGGTCCCTTCCCAGGAGATTTTTTCTCCATTCCCAATCTCGGCAGTGAAGGCATGGGCATTCTCGCTCCCCGCTGCTGGAACCGTGCTGAAGTTTCGCAAGGTGATCTCAAACGGCACCACATCGATGACAACCGGACGTGCTTTTGAATCATCTCGATACTCCACAATCCCTTGCCCAATTTCCAACAGATCAATCTGCAGCGGCATCAGTTTCTTGGGTTCGCCGGTCGGCTGAGGAGGTGGTGGGGCCTTTTCATCCGAGGGCGGAACTAGTGACATCAGATTCAGCTTACCCTCCCGATTGACCCTGGCTGCCACAAACGGCATACCCAGGCGAATCTCATCGAATGCTACCGTCTGGAAGAGCAGCGTCACCGCCCGCAGATTCACGAACAACTCCTCGAACCCCACCATCGGGCTCTCGTTCTGCTCACGCACCTCCAGACCGTTGAGACGGAGCGACAGCGCAAACGGATTGAACGCCGCGTCGCGCAGCAGAATCGGATGCTTGATTTGCTCGGAAACCGTGGGGACGACGTATGACTTGATCAGATAGGGCAGCAGAATAAACCCAACGAGAGCATAGAGAGCAATGAGGCCGACCAGAACACCAATTAAAACTCGAGGTTGGAGGATTTTGCGCATGCGATACCAGCTGCTTGCAGAGTAAGTATGAGAACCAAACTATAGGTGAACCGACTGCGGAATGTCCACTGGGGGAATATCCCTCTTTCGCAGTGGGATTTTATGATCAGAGAATACAACTCCCTGCCTGCGGCGATCCTAAAAGTGTGCTGCACTGGGGGGATTGAGCTACTGGCCACAGTATCGATACGCGGGCTAGCTGCACTGCCGAAATATATTTTGGAGGGGGTATCGCGTCGCCCAATGAATGGAATGCGGTACCGGCGCGAGGAGCAGAAAACTCACATTTAAACACTTGCGGTATCTATCCGCGTACAATAGATCCATGAGGGGAAAAGAGCGCGCGGCACAAGCAAGCTCTGTTATGGTGCGCCCGGCTGGAATCGAACCAGCGACCCTCAGCTTAGAAGGCTGATGCTCTATCCGACTGAGCTACGGGCGCGTCCCAATATTTCAACTACTTACCGTTTCGCTCTTCGCCGATGACATCAGCTAGTGTTCCCGGCGTGTTCTCTTGGAGGTATTTGTGAACCTTTTGAGCTGCTTGCGTCAAGTCTTTCTCTTCGATTGAGTTATACCGCTTCCACATTTTCTCTGGATTTATGCCCCACGAGCTTCATTGCGGTCGCGGTATCTACCCCTGCCCGTCGCAGGTTCGTAGAGGCACAATGCCGAAGATCATGGAACCGGAAGTTCGTGATGCCGGCATCCTTCAACGCGGTCTGAAAAGATCGGCTGATCCGTTGCAGTGGCCGGCCCTTGTAGGTAAAGAGATGGTTATTAGTCAAACTGCGAATCTTGGCCAATCGTTGAAAGGTGACCCGCACGTCTGGCGTCATGAGAATGTGTCGGCCCACCTTGGCCTTGGTGTCTTGACTGCGAAGCGTGATGAGGGCTAGGTCTTACCTGCCACCATTTCTCAGCTCATGGTGAATCCAAACAGATACTCCCCATTGCTCAATTCGTATCTGTACGGCTGTGAGCTGAGGGTAGGGCTGTCCCCAAGCAGCTGATATATCGAGCCTTGCAATTTGGAACAAAAGATGCACAATACGCTGCGCACGTTCTACGTAGGGCGATTCTAAGGGGGTATCGTTATGAGAGACTTGCATCTGCGAATAGCGAGAGCACGCACCATACTGCCAGCCCTCGTGCTTTTGGCAGCAATACCGACACTCTGCTTGGGCGAATCCGGGAATGTGGTGTCAACCACACCCGATGGTAAAGTCGATTGGACCACAGGGGTCGCAACGGCTCGCGGCATCGGCATCCCTCCGAAGAATGCGGGCAGCCCGCTGCAAGCGAAAGAAATGACGAGGAAAGCGGCATGGGGCGTGGCGTTGAGGAACCTGATGGAAGTGGTGAATGGGGTGCATGTCGACTCGACCACCACCGTCAGCAATTTCGTCACGACCAACGATGAGGTCCGAACCCGCGTCGAAGGCTTCGTGCGAGGCGCCCGGTTGGTCCAAGAGCGAGACCTGCCGGATGGAGCCATGGAGACGACGGTCGAGCTGAAGCTGGGCGGAGAGTTCTCCAAAACCGTCATCCCCAAAACGGATCCCAAACCGACACCGCTCACCACCTACCAGAGGCCTGATCAAAAACCAGAAGCAAGCCCAACCAAACTGTACACAGGGCTGGTGGTGGATGCCCAGGGGCTCAGTGCCCGTCCGGCTCTCGCCCCCAGATTGCTGAACAAGGACGGTGAAGAGGTCTATTCCTCTGCCTACATCGATCGGCAAGGTGCCACCAGCGATCGAATTGTCCTCTACGCATCAGATCCCGCAAGTGCGCAATCGAACCCGTTGGTCACCAATGCCCCGCTGACGATTAAAGCCGTGCGGGCCCAAGGCGCGGATCTCTATATCAGTGACGCCGATGCCCAAATGCTGCATGGCGTTCCAAAGTATTTTCAGTTCTTGAAACAAGCCAAGGTCGCGGTGGTGCTCGACAAGAATAATTACTAGTATCAGCGAGCCGGAGTCACGATGTATACGCGATTAATCCTCACCGCAGCAGGTCTCATGACCTTGTGGATTTCTGCCATTCAGGTTGAGAGCGGAGGTATGGCTGCGGCAGCAGAAGGAGGGAAGAGCTTAGAAACCGTACGTGGCTCCGCCTGCTACGGATTCGGCGATGATCAGACACCCGCCCAGGCTCGGCGTGGGGCTATCGTCAAGGCGCAGGAGGAAGCGGTACGAAGCGCTGGGGTATTTGTGAAGTCGTCGTCGCGCATTAAGAACTTTCAGATGGAAGAAGATATCATCCAGACGACCAGTGCGGCCATGTTGAAGGACATCGTCGTCGAGAAGGAGGAGCGTAAGCCTCAAGAAATCTGCATCACACTCCGCGCCAAGATTTCACCGGTGTCCCTCGATGAAATGATTAAACAACGCCTAGGCGCCAAGGAAATCGCCCAGGAAGCCCAGGCTACGCTCGTCCCACCGCAACCTAAGTTCGGGGTCAAGGTCTGGACGAACAAACCAAACGGGCGGTATTCCGAGGGAGAGAAGTTGATTGTCTATGTCCAGGTGGAGCGTGATGCTTATCTGAAGTTGGACTATTTCCAAGCGGACGGGACTGTCGTGCATCTGGTGCCGAACATGTTTCGAGGGCAAGCCTTCGTCCAAGCCGGAAAAACCTACTCGTTCGGCGATGACGCAAGCCCGGAACAGTTTGTGATCCAAGAACCGTTCGGTGCCGAGCTGATCAAAGCCATCACCGGAGTCCAGCCGTTCGACGCCACCGCGGATGACGAGAAACCGGTCGGCGATAGCAAGGCCTATCTGAACCGGCTCCGCGGTATCAAGGTAGTGGCAGCCACATCCTCGCTGGAGTTACACACCGAAAATCGCGCGGTGACTGAGTACAAAAAAGACATGCCTAAACAGCGCCCTTAAACGTCCGAGCCTCCCCATTCAATTGACTCAAAAACTGTCTCCCAACTTGGCTCTCTTCCAGTAGATGTTGGTGCCATCGTATCGTGGCTGGCTGACTCGCGTTACTCAAAGTACAGCACTCGCCTTCTCCCTTCTGAAGTTCCACCATACTTTTCAGTACTTACAGATGGGATTAAGAAAAACATGGAATCTGCCGACCTTGATATATGGGAAGCGGGTATTCGAGGACATCGCACCACACGTGGGTCATCTCCAAAATATCCCACCAAACCAACGAGACCTCAAGGCACACAGCGCCACTGAGAGCGATCGTGATCTCTCTCAGTCTGGGGTTATTCATCTCGGCAGTCATCGGGTGCACAGGAATTCAGGATAGATACATTGAACGGCATGTGGTCAACAATCTCATCGTCGTGTTTCTCGATGACCATAGTCTTCACGAACAGTGGAAACAGACCGCCGGCTCGGATCCTATACGTTTCCAACCTCAAATGAACAACCCTATTCCCCAGATACAAACCGTCAAAGGGTTTTATGACTTCACCACACATACGTTGTACTGCCCAAAATGGAACTTCGAAGTCTGCGGGCATGAACTCCATCATGCCGTGTTAGGGCACTTTCACGCAGCGGAGTAGATTCCGTGCTCATAGCTCAACAAGCCGTCCTAGACGTGTGCCTTGCTAGTAGCGACCGCCGCCCTCCTGCTCGTCCGAGCCTAAATTTCTCCTGACAAGCCACTTTCATCCTCTGTTGTCATACGCTATAAAGATCCTATGTTAGGGAGACAGAGTATCTATGTGTGGTCGTTTAGCTGCGTACTATTAAGCACCTCCTTCTTATCCTGTACCCAACCGTCGACGATCTCCCCATTGGCCGATCTTACCACTCCTTCTGACTCCCTCTCAGGTAAGCCGCCTCAAGCCCCAATCATCCGGATTGAAACCGACATGCACACCGCGCGCATTTCAAGCGTTGGCGTGGATGATGCCGGACAATACCTTGTGACCGCATCGGACGATAAGACGCTGCGCGTCTGGGAGCTAGAAACTGGCCGGCTGCTTCGTGTCTTTCGACCACCCATCGGACAAGGCAATGAAGGGAAAATGTATGCGGCCGCCATCTCTCCGGATGGCACCATCGTCGCCGGTGCCGGCTGGTCGGGATTGGAATGGGATGGAGCCCATTCCATTTATCTCTTCGATCGGGCAAGCGGTCGCATGCTCAAACGAATCACCGGACTTCCGCAGTCAATCCCGCACGTGGCATTTTCTCCGGACGGTCGGGTTTTGCTCGCGACATTTCATGGCAAACAAGGCGTTCGTTTTTACGCGACGGCTGATGGCCGGCTGTTAGCGGAAGATCGTGCGTACCAAGCCGAGACGTATGGCGCCTCCTTTGATCAGAGCGGTCGAGTGGTCACGGCGTCTTATGACGGGCTGTTACGGCTATATAGCCGAGACTTTCGCTTACTTGGCCAAGCGAGCGTACCTGAAGGCAAGCGCCCCTTTACGGTCAGCCTGACTCGCGACGGTTCGAAAGTTGCAGTCGGTTATGAGAATTCAGCACAGGTGGATGTCTTCACAGGAAACGATCTACGGTATCTCTACTCCCCCGAAACAGCAGATGCCGGCAAAGGATTTCTCAACGTCGTCTCGTGGTCAGCCGATGCAGAAACATTGTACGCCGGCGGACAATACCATCAGGGGCCTCTCCATCCGATACGAAAATGGTCCAAGCAAGGCCAAGGACGATGGACGGATCTTCCAGCGTCATCAAACACCATCCTTCGCATGGTCTCACTCAGGAATGGCGGGATAGCGTATGCCTCAGCTGACCCGGCATTTGGAGTCTTTGATAGTCGTGATGTCAGACGCCTCTTCAAAGGACCCGAGACGCTCGACTACCGAGACACTCAGGACACGTTTCTTCTTTCACCAGACGGCACAACCGTTCAGTTCAGCTATTACAAGGATCAACCGTTTTCGGCACGATTTTCACTCTCGGACCGCCTCTTGGAGCACAATCCGCCTGCCCTGCCGATGCTTCGGCCACCCCGTACTAAAGCAGGAGGACTTGTCGTAGAAAATTGGAAAAACTCCGGTGCGCCGACCGTGAATGGCCGTCCACTGCGCCTCACGCCCTACGAAGTCTCGCGCTGTCTCACCATTGCTCCGGACAACCATACCGCACTGTTTGGAACCGTCTGGCACCTTCGTCTGGTGGACGGTCAGGGCCGAGAGCTCTGGCACGTCGCCACCCCGGCTAACGTGTGGAGCGTCAATATTGCCGAGAGCGGACAGGTTGCCGCCGCAGCCTTGGCGGACGGCACCATCCGCTGGTACCGGATGGCGGACGGCCAAGAGTTGCTCGCACTCTTCCCTCAACCAGAGTCCAAACGATGGGTGGCCTGGACGGCTTCTGGTTACTACGATGCTGGCCCCGGGTCGGAAACGTTACTCGGATGGCATAAAAACTACGGTGGTGATACGGCTGCGGACTTTTTCCCCGCAGGACAATTCCGTTCCATCTCCTATCGCCCAGGAATCGTGAAGACGGTCCTGGAAACAGTGGATGAGCAGCAAGCTGTACTCCGCAATTCCTCGGGCGAGGCAGCCGCACTCGCCGCCCAGCCGGACATTCACCCCACCGACAGGCAACCGTTGGTCCTCATCTCTCCGCACGATGGAGCCTCGGTATCGTCGACGACCGTTCGAGTTCGCTATCGGGTACACCCAACAGCAACAATAGATGGGACAACTATCACGGCGCTTGTGGACGGCAAGACCGGTCCAGAGGCTCGAGGGGTCAAGGTATTACCGGCATCCACGGTGAAGATTCACGAATTGGACGTGCAGATTCCTGAACGGGACTGCGAAGTATCCCTGATGCTCTCGACGCCAACCGGAGGCAAGCATAGACCAGTCGCAGTGCGCCTGAAATGGAAGCCTGCATTCGCCGTAAAACCAATGTTGTATGCCCTAGCCATCGGCATGAATACCCCGCAGTCGCCCATCCGTCTCGCCGCGAAAGATGCCAAAGATTTCGCAGCCGCCCTGCAACAGCAGGAAGGAGGTGTCTATCGTGGCGTCATCACCAAGGTCTTGACGGAAGGCGAGGCGACCAAGGATGCCATCCTCAATGGACTGGACTGGCTTGATCGCGAGACCACCAGCAAAGACATGGCTATCATCTTCATCAAGGGGGAAGCTGTAACCGATCGGAACGGCACGCCCTATCTGCTGCCCGCACAGGCCAAGAAAGAACATCTTCGGCTCACAGCACTTCCTTTTTCGGATATTAAGAACGTCGTGGGCGGGTTGGCCGGCCGTACAGCCATCTTTATGGATGTCTGCCAGGCCAATGATCCCCACAACACAGACGCCTGCGCGACGACCGTCATGCGTCTGGGCCATGACCTGTCGAATTCCGAACAAGGCGTGGCACTCTTCTCCGCATCCACCGGTCACCATGATGCCCAAGAGATCTCCACTGGTGCGAACGGGCTGTTTACCACTGCGCTGATTGAAGGTCTCGCAGGGAGCGCTGCACTCGGTGGTGCACAACACGTCAGTGTGAGCATGCTGGATCTCTATCTGTCGCAACGGATGAAGGCCCTCACACAAGGCCAGCAGATCCCGGCTGTCGTCAAGTCGTACGATCTGCCGGACTTTGTACTGGCTTCCTCCCAAGGCCAATCGCATGCGATCGTCCCGGTTGCCTCTTCCGATGCGACAGCCAGAATACAACCTTCTCAAGAACGAGAGATCTTGCGGCGGTTGCCACCGGTCATGACCATTCTGTCGCCGGAAGACGGAACGACCGTCTCCTCGACACACATAACCGTGCGGTATTCCCTCCGGCTTCCAACCGAGGAACCGATCACAGAAGTCGTCGGCCTCTTGGACGGACGCCCGTTCCCGATCCCCAACGCCCGTCATGCTCAGCCAGGTGGTCGTACTCCAGAAGAACCAGACATTCGAGAAGTCCGAATCGAGGTGCCAGAACGAGAGTCGGAGATTTCCCTCCTGGCAAGGAATCGATGGGCTTCCAGTGAGCCAGCCACAATCCGCGTGCGATGGCATCGACAAGATCGTTCCATCAATACGCCACACAAACCAACTCTTCACGCGCTCGTGATCGGAGTTGGGCGCTATGAGGATGCGAGTTTAAAGTTGGAATACTCGGCAAAAGACGCAGGAGACTTTGCCTCAACGTTGAAACGGCAACAGGGTGGCCTTTATCACAGCGTGGTGACGAAGGTCTTGACCGACGCGGAGGCGACCAAGGCGAACATCCTTGAGGGGCTCGAGTGGTTGGAACGGGAAACAACCCGCAATGATGTGGCGGTCGTGTTCTTGGCAGGCCATGGTGTGAACGATAAGAATGGACTGTACTACTTCTTGCCAGTGAATGCGAAAGTCGATCAGTTGCGGCGCACCGGCCTTGCCTTCTCGGATATCAAGAATACCGTTGCGACCCTGTCTGGAAAAACGCTGCTGTTCGCGGATACCTGCCATGCCGGGAATATTTTGGGTCGTCGCAGAGGGACGGTAGACATCAACGCGGTGGTTAACGAGCTCACGAGTGCAGAAAACGGCGCGGTGGTGTTCGCCTCTTCAACTGGGAAGCAAGATTCTATGGAGGATCCTGCTTGGGGCAACGGCGCATTTACGAAGGCACTCGTGGAAGCCCTGAACGGCAAGGCTGCCTACGGCGGCAGCAAGAAGATTACAATCAATATGTTGGATCTCTACCTATCGGAACGGGTCAAAGAATTGACCAAGGGACAACAAACACCAACCACGACGAAGCCGCTGACCATCCAAGACTTCCCCGTCGCCATCCAGCTGAGTGCTCAGTAAGCCCAGGCCATCAGCATGTTCGTCGGTTGTAGTATCGGTCAGAGACGATCTTGAAATGCTTAATACAGGCACTGACGTGTCCAGCCAGGACGCGGTCCATGGAGATCTGCCGGTTGGCCTGCTGGACTTCCGTAAGCCGATCGACGTCGATCGGCGCGTCGGCGCGCTTCCTCAGTTCAGACCCCCGAGGTCAAGACATCGTCCGCACGCGCGGCCGACCACCCCGCTTCCCATTCTCTCTGGAAGTGGCCGCTTTTCGCGCCGAGGTTCTCGACCCGGCAAGGCGCCCCAGTGTGCTCATCCACGCCTTTGAGCCGAAGATTCCAGCGGCCAGTTCCGCCACACCGAGGTCGGCGTCCAGAGCCTCCCAGTGCAGGCCCATCCCCAATGGAGTGATCGTGACCGCAGCGAGTTCGGCAGCGGTTGCCCCCTGGAGGCCCTGCAGCAACTTCGGCGGCAGCATCAGAATCACCCCATTATTGAGTTCAACGACCAGCCGGCCTTTGCGTGAATCATAGTACGCCTTTGACGCCCGTGGCGTAGCCGCGAGACGCGCCTCACCCGCCTTCGTCGCTCGTCCGTACGCACGTGTCACTTCACGAATCGCCCAGTCAGCCATGAATTTCTCTCCATCGCCGCAGAAGCAGTACGCGATGCTCGTATACAGCTTCCAAAGCTCTCACCAAGTCCACCCGACGCATGCGCCGGTTTTCGCGGAGGCGGGGATAGCCACCCGCTGCTCCCAGCGCAATCGTTGCCTCGGCATCACCCGACCATACGTGCACGTGCGGCGGAGCGTGGTCATTCGGCCAGATGACGAACCGCAATCCATCAATGCGAAGGACCGTCGGCATGCCGAAGTATAACCTAACTGTTAGGTTCTTTCAATGACAGACGCGGGCAACCAGCACGCGTCTGTCTTGATCGACTCCGCTCACTGATGCAGCCTTTCCACGCAACACGTGTCAGCCGTGATAGCCGGCAATGTGTTGGGTCGTCGCAGAGGGACGGTGGACATCAACGCGGTGGTTGACGAGCTCACGAGCGCGGAAAATGGCGCAGTGGTATTTGCTTCATCAACCGGAAAGCAGGATTCCATGGAGGATCCAGCTTGGGGCAACGGCGCATTTACGAAGGCACTCGTTGAAGCCCTGAACGGCAAAGCTGCCTACGGCGGCAGCAAGACGATTACGATCAATATGCTGGATCTTTACCTGTCGGAACGGGTGAAGGAGACTGACCAAGGGGCAGCAGACACCCACCACGACAAAACCGCTGACCATCCAAGACTTTCCCGTTGCCCTCCAGATCGACCCTGCTTAAGCCAAGCCTACTTTGGCATCGATCTATGTAGATGCTACCTGCTACGGACGCCGTTCTGGATCTAGGGTAATTGTACCGACATTGACATTGTCGTTTGCTAGCACTGACACCGTTTTAGTCACAGTGGTAAATCCCACAGCATCGACTGTTATAGTTTGCTCTCCTGCGGGCGCCTGAAAATTAAAACTCCCGTTATCCAAAAGCTGGGTGTCTACGGAGAAACCATCATTAAGAGTTATGGATACCAAGGTTATAGGGACTGGGTTTTGCCCATTGGTCGTGACAACAGTACCGGTGACCGCTCCCACGGTAGGAATTCTTTTTAATGTAATTATTCCTGTAGAAACAGTGCCTCCAACTGTTACTGCCACAGACGCGTTCTGAGATATAAAGTACCCCATACCGACTGTTAAGGTATGTGACCCCGCAGGCACCCCACTAAATACGAAGTTCCCAGCACTGTTGGTAATGGTCGACAGCGAAAGGCTGTTGACGGTAACCTTAGCGCCCTGCAATGGACCTGGTACGCTGGCATCGGAGACAACAACAGTACCAGTGATCGATCCAGTTGTGGGAATCGGTGTCAACGCAATCGTACCAGCGTCCGAAGTGCGTTCCTTAACAGAGCCGTCTATCGTTTTTGAGGTAAACCCCGGTTTACTCACCGTGATGGTGACAAATCCTGCTGGAATGTCAGGAATTGTGAAATTCCCGTCGTTGTTGGTGGAAGCCTGAAAAGATGCGCCAGTCGCTTTCACAACTACCCTGACGGTGGCATCCGGAATTGTAACCCGCGTCGTGTCATCGACGACGATCTTCCCAATGAGCGTGCCCGTCCCGGTTCGAACCGGCATACCAACCGTGCCAAGTGAGACCGACTTTCCCGCCACCACTGTGACAGTCCTGGTAACCTCCTGGAATCCTGTGATACTGAACAGTACTTTTTGAGACCCTTGAGGAATTCCTTCAAGCGTGAAGCTCCCGTCAGTCAGGGTTCGAGCAATAATCGCAGAGCCTTCCACCTGTATAACTCTCTCTGAGAGGGGTTCCTGTGTATCGGCGTTGATTACGAACCCAGTGATTGATCCGGTCTGCAGTGGCGTCAAGGCGATCGTTCCTGCCGAGCTGCTGCTACCCGCCACAACTTGGACACTCGTCGTTGTCGAAGTGGAAAATCCTGAAGCGCTTACTGTTAGGATCTGTCGACCGGCCGGCACTCCAGCAAGGGTGAAACCTCCGTTGGTGCTAGTCGTCGTCGACAGGGAGAGGCCGTTCACGGAGACAGTGGCACTCGGAATTGGTGCCCTCGTACTGGCATTGCTGACAGTACCGGTGACTGATCCAGTTGTAGGAAGCGGGGTCAAGGCAATGGCCCCGGCTGAGCTGCTGTTGCCCGCCGTGACTTGAATGCTTGGGGTCGTTGCGGAGGAAAATCCTGATGCGCTAACCGTTAACGTGCGTGGTCCG
>CXWK01028895.1_pt1 | contig 13054 bp, 13 predicted proteins | sample 590851 | NCBI WGS metagenome assembly CXWK01 (sample SAMEA3498364, study PRJEB10139) | wastewater metagenome | biome: wastewater treatment plant; material: activated sludge | place: Denmark | collected 2014-08-01
ACCCCATCATCACCAGGATGGGGTCGCCCGGCGCAAGGTAGCCGATGATAAACGTCAGCAAGGTGATGCTGAAAAGCACAAACGCTAAGCTCAGCACGCGCCGCAGGATGATAGGTGTCATAAAACCAATCAGTTGACTTCTTGGGCCAGAAGCAGGCCATTCTCAGGCAAAGCCGCAAAGGTTCTTCATAAGCGTTCAGAGGGATCGTCAGGACGCAGATCAGCGCTGGCTACGCACGCAGATTTGGCGATTTTGCTGGGCAGCAGAGGCAGCCGCGGGGACGACTGTTGCAGCATGCGCTGCGTTGAGGCCCTTCTTTGGTCAAATCTGCGTCTATCTGCGTTCATCTGCGTCCTACTCCCGAACATCGTGAACGGTTACGGTTTTTTTCTTGGCGTTCTCCGCATCTTGGCGTGAGCAATCGGGTTTTGGCCCGTCCAGTCCAGATTACGGGTGCGCAGGTTACTGCGCCTTGCCGCGCACGGCTGACCAGTCAGGCACGGTGATGCCCTGGCCGTTGAAAACAAAGCCCGAAACGTACGGTCGCATCAGCACGTTGAGCGTCGGGTTGAAGAGCGGCAGCCAGCCCACTTCATCCACCGCGATTTGCTCGGCCTGGTTGTAGAGCGACATGCGCTTGGCGTCGTCCCCCACGATAACATCCGCTTCATCCACCAACTTGTCGAAGGCCGCATTCGACCAATGGCCGTTGTTGTTGCCCACGTCGGTGCGCAGCTGCTGCGAGATGAAGTTCTGCGGATCAGGGTAATCCGCGCCCCAGATGCTGAAGAACATCTGAATGCCCTGCTCAGGGTGTTGATAGGTGGTATTGAGGCGTTCGCTGAAAGTCGCCAGTTCGAGCGGTTCCAGGGTAACTTCGACGCCCAGGTTCTGCTTCCACTGTTCCTGCAGGAACGTCACCATGCGCTCATTGTCCCCTTCCACGCCGTAGGTGAAAGCGATGGGCGGCAAGCCTTTGCCATTGGCGAAACCTGCGTCCGCCAGCAGTTTCTTGGCCGCCGCGGGGTCGAAAGTCAACCCTTTGATGGGCAATTCAGAGCCGGGCAGGCCAGCCGGCAGGATGCGATCGGTTGGACGGACGCTGCCGTCCAGCACCTTGTTCGCGAGCGCCTGCTTATCCACTGCACGCGCAAAGGCCTGGCGCACCTTTACGTTGTCGAAGGGAGGCAGCTTGTTGTTGAAACCGACGAAGCGCACGGCAAACGAAGATGCCGTGCGAAAGTCCGGCAGGTCTTTGACCTCGGCCAGGCGCGCCGCGGGCACGCCGTTCTGCTGACTGCCCATGATGTCCAGACCATTGGTGCGATAGAGCTGGAAGGCGGTCTCGCTGTCCTGGAAGAAGGGCATCTGCAATTCCGTGACCTGAATAGGGCCATTCCAATAATAGGGATTTGGCTCCAGAACCAAGCCCTGGTTATGTTTCCACTCCTTGAGCCTGAACGGCCCGGTGCCGGTGGGGCTGTCAGTCCAATTGGCTGGATTCGCCATCACCTTGACCTTGGGCACAATGAAGCCGCCGGCAAAGGTCAATTGCTTGAGGAAATACGCGGACGGCTGCTTGATTTTGATCTCAACCGTCGAGGCATCCACCGCCCGCACGCCGGCCAGGGTTGTGCTGGCGCCGCTGGTGACATCATCAGAGCCGACGATATTGCTCAGATAGAATGGGCCGGTCCAGCCGCCGGTGGCAGGGTTGAGCGCACGCGTGAGTGAAAAGACGACGTCATCGGCCGTGACCGGCGTACCATCGCTGAAGGCCAGGCCGGGGCGCAGGGCAAAGGTGTAAGTCAGGCCATCGGGCGCCACCGTCCACTGGACGGCGCCGTCCGGCGTCACGTTCAATTCACCATCCAGGCGCACGAGGCCGGCGAAGATCATATTCACCGCCAGGATGCCTTGCGAATCGCTGGCCTTTGGCGGGTCAATCGAAGTCAATTCGTTGATGCCCTCGATAGACCAACGTAAGATCTGCGGCTTCATGCCTGCGCTGGGAGCCGGCGTTGGGGTCACGACCACTTCTTTCGTGACCTCCTTGACCACCTCAACCGTTTCTTTGACAACGACTGTTTCTTTTTCAATCACCGTGACCGGCGTCGGCGTCGCGCCGCAGGCGGCCAGGAGCAGCGCCAGCGCGGCTGTGCACAACACTACGATCCCAAATCGCCGCAACATAGAATGACTTCCTCCCTTGATGAGCAAAGACACAACTGGGGGCATGGCTTGGTATCGGTTCGCCGCTGGCGTGAAGATAGCCCTGTAGCGCAAGCTGCCGGATTGCAGCGCCCTGCGCCACGGGGGCAAGCCGGCGGCTTGCGCTACATCCACACCCGTGATAATCAAAGACACGGAGACCACAGCACCGGCGACGGCCTGTCATCTCCGTGTCTGAATCGCACACGCCAGGGGAAAGGACTTGTTAGCCTTTGACGAATTCGTCGAGCACGGCCTTACCGATGCGATACTGGGAGCCGATCTTGCGCGCCTTGAGATCGCCCGCTTCAATCAGCGCAATGACATCGGCTTCAGACACCTTGAGGTAGGCCGCAGCTTCGGCTGTGGTCATGATATCGGGCGTCGCCGGCGCCGCGGTTGGGGCGGCGGTTGCCGGCTGTTGGCCGGCCGCCATGGCCTGCGTGAGGGCCTGCGCCATCACGCCGCCCAGGCCCACACCTGCGCCGAGGCCGAGGCCTGCGCCAGCCAGACTGCCTTCGCCGCCGGCCTGCGCCGCATCGCCCAGCGCGCGCGCGGCCTTGAACTGCATGTAGGCTTGCATGTTGCCAATGGCGCCCATCGAAGCGCGCTCGTCAATCGCCTTCTGCGTGTCCTCGGTCGGGCTGACCGACTGAATGAACATCTGCTTGAGCGCGATGCCCACGGCAGCAAAGTCATCAGCCAGCTTGGCCTTGATCCCTGCGCTCAGCTCATCGAACATGGCAGGCAGGTCGAGGAAGCTGACGCCGGACGAGCCGAGCACATCGGTCATACGGCTGATGATGACCCCGCGTAGATAGGCGTCAATTTGCGCGGTCTGATACAGCCCCTGCGTGCCAACGATCTTGGTGACGAACAACTGCGGATCGCTAATCTGCATGGAGTAGTTGCCGAACGCGCGCAGGCGCACCATGCCGAGGTCCTTGTCACGCAGGGTAATGGGTTCGGGCGTGCCCCACTTCTGCTCCAAGAACTCGCGCATGTTGACAAAAAAGACTTCGGCGGTAAAGACATTCTTGCCGCTGGCAAAAATGCGCTCCAAGAGGTTCGTGATAAGCGGAATGTTGGCCGTGGTAATCGCGTGGCGGCCTGCGCCAAACGTATCCAGCGCCTTGCCGTCGCGGAAAAAGACGGCCGTCTGACTCTCGCGCACAATCACCTGCGAGCCGATCTGGAAATCGCCAGAGCCGGACGGCGGCACACGCACCACCATTTCAGTTGGCCCTTGATTGGGGGCCTCAATCACATCAATAATTCGTGCCATCTGTTCCTCCTGCGTATCTATGTGCTTGCCTGGAGAGGCAAACTCAGCTGTTCAGAATCGCCTCTTGGCGGTGTCCCCAAACCGTATTGAGCATGTCGAGGTGGTCGGTCAACGCGCCGGCTGCGTCGCCAATCCCTTCACGCGCCTTGACGGCGGCGGCCAACGCGTCCACCTGGGCCTGCAAAGCGCCTACCCGGTCCACCATCTGTTGGTCGAACTGCGCCAACGCCTCGAGTTGAGGCTCCTTGACCTTGACATCGTCGAAGAGCGGAGCATAGCCATAGCTGGCGGTCTTGATGCGATCCACCAGCGTCTGCAGCTTGTTNNCACCCACTGCAACCCGCCAGCGCTCAACAGGTCAACCTGCAGCTTCTGCAGCCGCTTGCGCTGTTCGTCCAGGTCACGCGCCAACAACTCGCGCACGGTCTTGTCGGCTTCACGCCGCAGTTCCTTCTCCTTGTACCCCTTGATGCCGGGCAAACCGGCGAAAGTTCGCTCCAGCGCGCCCTGCGCCGCTTTTGCCTTTTCTATCAGATCCATCGTTTTGTCCTTTCTCGCTCATGCTATTGCGCAAGGAAAATCTCGCTGCCGCAGAACGGGCAGCTGATGACGCCCTTGCCGGTCAGTTCCAGTTGGCCGCCGCAGTTGGGGCATTTGCCCCCCTCGCGCATCTGCGACGCCTGTTTGGAATAAAGAATGCCATCGTTCCAGTTGACATAGCCGCTAAACAAGCCTTTGCCCACCAGGTCATAGATCCACGCCTTGACCTGCTCGGTGTTGGTGCCCATTTCCAAGACAATGTCTGAAATGGTCGCTTTGCCCCGCGTCATGACGATATTGAGAATCTTCTTTTGCTTCGCCACCTCTGCCATTTGCGTGGCCTCGGCGCGCCCGCGCACGAAGAGGTAGCCGCCAACGCCCACAAAGAGCAGGGCCGGCAGCGCACTGAAGGCAATCCCCAGCACCATGCCGCCCACATTGCCCCGCTCACCGGCGGACTGCACCGAAGTGATTGCTGTGGCGCTGCCAATCAGGCAGGCCAAAATTCCGATCACTATGAGAATGATGCCCACCACGCGGCCAGAACCAACCATGAAAGCCTCCTTTGAAAGCCGATAGATCTATTGAGCCAGCCTGCGTTCAAATCCCTGCAGCTGGCCCGCGTCTGCGATCAACCGAAGCCGCCGCCCCCACCGCCGCCGCCGCCGCCGCCCCCACCACCGCCGCCGCCGCCGCTCCAACCGCCGCCGCCGCTCCAACCGGAGCTGGACGAAGGCTGCGGCGCTGGCCGGCTGGTCAACGTGGCAGCCGAGGACGACAGCATGGTGCCCAGGCCTGCGCTCATGGAACTGAGACCGCCGCCGAGGCCGCGCGACATGTCGCTGAGCGTTGGCGCCGGGCGACCTTCGGCGCTGACATGGCCGCCGCCGGGCAGATTGACGGTGCTCCCGCCGGCGGTCGTTGACCCGCGTCCGTAGTAAGGGCCTGAACCGTAGCTTGGATAGGGCACCCACCAGGTCGGCGCAGGTGCATCCACCCGAGCAAACTTGTTGATCCAGGTCCGGTCAATGCCGAAAGCCACGGCAAAGGGCAGGTAGGACTCAAAAATCGCCTTGCTCTCTTCCAGGTTCGTATACTTCTCGATGTCCTGCAGATAGCGTTTGAACGCACGCCAGCGCGCCGCAGCCTCCGCGCCCTTGTCGGTCTTGCGCGGCATGAAGCGAGCAATGGACATGAAGAGCAGCGACGTGACGCCCAGGCCAAAGACAGGGAACCAGGCTGCCTCTTNNAATGACCAAAGGCAGACCGCAGAAGCCCAGGATGCCTGTCAAGACGAGCAAGGCCAAACCCCCAGCGCCATAGGCATTGCGGGTCCGTTCCGGGCTGCGCTCGAAGAAGCCCTCGCGCACCACTTCGTCGTACAACTGTGACTTGATCTTAGGAATCGTCGTGTAGAATTTTTCTTTCAACTCGGAGAGCCGGCGCTCTGTCTTGCCTTGCGAGAACAGGCGGTCCACCAGCGTTCGTTCATATGGCCGCAGCGTGTCAGACTGTCCCACCAACGTATAGGTGAAGTCTTTGTCTTTCTCCTCGCGAATGGTCAACACCTTGCGCCGCGCCAGGTCAATCAGGGTTGCAATCACGTCCTGCAAGTCTGCGCTTTCATCCACCAACGTGCCCGCGATGCCGGGCGGCAATGCGGCATCGGGCGGTTCGGCCAGGTAATCGGTTGGCAGCGCCACCGGCAGATCACGCCCCCGCTGATACCACAGCAGGTAGACCAGCAGCGGCCCGCCGATCAAGATCAGCAGGCCCAACGCCAGCAGGCCGGTGTTGAGCAGCGGTCGCACCTGACGATCATACGCGGCCTGCGCCTCCGCGGCCGCCGCGTCCGCATCAGCCTGCGACTGCCAGGATGCGGGGCTGCCAGCCACCACGCCGTGCGTGAACTGCACGCGCACTTCGATCTGTTCGCCGGCATTGATCACTTCGCTCGATTCGAACTTCACGGTTTGGGCGTCGAGCTGCGTGGCCGTGCCGCGCACGCCGTAGTTGTCATAGGTGGCAATGGTGGCAGGCGCCGGCACGCGGACTGTGACCGTGGACGAGCGCACAGGAAAGCTGCGTTCAGGGCCAACGATGCTCCACCAGAACTGATCGCCGCCGTCGTAGTAGCGCAGAGCGCCGTCTACCACATAGGTCAGGGTGTAGACATGGCGACTATCAGAAACCGACGTGGGAAAGAACCACTTTATGACAAAATCGCCACTGGCGTTGGACGTCACCACAAAGGTGCCCGGCGTCTCGCCGCTGGATGCCCGGCGCAACGCCTGGCCGTCAGCCGTGACCTGCACATTGGTAATATCGCGCAGGCGATCGGTTTTGATATTGCGTGTGCCAAAACGAAACGAGCCGGATGTAAACACAATCTCCTGAGTTTCGGTTACAGCAAACGAACCGTCCGTGTTAATGGCTACATCGGCATCCCATCGCTGCCAGTAGAGCTGCTTGCTCTCCTGTGCAAACAAGGGCGCCGCCGTCGCCAACAGAATGAGAAGCAGCAAAACGGCTGCTGCTCTGAATGTGCTGGAACGCATGAACCCTCCATCCTAGCTGCGGTATCTCGACTTATCTCGACTATGGTAGACCGCCCGCACAACGGGGCGGCGACAGATGACGCTGCAGATCAGCCAGATTATAACGCAAATGTTGGAATTTTCCCAACGCACTTCGTCCAGAAAATGGCTAACGCACAACCAGGGTCGTGACCGTGCTCTTCTGCACCAGCCGCTCGCACAGATCGTCGAGCAGCAGGCGGTTGACGCCTGACGCCGCGTTCGCACCGAGCACCAGCAGGTCGGTCCCTTCCGTCTCCAATGTCCCCAGCACACGCTCCTCGACCAGGCCCTCGCGCAGCAGCAGTTGGTCAAAAACCCCAACCCGCTGCAGCATGTCAACGGCTTCCTGCAACACGGCGCGCGACTCTGGCTCGATCGCCAGCAATTCATCGGAGGTGTGGTGACCTTCTTCTGCGGTCAGACCTTGGAAGAAGAGCGGCAATTGGGAAACGACGTGCAGCAGCGTGGCCCTGGCGCCCAGAGCCTGCGCCCACTGCGCTGCGATTTCGACCATCTCCAGGCTTTGGCGCGTGCCGCCCACGCTGACCAGCATGCGGCGGATTTCGGTCAACGGCGCGCGCGCCACCAGCACGGAGGTGTTGCTTTGGCGCACCACTTGGGCCACGCGTGAACCGTGCAGTAACCGGCTCAGGCCGCGGCGGCCGGCCGGCGCCAACAGAACCAGATCATACGTATGCGCAGCTAATTCGGCCAGAATGGCTTCCTCCGCCGTCCCCGGCTGTGAGACTTCGCGCAAATCGCCCGCCGTGGCCGCCGTCAACTGCTCGCGCGCGGCGGTCAACCAGGCGGGATCTGCATCCGCGCCCGCATCGGGAATCATGAGGGTCAGCTGGGTGTCAAAATGGCGGATGAGCGTCANNCGGGATCAACATCCACACCGGCATCGGGGATCAGCAGCGTCAGCTCGGTGTCAAAGTGCCGGATAAGCACCAGCGCCACTTGCAGCGCCCACTGACTATTGTTTGAACCATCTACATACAACAAAATTTGCATTCTCGACTGCCTAACTCCACCGTAGGGAGGACTTGCTCAGACCAACAACAAAATCAGGGGGACGACAAAAATGACCGCCAAAAAGACGCCGAGGCGCCGATTGTCGCGCATGATCCATTCCAGGCACCACTCGACGCCGCGGCGGTAGCCGTTGTAGTTGATGACCAGAACCAGGAGGGACAACAGGGCGACGCTCGTCATTTCGGTAAAGACAATCGTAAAGGCGCGCGGCGTGTTGAGCAGCAGCGCCGCAAACAGCGTGTCAATGAACGTCGTGATATTAGCCCCCATCACATAGGGCATCAGGTTTTCACGCCGGACGTAGCCCCGCACAGACAAAGGCACCAGGATGGTCAACGACACCGAGACCGAAAGCGTCACTGCGGTGACGGCCATGCCGATGACGAACATCACCCACGGCCGATAGACCAGGTCAGACACGCGCTGGAAACTGCCGCTCTCCGATGAAATCTCCGGCAGCGCCCGGTCGAAGATGTTGAATGCCGTGAGCAGGATCAGCAGTCCAGCGACAAACACAAGCCAGCCAGGGAGCAGCGCCGCCAGCCGGTGCACAATGGGGTCATAGACGATGTCAATGAACGAGGCCAACACCGTGGGCGCCCCAAAACGCACGTTGTCGAACCAGCCATTGGTCAGAATGAGATACCCCATCCCCATGGCGGGCAGGTAGATCGTCGCCGTGGTCAGCAGGGCCAGCACCCCAATCGAAATGCTGGCGACGCGCTGCCGTCCGCGCAAGTACGACACGAAACCAACCAACAATACGATGAACGATGCGCCAAGTCGCGAGCCGGTAATCATGGCAAAAGACTGGACATCGGAAATCAGGTGTTGGCTGTACAACGTGAGGGACACCGCGGCTACGGGCGAGCCGCTCAAGACCATGTAGGCCATGAGCCAACCCATGCCCAACGTGTTGGTCATCGAGTCAACCGCCAACGTTTTGAACAGCGGCTGCAGTTCACGCGCCCCGCTCTTGAGGAGTTCCAGCGCGAGGATGAAAACCGCCACACCAGCCACAGCAATCAGGACTTTCTTGATTCGATTGAGCAAAGGCGTCCGTCCTTATTCTTGGGTCGCGTGGCCGTAGAACACAAGCAGGGTGCTGCCGTACGTGCGTTCATCAAGCCGGGCCAGGGAACTCAACGATAGGGAATGATCTTCCTTCGGGTGAATCTGGACAATGACCTGTCCTTCAGCCGCCAACAGCGTGGGATGTGCATCCATGAGCAGGAGGGCTTTTTGCCACAGCTGCCGATACTGCGGCGGCGCGATATAGACCAGATCGAACGGCCCCGCGTCCGTGCGCTGCAGAAAGGCAAAAGCATCGCCAGCGACGACGCGCGCCTGATCAGCCAAGCCCGTGAGCGCCAGGTTTTTGTGCAAAATGGTGAGCGCGCGGCGGTCCTTCTCGCAAAAAACGGCCTCAGCTGCCCCTCGGCTCAGAGCCTCGATGCCCACGGCGCCCGTGCCGCCGAACAGATCCAGAAAACGGCAGTCTTCGATGGCGCCCTGCGCGGCGAGAATGGAGAACAATGCCTCTTTGACCCGATCAGTGATCGGCCGCGTCGAGTCGCCAGGTACACCGAACAAGATTCGACCTTTGGCCGAGCCAGTAATCACACGCATGGCTGATTGTTCACCGCTGCCGAAGATTTGTCACGCAGACTGGTAACGCGACTGAAATGTAACACATGCTGACAGCTTTGGCAACTAATAGACACCCGAAACAGTTTTGCCAACTCGCCGAAGCTGGTCGTGGAAGATCATATCGACGTAGGACTTGGCAACTAATAGACACCCGAAACAGTTTTGCCAACCGCTGCGTTTTTAGGTACACTTGAGACAGCCCTGTCCCCTCAGATCCCGGACGCGTCGTACACGTGATCGCTCTTTACCCTGGAGGTTCCATGCACTGGTTGCGCTTGCGCTGCGTCTCCCCTATGATTCGCGGTCTGCTGGTTATTGGGCTGGCTGCTGCAGCCTTGCTGTTGGCATTGCCGCCTGCGCAGGCCGCCATCCCTGAAGACGAGATGCTCGTCAACGGCGATTTCGAGGCTTTTCACGCCGGCTGGGTTGAGCCAGGCGTCCAGGTTATCTTTCATGCCAGCAGCCTGCCGGTCGGCATCACACCCTACAGCGGCGACTATGCGGCCTACTTCGAGCCGCACACGGCCGTCGAACTCTTTCAGAACGTCGCCATTCCTGCGGACATCACTTTTGCCAAGATTCATCTCTGGTATTGGTCCCGCTGGAGTGAACATCCCGCCGAGCGTTTTCTGGCTGTCCAACTGCTCGATCCGGTGGGCGGCACGCATTACGTGGACGCGCTGCTGATTGACGCGTATCCGCCAACCAATGCCTGGCAGCCGCTCACGTATGTGCTGACGCCCGCTGATCTGGCCGCTATTCGCGGCCGAACGGTGCGCGTGAAGCTGCGCGCGGACGGCTCAAACTACCGCGCGAACTTCCTGGTGGACAATGTCAGCCTGGAAGTGAGCAGCGGCCTGGTGCGTCGCATCTACCTCCCCACGACGCCCCGGCGCGCCGGCAGCGGCCAATGAGCGATCTTGTCAACCGTCCCTTCCCCGCCGGTTTTCTGTGGGGGACCGCCACCGCCGCACACCAGGTTGAGGGCGATAACCGCAACAACCAGTGGTGGGCGTGGGAGCAGACGCCCGGCCACATCTATCAGAATCAACGTTCCGGGCTGGCCTGCAATTGGTGGGCGCCGGGCGGCGCGGAGGCCGATTTCGACCGCGCGCAGGCGCTGGGGCAAAATGCGCACCGGCTGTCGGTCGAGTGGAGCCGCTTGGAGCCGAGCGAAGGCGTGTTCGACGCCGCGGCCTTTCGCCGCTACCGTGGGATGCTGAGCGCGTTACGTGACCGCGGCCTGACGCCGATGGTGACGCTGCACCATTTCACCAATCCGCTCTGGTTCGAGGCGCAGGGCGCGTGGCTCAACCCGCGCAGCGTGGGGCTGTTCCAGCGTTTTGTCGAGCGGGTGGCTGGCGAGTTGGGCGACCTGGTTGGCCTGTGGTGCACCATCAACGAGCCGAACATCCATGCCGCGCTCAGCTATTTGCTGGGCGAGCATCCGCCAGGTCTGCACAGCATCGTGGCGCCGTTTCGCGTCATGCGCAACCTGCTGCTGGCGCACGCGGCCGCGTATCGGGCCATTCATCGCCTCGACGGCCGCGCGCAGGTGGGGCTGGTGCTGCATTTCCGGCCCTTTGTGCCGGCCACAGCCAGCGCGCGGCTCGATCAATGGGCCGCGGCGGTGCAGAACTATCTCTTCAGCGACTGCCTGCTGGTCGCAGTGGAAGATGGCGTCCTGCGGCCGCCCCTGGGCTACGGTCAAACCGTCGGCTCCCTGATTGACTCCAGCGATTTCATCGGCGTCAACTTCTACACACGGGAGTTGATGCGCTTTGATTTGCGCGCAGCGGGCAATCTCTTCGGGCGCCGCTTCTTCGCGCCGTCTGGTGAAACCAGCGATGTGACCAGGAGCGGTCTGCCCTACAGCGAATGTGTGCCAGACAGCCTGGAAGAACTGCTGCTGCGTTTGGCGACCATGGGCAAGCCCATTTTCATTACCGAATGCGGCCTGCCCGACGCCGACGACGATCAGCGGCCGCGCTTCCTCATCACCCACCTGGCGGCCGTGCAGCGGGCCATTCAAGCGGGCGCGCCTGTCAAGGGCTTCTTTCACTGGACGCTGGTGGATAACTTCGAATGGGCGGAAGGCTGGCAGCTGCGCTTTGGCTTGATCGAACTCGATCCGGCGACGCAGGCGCGGCGCGTGCGCGCCAGCGCGCAAACGTATGCGGACATCTGTCGCGCCAACGCCATCACGCCCGCCGTGGTGCAGCGCGACGCGCCCGAGGTGCTCAAGCAAGCGTTCAGTGGGTCGTAGCGGTTGGCAACAGAATAGGCGCCAGTCAATCCCATACAGGGGTGACTGACGCCTGTTCTTGATGACCTGAAAGAAGCCGTTGCCAAGGCCTGTGTCTGAGGATGCGGGCCTCCTCAATCATGTTAGGCCGGGAGCGCCTCATAGCCGAGCCGCTTGGCCGCGGCAATGATCGCGGCCTCGTTCACGCGGCGATCGTCGAACTCCACTTCCCGGATCTGCTTGTGATAACTGGCATTGACGCGGCTAACGCCGGCCAGTTCATCCTCCAGTCCTTCGAGCGTCATCGCGCAGCCGCTGCAGCGCATGTTGGGGACCCAGAAAACCTTCTTCACCATCGCATCTCTCCTGGCCGGTTGCAAAGCAGCCTATTCAAAGCGAATCTGCCCGGTGTACATGCCCATGGAGCAGGTATAGCGCAGCACGCTGCCGGCTTTTTGCGGCGGCAGGTTGATGCTCGTTACGCCAGACTCGGGTAACAGGCGCTCGATGTGCAGGGCAGGAATCACAAACGCCTGCGCGCAACTGTAGGTCTTGTCCGTCACAAGATCAAGGCGCACCGGCTGCCCGGCCTTGGCCCGCGTCGACGCTGGATAGTAGCCGTCGTTGAGCGCGCGCACGGTGATCGAATTACCGGCGTCTNNGGCGTCTGCCTGTCCCGTTTCAGGGCTGGCGGCCTCGTTGGCGCCGCACGAGGTCAGTTTCGGGTCGCAGTCAATCTTGCTCAAATCGGTTGTGACGCCAGCCTTCGCCGACGTGGTCACAGAGGGCAGCAGGGCGTTCGCCAAACTCGTGAAAGAGACAGGCGAGCCGAGCAGGTTCAGGCCCGAATTGACCGACACCAGCCCGAGCACGAGCACCGCCAGCGCGGCGACCTTGAGAACACGCGCTTCCAACACACCGCCCAGGCGAGTCGCCAGGTAGGCCAATGTGAAAAAGACCGGGCTGGCGCCAAGGGTGAAGGCGGCCATGATGGCTGCGCCGGTCAGTGGGCTTCCGCTGCCAATCGCCAGCGCCATCATCGCCTGGGTCACGCCGCAGGGAATCAGCACCGTGAGCAGGCCCAGGAACAGCGGGGTAATCACCTCGTTGCTGCTGTTCTTGGCTGTGCGGCGAATGAAGCGAGTCAACGCACGCGGCGGCTCGAAGACGAAGTAGCGGAAGATGGGATGCACCTCGAACATGCGCAAGGCGTTGCCCACCATGTAGACCCCGATAGCGAGCTGCAGAATGCCGCGCACTGTCGGCGTCAATTGCAGCACCGAGCCGAGCAGCCCCAAGAGCGCGCCGAGGAGCGTGTAAGCCACCAGTTTGGCGCCGAGGAAAAGGGCAATCGGCCGCGCCACGTGCTTGGGCCGCGCCGGCGTGATCGGCGCGGCCTGCGCTGGCGCCGGGCGCCGTTTCTTGCCTTTGGGCATGGCCGGCGGCTTGGCGACCAGCGCGGTCTGGACATCCTCTTCCACCTGGCGCGCGATCGAACTGGCGAGCAT
>CXWK01077259.1_pt1 | contig 13054 bp, 15 predicted proteins | sample 590851 | NCBI WGS metagenome assembly CXWK01 (sample SAMEA3498364, study PRJEB10139) | wastewater metagenome | biome: wastewater treatment plant; material: activated sludge | place: Denmark | collected 2014-08-01
AAAGCCAGTATTTGCGTAGTATGAGCCCGTCTACTAGCACCAAGCGGACTGTAGCAAGAGACCCTAGATATAGTCGGGCTGTACAAGATACAGCAAAGTTACAAGCCAAGATCAACGATATGCGTACCAGGTCGACTTAGACTCACTTCTTTATACACGAATACTAATACAAGCAATCTTTCTTTGACTTGAGCCAGTTATATTGGTCGCACCGCATACGTAAGTACCGGATCTTACCCATCTACCTATATACCATCGAGCCCTTTTACCACTAGCACTTCTATAAAAACCATCTCCCCATGCTTCAACCTTATTTCCAGACCCTAAGTATACTTCAATAGTATCAACCCACTGAGTACGGTTGCTATAATTTTTAGAACCAGTATATACATCAACCCCGAATCCACCGGTACTAGCATGTACTAGGCCGGCTTCTGCAACAGGTACAGTTACCGTAAATCCGAGGACTAAAATTGCTAAAACTAAGATTGTTTTGACAAGTGCTATGGTTTTATTTATGCTTTGCATAATTAAGTCACTCCTACTTTGATTTATAGTATACCACTATAAATTAACTCGGCAAGTGCTAATATTATTTGCATCCTACTAGTTCTTATAAAACATTATGATATAGTGTAGGTATTGTACTCGCATCGATCAACGAGGAGTAAGAACCGTGACAAAACGAAAAATCCTGAGCGCAAAGAAGTATGAGGTAATACTCAATACGCACCTGGTGAATGAGATCTTGGATCAAATGCGTCTTAACCCTTCACAGCGAGGTGTAATAGTTCGTGGGCTTGGATCAATCAATATTGCTCTAAACAGAGCAAAGTTTCACCCCGAAGACTTTCCTAGATCAGAGTTGTCACTTGTTGCAGTTAAAAGTAGGGGCTCTCATCGACACATCACTCTGGCAGATCTTGCGCTGATTCTTGATGATGATTGTTCTGTACAGTTTGTTCATACTGATGGCAATTGTTTTGACAACCCTATGTTCGGTGAAGCCACACAACAAGCAGTAAATGAATTTGTGGATGCTGCAATCGCTGCAGTAGACCATGGACTTTTTCGTCCCTAAATCTTCTCACCTATCTAATGTGGATAGGTGATTTTTTTAATTAACTTGTTACAAAACACCTCAGGAACGTTTCTGAGGTGTTTTGTACTAATTATTACTGGTGGGCCTGGTAGGAATTGAACCTACGACCAATCGGTTATGAGCCGACTGCTCTAACCACTGAGCTACAGGCCCTCTCGTCGAAAAAGTGCTGCATTTTCGACGAACACAAGTAATGTATTCGCCTTCAGTAAGCGCACACTTTCTCCTCTCGATTTACGAAAAGACGTAGTCGTTTTCATAAACCGGTTTAGAGAAACATGCATAGAGTTCTAACCTGATAATAATAACTTATTTTTTTCTATAACGCAAAAAGCGCCTCGAAGGCGCCTTTGCGACAAATATTTACTTATTTACTTGTTTGTCTTTTTCAAGATTGGCAAACCAGTACGAGTATTTTCGATTACTTCGTATCCTTCTGGTAGTGCATCGATAGCACCATCTTTGATTTCTTTTGCGAAAAAGAAGATGTTTTGTAGTCTTCCGCCTTTTAGCGTAACTTCACGCTGGTGTAAATAATATGTTTGACCTTTTGAGTTTACTTGTTCAAATGCCATTAAATTGTCCTCCTCGTTTAATAATACTTCTGAACTCTAGGTTACGAGAGCTAGATTTCATTGTCAATAGGTGAAATCTACTTTTGTTGATTCAACAGGTTGGAATTATATTTGCCGTATTGACGTAACCTGTAGAAATATTGCTTTATTTTCTAAATTTAGATTTTTAATACAAGGCATAAAAAGTTTGTAATATTTGTTGACATGTTCGTATACTGTTCGTTATAATACGTAGTAAGTAAATCGGAGGGAAAATATATGAAACAAGCACTCACCAAAAAACAACGAAAAACACTCGACTACATATCTACATTTATAGAGCAACGTGGATACTCGCCTAGCTACCGCGAGATAGCCAACGGGCTCAAGCTGAACTCTGTAGCTACAGTGGCTCAACACATCGACACATTGGTCGCCAAGGGCTTACTTGCCAAAGGCAATAACTCTGCTCGCTCTCTAATGCCCGTAGAAGAGATACAAGAAGAGATGAAGAAACCAATGGTAGGATTGCCTATTCTTGGTCTAATAGCTGCTGGTAGCCCTATAGAGACCATCACCGGACACAAAGAGACTCTCGAAGTGCCAGCATTTATGGTAGGTAGTAAGAACTCATACGTACTACAGGTAAAAGGTGATAGTATGATCGAAGATGGTATCAATAGTGGTGATTATGTAGTTGTACAAGAGAAAGATACACCTAGTAATGGTGAAATAGTAGTTGCTCTTATCAATAACTCAGAGGCCACTCTCAAACGATACTACAAAGAAGCCCGTCGTATACGTCTGCAACCTGCTAACTCTAGTATGGAGCCTATATATGTAGAAGCCGACACACCTCTTAAGATACAAGGTGTAGTAATAGGCCTTATTCGTAAATATTAATACATAGATATACCAATAGCGTAGTCTAATTCATTGCGCTATTGGTTGTATATAGCCCAAAAACATGCTTTAATAACTCCACCTGTGCTATCGACGAAAGGAACAAGCACATGGGTGGTAAGAAGAAAGACAAGCAGAACAAGAAGGGCAAGAAGAAGCAGAGAAAGGAAGGACAGAAGAGCGGCCCAGTTGTGACCATGGAGCGTATCCGTGGGATCAAACGAGATGCTGAGTTCATGGGCAAAGGGTTCTCCCTCAACCCCATCGGGCGAGCACTCAACGCCATCTCACAGGTGGCACGCGACAAGAGTCTGGCTGATAAGCCAGAGGTTCTCATACTGATCGGCTTGAGGCTCAACCTGCTGATTCCTGAGGGTTACGAGGGCTGCTGGGATCCTCCCCTCACCGCACAGCAGCTGACGTGGTTTCTTGTCGACGATGAGTCTGTCGAGTTCGTGCGGAGGCATCGGCCGGGCACCCTCGGCCCTGTCACCCTCCAGAACTTGGCGACCATCGCCAGAGTGTTGCTGTCGGACTAGCCGGCGGGAACACAGCCCCATAGAACCTCTCCTAGTGAGAGGCTCTATGGGGTTTTTATTTCAAAAGATTATTCTAGTATTAGCATCCAGCTAATCAAGACCTTGTAGATATACACTATCACAAAGGCTCCAACTACAGAGATGAGCAAACTGAGTAATGACGATACCAGATCTGTTTTGACATTTACTATAAAGTTCACAAACCAATCGTTGACTAGAGGAAACAAAAACAGAATAGTAATAATCGAGAACACCACAAGAGCTGCAAACAACCCAAACTCTACAAAAGGCCATTGCTTGAGTTCTTTTTTGCTACCTTTGGGATTTACATAGTCTTTTTGGACAGTGGCTTCGTTACGAGCTTCGTAGTATATGCTATACAACCAATACAATATTGAATACGCTACCAAACCAACTGCTACCCAAAATATTATAAGTGTTGCAAAATTGAGAAACGGCAATGATAACCACGACCTGATCTGATCTGAGAAACTAGCTTGAACCTCGGATTTGGAAAGTATAGTCTCGGCTGTAATAGCCTGTATGATAATTCTAATGTTCACTATTGCTAAGAGAAGTAATCCAAAAGATAGAATTCTAATTATTTGCTTTAGGTTGAGACTAAATACTTGTAGAGCCTGGTCTTTATCGAGATGCATTATAACTACTGCATATCAGTCATAGAAACACTGAGAGTTATGCTGGTCTTACTAGAAGAGCTTGGATCTGATGCAATTATTACACCGAGTGTTCTATCACCTTTTGTGAAGGTTGCAATTGAGCCATTTTGAAGTGTTAATGACGATGTATCGTCTGAGGATGTCCATCCTTGTTTTGGCAACTCTGATGCATAATAACTAGATATCTTAGATACACTATCTGAGCTTAGTAAGCTTGCGCTATAAGAATTCTCTTCGTTGTGTAATGAAGCAACTACATCTGATGGTTCGTAGATAGGTACGTCGCTAGGAAAGTCATCTGGTAACTTGGCATTTTCTCCAAGTGATACAGATTGACCGTCTTTGTTTACTGTAACTGTCTTGTCTTTGGCATTGATATCTAGACCCGCGTCTTTTACTGCCTTGTTGGCAGAGTAATATATCGCATAGCCTGCTGCTATACCAGATATCATTATTACTATTGAAATAATGATACCGGCGATTGCCAGACCTTTGCCCTTTTCACCACTTTTCTTGATAGATGAGAGAGCGACTATACCCAATATAAGCCCAATAAGTGGGAACAAGAAAGCTAGTATTAGAGAGGCTATTGCCATTCCACTGGTTTTTGTGCCAGCTGGGGGTGTTACAGACCCAGCAGGTTGGTTGGTTGATGTTGGTGTTTGACTATTTGCAGGTTTAGATGATTTATCTTCGGGCATTTTAACTCCTTAAATTAGTTATACTTATAAATATGTTAAAACTATTACGCTCTTGTTGCAAGGAGATAATAAAAATAAACTCCCTACATACAGGGAGTTTATTTGGGTTATTGATATATTTTATCTGTTAAAAAATGGTCTGGGTAGTATTACTTTGGGATCTATTCCTTTGTCTTTGAGCCATTGTTTCATCTGATCTCTTAGATCTCTCATTGCATTGTGTCGTTCTGATTTGTCTTCGATCTCACGATTTTTTGTAGCCTGCTCGTGAATTAGTCTCATTTGTTCTATTATTTGGTTCTTTTGTTCTTCAGTTAGCTTACCGTCAGCAACAGCTTGGTTGAGACGTTGGTTGAGGTGCTCAACTTTGTGTTGTCGCATATGCCGCATTTCACCTTTGTTTTCTCTTTCTTTATGGTTGTCGGCTTGTGCAATTCCAGACGCACTACTCATAAGAACTACTGTTGCTAGTGATAGGGCTACTAAGGCAACTTTTTTGTTGTGTCGCATAAATTACTCCTTTTGTTAAATTATTATTGCAGTATTAGTAACCAATTATTCTAATAACTGTGACTTTATTCTAACGAAAAAACCTCCACATGGTGGAGTGACAGATTACTCTGACACTCCACCCGTAGAGGCGATTGCTCGATCTACTCGAGCGAAACGAGGTGGTGCTGCTCGGACTGCATGAACTTGCGGATGATGTCGTTGCATACCAGCGCAATGAGCACCATGTAGTACGTACTGAACAGCAGGGTGCGATCGAAGTAAGCGAGCCCAACCACGAAGGTCGGGTAAGCCAACAGATAGATCACACCGAGAGCCATGCTGGCACCACCGCGGTTGAACAGCACGATGAGGCTGACGATGGGTATGTAGATGAAGAACATGATCGAGATCGTGTTCACTTCACCGCCATCAGCCCAGTAGGTCAGAAGCGACATGTGTACGAGACACACGATCGCACCAGCCCAGTTGTCAATGAAACGTCCGATCGTCTGAAGCAACGTTTTCTCCTTTGTCTGATCGAGATCGTTACAAATACGATACACTAATAAACACTTTTCGTCAATCTCATAAAATTGAGTATTTTACAACCGTAAGAATGTTGATATATAGCTATTTTAGGAATGATTTTTCGATAAATGTAATGTCTAGAAATCCTGTTGTGATTACATATTGCTGAATAGTTCTATCTAGCCCACTAATAATAAATATCCCGGCTATTATGAGAACAATCCCAAGTCCTCTTTTAAACCAACCATATGGGTTAATAGCCCATTCAAACTTAGATATAATCTTTTGACCAAATATACCGACAAGTAGTAGCACCAAACATAGCCCTAGGGCATAGGAGATAATATAAACAATACCTAGTGCAAAATTGGTAGGCAAAACTGCTGAAAGTATAAATAAATACACTGGACTACAACTCGAAAACACTGGTCCCAGCGCAAAGCCTATGAGTATGTCGCCTCCATACCCTTTCTTTTGTGAAGATTTTGCTAAGAGCTTTTGTGATTTGTTATAGAACTGCAACGGTGCTGTTACCTTGTCCCACAACTGAGGGAACAACAATGTAAGACCAAAAAGTATTATAAATAGTCCAGATAATATCTTCCAAAATAGATCTGGTATATCGATAAGCAGCGTAGTGCCTTTTAGTAGTAGAGTAAATACAATAATAGATACAAATAAGGAGAATACCACAATATAGGGCTTTTTCTTATCGTTATCAGATACCGAACCACCGATAACTACTGGAATAATCGGTAGCACACAAGGAGCTAGTGCAGTTAATATACCAGCCAAAAATGCTACAAATATTAGTGGCATATTATAATACGTTATCTATTATGGCCTGTAGTGTCGGTTGGTTGTAGGCTGTATATTTTTTGACGATGTTGCCATCGTTATCCACTCGTACCATAGTGGTTTGCAATGTAACACCATATTTTTTACGTAGATCTTGGTTGCTATCATAGTCGGTCTTAATAATAGTGACTCCTTCAGGAATTTTGCCCGATTTAATACTATTGTCTATTGCCCTACATTGTGGACACCACGGTGCGTGAAAAAATAGTACTTTTGTACCTTTGGTATTTTTTATGACATCTGTTGAGTAGTCAATATATGAGCCGGCGGTAACAACTTCACTACCCCCGATAGGAGATTGATTCTCTGTAACAGTGGTATTCGAATTACTGTTAGACTCGTTCTCTTTCTTGGCCTGGTTGGAATTTTTCAGGTACATAAAAGTTAATACCAGTACAAATATTAATATACCTACACTTATTGCAGCAATTAATGTTTTACTCTTCATTATTAGATTTTAACACAAGCTAACCGTTTATTTGTTGTCTATAAATTCTTGGCAAAAACGCTCGAATATCGCATTGGTCCATCCAAAGCCTACTGGGGTTGGATACATGCCTTTTACTGGAGGTTTATCTGGTGATACAACATTGTATTTTTCTATAAAGTCCCCGTGGGCGTTGAACCAATCTAGGTTGGTTTTGAGCCACCGCATGGCTATTTGTCTGGCTTGAGCGTGGTATCCGTAACGTTGCAATCCTTTTACCACTAAAAAGTGTAGTGGTGCCCAACCATTGGGGTAGGCCCACTGTGTAGGTACTGACTTACTCGACACTTTTGAGATATTAGGTAGTTCGGTACACGACAACCCTCCTTTGTGTTCAAATCTTCGAAGATTCCGAACCATGTATTCGGCTCGCTTGTCGTCGATCATCCCGGCCCACATTGGGTAATAACTAGCTAGTGAATTGACCATAGAGTGACGATGTTTTACAAAGTTGTAATCAAAATACGTCTTGTGTAGCTTGTCCCACATTAGTGTATCGATCGCTCTTTTGCGCTTGGAGGCTTTTTGAAGCCATTCTTTTCTTTTGCTATCTTCACCAAATATCTCAGCAGCTTTTGCAAAGTCGGTCTCGTATTTGTAGAGTAAGGAGTTGAGATCGATAGGCAAATAGTTGAGACATTTGCGACTAAACCGAGTCGTCATATCCCACCCACTCTCAGCCTCGGCAAGATCGTCTAAGACGTTGATATCGTAGTATCGACTAAGGCCTGCATATACACGACGAACGTTGGGCTTTTGGGTACCCATCCATACGATATTGTACTCAGCTTCGGCAGTGGCAAGCATTTTTTTGAGCCATCTTTTGTCCATATTGAATGCATAGTAGACATCAAATATAAAGCTACTGAGTAGTGGCGGGTGTGAACGGCCCATCAAATAACTTCTACTGGCATTGGGAATAATATGAAACCTATCAAACATAAATATAAGGTTCTCAAGCATACCTACAACGATATCTTTGTGTTTCTTGTCGAGAAGTCCTTGGGCTATAAAGTAACTATCCCAGTAATATTGCTCGGGGAAATCAAATTCCCTACCTGGCTCGTAGGCTGGTACTAGGTACGGCTTTGGTAGTGCGATCAGTGTAGAATCTTCTTTGGGATTGAACCGTTTGAGATGTTTCCAGTACTGCTCAATATATACACGTGCCTTCTCAACATCCTTTTGAGTAAGATCACTGTTCTTTCTTTGGAATATGTGTAATAGTTGTCTGGTTCTTCCTAGCATTAGTTTTATACTAGCAGAATATAATTACTAAATCACAAATACTTTGACGTAAAATAAACTATATTGTTGTGAGTGGTCAAAATATCATCTATCATAAGTATGAAAGACAGTATTATGACTAAGAAAATATTGATAGTAGAAGATAATCCATCACTAATAAAAACAGTCTTAGAAAAGTTTGAACACACTAGTCATCAAATCGCTTATGCTATGGATGGCGAAGAAGGAATTATACGTTTTGATGCAGTAGAACCAGATCTAGTCTTACTAGATATAAATATGCCAAAAAAGAATGGTATCGAAGTATTGGAATATATACGCAACGAGAAAAAGTCTGATGTACATGTGATAATATTCTCAAACCATAAAGACCCCGATAATGTTACCACAGCAGAAGAGCTTGGAATATCGGAGTATATATTGAAAGCCGACACATCTCTGGGAGAGCTTGTAAATATAGTCAATAGACTGATTGAATAGCTATTGTAGACATACTTGATCTACTGTATTTATAGATATACTTCAGGTTATAATATCTGCTATGAGCAAATTATTGCAAGAATACAACGAGACGATACAAACTGTTCTAGGATTGTCCAAAAAACAGCAATACTATACTGTTATTCGAGTTCACAAACGCGAACTATTTAGCTTATCTTATAAAAGCGGTGCGATAGACAGGATAACTACCGATAAAGATACAGGTATTGGAATGTATGTATTTACCGAGTCTGGTCACGTAGCTTTTGGTTCTACCAACGACTGTTCTAAGAATGCTTGTGTTGATCTATATAATACTCTTAAGAAGATTGCATCCAAAAATCAACAATCTGGGCTTGATACTGCTTCTCAGATATACGAACTAAAAAAACAAGTCAATCTTGGGCAAGATAAATCGCACTATCAGGGCCTTGATATTGATAATATAAACATAGCATGGATAGTAGAAAACTTAGAAAAACTTGATAAATATACCAAGGAGAAAGAGCCCAATATTAGTAGTCTTTTTGGTTTCAATCTAGAAGTAGATATTTGGAGAATAATTCGCAGTGATGGTACAGATGTGGATTGGGTCGTACCCAAAACAAGACTTAGCATGTCTATTACACTTAGAAACAAGTCGCAAACTGTCAATTGTAGACCAAGAATTATTGATATCACACCAGAACTATTATTTTCTAATCAAGACGAGTTTAAGAGTCGAATACTGCAATCTATTGATATGTTAAATGATCAACTCTTATCAGAAGCGATGGTAGCAAAAGACTATCCCATAATAATAGATGCAGACCTAGGAGGTATGCTTGCTCACGAAGCTCTTGGCCATCCAGCAGAATCTGATCTGGTAGAGTCTGGTGGTAGTGTTTTGTCAGATAAAGATAGTAATTATAATACCGGAGAAAAAATAGCTCACAGCGAAGTGACTATTGAAGACCACGAAGAAGATTTGTCTCATGGTTATCACCCCTATGGTGCTTTTGGTAATGCTCGTTTACCAGTAACTATAATAGACAAAGGGCTCTTAAAAGAATCTGTGAGCGACGTGTTTAGCTCCAAAAGTATTGGTGTAGAGAATAAAAACTGTGAACGCTCTGAAGCATACTATGCTCCGGCAATACCACGTATGAGCAATACTTATATATCTATGAATAAGATCAAGAAATTATCACACCCACGCGGTAGTGAGTTAAATAACCCCACTGTGTTACAATCTGCACTAAAAAAAGATGGTGTTTTCAAAAAGTATCCCAAAATAGTCTATCTTATTGAGATGGCTGGTGGGATGGTCACCCCTGTAACTGGAGATTTTATGTTTGGTACAAGCTTTGTATATGAACTTAGTGAAGATAAGGTAGAGGCCAAAAAACCAGTATCTTTCTCAGGAAACGTCATAGGTGCACTTGAGGCACTGGAATACGGTATGGGAGATGTACAAAAAAATACTGCTGGTTTTTGTGGTAAATCCGAACAAACTGCTCATGTAAGAAGTGGTGGTAATAAATTATTATTTTTTAGCCCTACGAATAAGATAAAACTAGCATAGTTATGAAATCAAATAGTGTTTTAGATCAATTAATAGATGTCATAAAAAAAGACAAGTCGATAGATGGGTTCCAGTTGTATGGCTCTAGTAGTATTTCTCTGAAGGCCGGTTTTAGCAATCACAATCTAGGTGGAATATATCAACCAATACAAAATCACACCCAATCTAGATTGAGTTATCTGATTATTACAAAAGATGGCAAACAATCACAAGGTAGTCTCAACCCTCTTTTAATAGATGACGTATCTAGTACTATAAAACAGATCAAGAACAATCTGTTTGAACCGTCGATCAAGACTAGTTTGAGTCCAAAAGTAGAAAACTTCAAACCTACTAAGCTTATTAGCAAAGATTTGCAAGATATTATTAAATCAAAGCCAGAAGAAATTGTAGAGTATTCCAAGCTTCTTTTTAAAGATCAAAAATTATTGGGTTTAAGCACCGTAGAATCTCAAGTGCGAATGAGGCTGCGGCATCAAAGATTTGTAAGTTCTAATGGTAACGACCTAGAATCTAGCAATACCACACACGATTATTATATAGACTACAATTCTGAGATAGCGGCTTCCAACGAATCATGTGAGTTTATTCCAACATCAGAATTTTCTAAAACTCACAAGATAGCAGAGCTGGCTAAAAACTTACAACAAAAGCCGACCAAACCAGCAAGTGGTGTCTACCCCATACTATTTGATCCATATTATGGATTTAGTATACTCGACAAATATATCTTAGAAAATATCAATGGAACAGCTGTAGACTCAAATATTTCAAGATTTGGCTTAAAAGATTTTGTATCGCAAAAACAAATTGCAAGAACCAATCTAAGTATAGTTATAGATCAGACCGCACCTATGAATACAGATAGTTTCAATTTCTCGGCCGAAGGTATCTTAGGACAAAAATTTAAAGTAATCGAGAGTGGTAAACTTACTACACCAATATGTGATCTACAAACAGCAACAAAACTTAATCAAAACCCATTAGCCCTGCAATCTTTGAGTACTGCAACATACAATACATCAAAATATAATGAATTTTTAGCAAATCACTCAAAATTCATTATGGTGCTATCTGTGCTTGGTATACACACTCAAAATGCGATTACAGGCGACTACTCTCTCCCTTGTCCGTCAGCATTATATTTTGAGAATGGCAAATTGATAGGACCGATCAACTGTATTCTTACGGGTAATTTTTTTGAAAAGCTCAATGATAATAGCTTTGATTTTATTAACCATCCAACATTTAATAAGCCGCTATTGAGCTTTGAATCGGAAGCTTCGATAAAATAAACATTGATTTATTTATAAATACGTATTACTCTATAGCATGAAGTTTTGATCCAGATCGCTTGAGCGGGGGAAGAAACTTGTACCAATGGAGTCAACTAGAGCCTCTTTACGTTGCAGCCGGTTGCAGTGCGCGACTAGCTGTAATGAATACTAGTAAGCTGTTCGTAGGAAGCGTCTTAGGATTTTCGGTAAAGAACAGGATTGTCAGAATCACACTTGTAGTAGTTCGCACTACGGTAGACTCTAGCAAACCATCCAAGGTGGGTTTGTGCTTTGAAGATCGTCTTCATTCACTAAGACCAAGTTCACCCAATAAATTCTTCACGCATGGAATAGATGGATTAGGGGATGTTGTATTCACGATTGTCGATCCAGGGTGCACACACAAGATATCACCAGCAGAAGTGCCAGCCTTAAGAACAGGTTGGTCATATGCCCTAAGTGAACAAAGTGATCGAACTGGTGAACCACCTGCAAAACCACGTCTTAAACCCGTCAACCCTAAATCATAGGTTGGCGGTTATTTTATTTTCAGAGTAATTTGAATAAATAGCTATGTTAAACTATAGATATTACTAAATGCCAATATATACAATGAATAAGATAATAAAAAACATCGATGCACTTGCAAAGAATAAGATACGTAGCGATGCTCTAGAAATAGTAGAAGCTGGTTATGAAGCTATAAAAATAGAAGATATATATAAAAGCCAAATATCATTGAACAACGATATATTAAGAATACAAGAGCAAGAGTTTGATCTAAATAAATATAACAAAATCTACGTAGTTGGCGTAGGTAAAGGATCAGATTATGCTGCCAAGTCTATTGAGACAATACTCACTCCAGATCGTATTGAAGCCGGATTTGTGATAGATACGGTTTCTATTAAGCTACATAAAATAAAAACCCTAAAAGGTACTCACCCATTGCCCTCAGTTGATAATATTAAAGCTACAGAACAAATAACAAATCTTCTTGGAAAAGCTAATCGTGATGACTTGGTAATTGTTTTAATTTGTGGCGGTGGCTCTGCATTGTTTTGTAAACCAGATAGTCTTACTTGCCAAGAGTTGCAGTTTATTACCAACTTTTTGCTTCATCAGGGTGCTAGTATTCAAGAGATCAACACAGTACGCAAACATGTGTCACTGATTCATGGTGGATACTTGGCTCAGTATGCTTATCCAGCACAAGTGGTGTCGTTAGTCATCTCTGATGTAGTAGGCGATGATTTGAATTTTATAGCATCTGGCCCTACAGTACTAGACAAAACAACCATAGAAGATGCACAAGATATTATTAATAAGTATCAATTACCTAAGATAGAACTAGTAGATACGCCAAAGGATCCAAAATATTTTAAAAATGTAAAAAATATTATACTTGCCAGTGGTTATACAGCTGTAGAAGGTATGAAACAAAAAGCTATTGAGCTTGGGTACAAGCCGAAAATATTTAGCAGATATCTTGCTGGTATGGCAAATAAGATAGGCCCAGAGCTAGCCAAGGCTATAAAACCAGGCGAGGCACTCTTGGCATGTGGCGAGACACAGGTTGTTGTAAAACACCCCGGCAAGGGAGGTCGTAATCAAGATGTAGTACTTTCTGCTATACCTCAT
>CXWK01001449.1_pt1 | contig 13046 bp, 11 predicted proteins | sample 590851 | NCBI WGS metagenome assembly CXWK01 (sample SAMEA3498364, study PRJEB10139) | wastewater metagenome | biome: wastewater treatment plant; material: activated sludge | place: Denmark | collected 2014-08-01
GCCGCGTCCGCTCGATTCGGCGTGATCAACGAAAGGCTCGCGACCAGCACCATGGCCACGACCATCAACGCGACCATCCCACGTCGTCTGTTGGATCGGAGTGCGGCCGCACCTGCAGTCCGAACAGTGCGGCGTGGCGCACCTTTGCCACCGGAAAACTTGAAGAACGCCGAAGAAGCCAACTTGTCATCCCACCTATGACTCTGCCGCCCCCAAAAGCTTTGGAGGCACCCTCGGCAGGTATCGGGCGTCGAGTCAGAGTTCCTTGAGCAGGATTTTCGGCAGGCCGTTACTCAAGTGGGGGCTGTCGCAGTGGAAACAACGGAGTAGTCCACGGAGACAGATTTTCTTTGGCGTGCCGCCGGTCGGCGGTGCTTGTGGACGCCGCTGTCTCACGCTGCGCTGCGGTAGTCGCGAGCGCGGCACTTCGGAAAATCTCACGCCGCGTGCGGGCACTGCGGCTCGCACGCTCAGGTGCACCGCACGAGCACCTGCCGCTTCGTCGATGAACAGGCGAGCTCCTCAGTCGACTGACGTCTGGCTATGAGTCTGGGAGCAGCAGTTCGACGTCGTCGTCCAAAACTACCGACAAGTCGTCGTCCAAAATGACGTCGCTCACGTCAAAAGATTCGGGGGGATCGGTTGAAATCTCGGCGGACAAGGCGACCACGTTGCGACCCAAGCTTCCGAGTTGGCGCCCCATCAACTGTTCCACCGCGATGATCGCGTGTGACGGCTTCTCTAAATAGCCCGCCCACAACAGATAGCCAGCGATCGCACCGCAGAGTTCGTCGTCGATCGTCGCGTGGTGGATCAGGATCCGCTCATCGGTTTCCGATAGCCACTCGCGCAGCGTCAGATAAATCGCCTGCAGGTGTCGAGGACGATCCGCCGGTGCCCCGATCTCAATGCGCTTGTATTTGAGCGCGCGATCCCGGTAGGCCTTGAGGTTGTGCGGTGAGGGGAGCAGCGACAGGATCAGCGTGAACTGCTGTTGGACCAGCCACTGAATTTCTTCGTCCCTGCGGACACGGCGATGGTTGCGCCCGTAGCCACCAGGGCGTTCAGACGCTGCTAGGCGGTCGGTGATCACCCAGCGGAACCCGCGCGGCTCAAGTCCATGAGCCCATTTACCCTTCATTCGGTCCTCCTGAAGAAGGCTGCGGCTGCTTGTTCGCCGAGTCCGTCACCGTTGCACCCTCCACAGCGTTCATGAGTGCCAAAGCTCGGCACGCCATTTCTACATCATGAACGCGGACTACGGAGGCACCAATTTGGGCCGCCCAGACGACCGTGGCAAGCGTCGCTTCGTCACGATTGTCTACATCGAGCCCCAAAGCTGCGCCAATAAAAGACTTTCGTGAGGCGCCAAGCAGAACTGGGCTTTGGACATTGGCGCGGAGTTGATCCAAACAAGCAATAAGGATCAAGTTGTGTTGAAGGGTCTTGCCAAAGCCAATGCCAGGGTCAACGTAAATATTTGCCGAAGGGATTCCTGCCGCCTGGGCGATGTCCACGCGCTCGATCAGGTACTCACTCACCTCGCCGATGACGTCGTCATAGCGCGGGTCGTTCTGCATGGTCTGGGGGGTGCCGAGCATGTGCATGAGGACGATGCGCGCTCCCCATTCGCCCGAAAGCGCCAAAATGTCTGGGTCGTGCGTGCCTGCTGAGACGTCGTTGACGACCGTCGCTCCGGCCCGTAGCGCAGCTTCCGCGACCTCGCTGCTGGTGGTATCGATGCTGATAGCCACATCGTGACGTTGCTGGGCCGAGAGCTCTTCGGCGAGTCGTTCGATCACAGGCACCGTGCGATCGATCTGGACCGCAACGGAGACCTCTTTGGCTCCGGGTCTGGTCGACGCACCGCCGATATCGATGAACACGGCGCCAGCTTCGACCATATGGAGTGCCCGCTCGACCGCCGCATCGCGTTCGAGGTACAACCCTCCGTCAGAAAACGAATCGGGCGTAACGTTGAGAACGCCCATCACGTGCGGCACAGCGAGGCGGGGGCCTTGAGCCCCAAAACCCACCGCGGGCGACTGGACGGGATTCTCGGACGCCTGGGCCGTCGCTTCCACTAACGCTCTACCGACCAATGGCCGCGTGTGTCATCAAGCTCATCGCCTCGGCACGGGTCGCGGCGTTCGTCTCGAACACACCGCGCACCGACGACGTCACCGTCCTTGAACCGGGCTTGCGGACTCCGCGCATCGACATGCACAGGTGCTCGGCCTCGATCACTACCAGCGACCCGGCAGGCTGGAGGCGCTCTTCGATGGCCTCGACGATCTGAGTAGTGAGCCGCTCTTGGACCTGCGGGCGCTTTGCGAACGTGTCCACCATCCGGGCGAGCTTTGAGAGGCCGGTAATGCGTCCGGACTCGCCGGGAATGTAGGCGACGTGAGCAGATCCGAAGAACGGCGCAAAGTGGTGCTCACACATCGAGTACATCGGAATGTCTCGAATCATGACGATTTCTCGGTGCGACTCCTCGAACTGAACGTCGAGGTGGGCCGCTGCGTCGGTGTGAAGACCGGCGAAGATCTCGTCGTACATCTCTGCGATACGGCGAGGTGTCTGCTGCAGACCGTCCCGCTCGGGATCCTCGCCAATGGCGGCGAGGATCTCTTTGACGGCGGCTTCGATACGCGGCTTGTCAATCATGTCGGCCCCAGTCTTGTGCGTCGGTGAAGCTTCGTTGACTGACCCGTGTCCTTACGACAGGTCGTCGGGGTCTTCGGGGAAGACCACGGCGGGCGGCGGGGTCGACGTGATCGCCCCGTCGACGGCGCCATTGGTGGCAACCGTCGGCAGAGGACCAGAAGTCCACGGGGTCACGGTTGCGAACAGGCGCTCCACCTCATCGCGTTCGATCGTCTCATCGGCGATCAGGCGCTCCGCAAGATTGTCCAGAACCTCGTGATAGTGGGTGAGGATGTTCCGTGCGGTCGAGTGGGCCTGCTCCATCAACAGACGCACTTCGCTGTCGATACGGGCGGCGACCTCGTCGGAGTAGTCAGGCTGCGACGAAAAGTCACGCCCGAGGAAGACCTCGCCATCACCGGACTGCCCAAAACGGATCGGACCGAGAGCGTCGCTCATCCCGAACTCGGTCACCATCTGGCGAGCAATGCTGGTCGCCTTCTGGATGTCGTCCTGAGCGCCAGTCGTCGGCTCCTCGAAGATGAGCTCCTCTGCGGTACGACCACCGAGCATCATGGCGAGCCGGTCGCGCAGTTCGGACCGTGTCACCAGGTACCGGTCGGTTTCAGGAAGCGTTAGCGTCCACCCGAGCGCGCGACCTCGGGGGATGATCGAGATCTTGTGAACGGGGTCGGCGTGTGGCAATGCATGACCAACAAGAGCGTGACCACCCTCGTGGAAGGCAATCACCCGCTTCTCTTGTTCGGACATGACCCGGCTCTTGCGCTCAGGCCCTGCCATCACACGGTCGATCGCCTCTTCCATATCGGCCGTCGTCACCAGCGACCGTCCTTCACGAGCGGTCAACAACGCCGCCTCGTTCATCAGGTTGGCCAGGTCGGCACCGGTGAAACCGGGGGTACGACGGGCGATGATGTCCAAGTCGACGCTGGGGTGGAGCGGTTTACCCTTTGAGTGAACTTCGAGAATGGCCCTGCGCCCTTTGAGGTCCGGACGGTCGACCACGATCTGGCGGTCGAAACGCCCTGGGCGCAGCAACGCTGGATCGAGAATGTCGGGCCGGTTGGTAGCGGCGATCAGGATGACACCCGAGTTGGTGTCGAACCCGTCCATCTCGACGAGCAACTGGTTGAGGGTCTGTTCACGTTCGTCGTGACCGCCGCCAAGGCCGGCGCCACGATGGCGTCCGACAGCGTCGATCTCGTCGACAAAGACGATCGCAGGCGCGTTCGATTTGGCTTGTTCGAACAGGTCACGCACACGGCTAGCGCCGACACCGACGAACATCTCGACGAAATCAGAACCCGAGATGGAAAAGAACGGGACACCGGCCTCGCCTGCGACAGCACGGGCAAGCAATGTCTTACCGGTACCTGGAGGGCCGAACAGCAGGACACCCTTGGGGATCTTTGCGCCCATCTGCTGGAACTTGCCGGGGTCCGCCAGGAAATCGCGGATTTCTTTGAGCTCTTCAACCGCTTCGTCAGCCCCGGCAACATCAGCAAAGGTGACCTCGGGCGCATCCTTATTGGCCATCTTGGCGCGAGCCTTGCCAAAGCTCATGACCCGCGACGAGCCACCCTGCATCTGGTTCATCACGAAGAAGAAGATGCCGACGATGAACAGGAATGGCAGAAGGCTGAACAGCAGGTTCAGCCAGAGGTTCTCGCTATCGCGGGTGGTGGTGACATCCTTGATGTCGTTGCTGACCAGGAGTTCTCGGTAATACTCGGTCGAATCCGCCGGAATGTCGACACGGTAATCCTGGTCACCCTTGAGCGTTCCTTTGATGGTGGGACGCACGGTGCGGTCGATGATCTCGGCCTTTTCGATCTGACCTTTGTCGACCTTTTCTTCAAATTCGACGAGGGTGAGCTCTTCTGGCTCCTCACCGCCTGAGACGGTATTGATCGCGACAAATGCGAGCACCATGGCCACAGCGACCCAGATGCCGGGACGCCGCGCCCACTTGCTAATTCCCTCGCCAATGTTCTTTTCTGGTTCCACAGGTTTTGTTTGTCCCTATCACTCGGGGACTGCCCGACCGGGTGGCCTCAGCGGGTTTCGGGCAGGTAATGCACGATGTTCGGCAGGTTGCGAAATCGTTCGTCAGCGTCCAAACCGTATCCAACGACGAAAAAGTCCGGGATCTTGAATCCGACGTACGCAATGTCGTCGACTTCCCGGTCTGGAATGTCTTTGCGCAAAAGCGTACACACCGACAGGCTCGCTGGATGGCGCGCTTTCAACATTCGTTGCAAATAGGCGAGAGTTAGACCGCTGTCGACAATGTCCTCAACGATCAACACATGTCTATTAGTGATGTCAATGTCAACATCTTTGATGATTCGGACGACGCCACTTGAGGTCACTTGCGACCCGTACGAAGAAACGGCCATGAACTCGGTCTCAACTTGAATGTCGACGGCGCGCAACAGGTCGGCCATAAACACGACGCCACCTTTGAGGACGCAGATAAACACGGGATCGAGGCCCCGGTAGTCGTCGCTGATCTGGGTGCCGAGTTCGGCGACACGCGTTTGGATCTGCTCGGAGGTAAGCACTTCGGCCCCCAGATGCGTTTGCTCCATTGGACCGAATGCTCCTCAAACGGCAGGCAGTGCGCCATGCCGCCGCAGATCGTTGCCGACTTAGCCGCCAGCGCCGGACCCTACCGCGGTTGACCGGCCCAAATCTCGCCGGAGACGGGCGGCACCCAAGTCGGCCACTCGGCGACGACCCCGCCCCTAGGAACCCCCGTCGACCCCGACGGGATCGAAGCGTTCCAGGAAGAGCAAACCCCGGCGTCGAGCGACCCGTCCATATCCAGACACTTCGGTAGCGATACGGGTACCGCTCACCACGTCCATCATGCGGGAAACAGCCTTCTCGTCGGGCCGTGGATATCCGAGCCAGAGGCGAAGTGCTCTGCGCGCGAGCGCTGGATGAACCGCATTAAGCGTTCGAACGCTCAGAGGGCAACCCGGCACCATCGCCCCAGGATTCACCACGGCAACGTCCGGGTTCGCCGTTCCGAGATTCAGGTCTTGGGCGCTGGCCAAAAGCGTGTGGGCCAACTCGTCGAGCAGCGCGCTCTCATCACGGGCGATTTCGGCAAAGCGTGCGAGCGGCACCGCAGGGTCGCGACCAGAGAACCGTTGAACCTCTGGAAAGAGATGTCCTCTGATCCAGCTGCGCGTATTGCCCAACTGCGCATTCGTGGGATCTTGCCAAGGGCTCACCCCATGTCGGACACACACTTGAGCGAGTTCAGTTCGACGAACGCCGAGCAGCGGCCGAATCCAGATGTCGTCTCGTCTAGCCATCGACGCGGCGCCCGCGACACCTGTGCCCCGCAAGAGGCGATCCATCAGCGTTTCAGCCTGGTCATCGAGATGGTGGCCCAGTGCAACGGCATCGAATCGAAAACCGAGCGCCAAGCGCTGGAGCGCGTCACGTCGCACCGAACGGGCATTGGCCTCCCAGGATGCCCCTTCCGGAACGAACACCAGGCTCTCGGCCAGCGTCGTTCCAAGAGTCCGAGCCAGGCCCCGGACAACTTCGAGCCCGCCAGCCATGTGGTGTGCACCCTCGAGAGCGGCTGGCGTCTCGGAGACGTCGCATGCAGACGGCGGCCGCGCGCCCGCGTGAATGACGTACGCCAACGAGAGCTCGATACCTGCAGCGTTTGCAAGAATCGCCAGGGCGGTCGAGTCTGGACCGCCTGATGCGGCGATCAGCCAGCGTTCTACCGAACCATCAGGACCGACGGCGCAAGCCGCGACCTGCTCGACCAACTGCGAGTACCGCTTGTCATCCACAGCGGGCCCGAACGCGGGAACACGGCTGGGAATTCAACGAACGTTGGTCGGCGGGCGTTTGCCGCGGCAAACAGCGCATCACGGTCGTCAGACGGCGACGCCGACTCGCTCCAGCCAGCTGCGCGGATTGTCGAACTCGTCGAGTGTCGGCAGATTGCTCGGCATCGCCCAGGCGGCGTCGATCGCCCTCAAACCGCCCAGCTTTGCCACGTCCGCGCAGAACCGTTCCCCGACCGCGTACTGCGCCATCTTTTGTTCGAGCCCGAGAAGGCGACGGATCAACTTAGAAATGCCGCCGTCCGCTCGCCGGGTTCGTAGGGCGTCAGACATCTTGGCTTGACCCGGGATCATGTCGACGCCCAGGTGGTCCATTACGAAATTGGCATGCCCTTCGACAAGGGTCATCAGTGCTTGCACCCGATCAAGCGCTTCGATCTGCTCATCGTCGGCGAACAGCCCCACGATGCCGCGTTCACCGATGGGATCTTGCCGCTGGCGCAGCCCGGCAACGACTTTCTGGGCGGCTCGCTGCAGCCGAACGGGGTCGGGATCAGCGAAGGCCAAGAGTTCGTCGACGAGGCCAAAGAAATAGTCCCGCAACCAAGGAACGCCGGTGAACTGAACCTTGTGAGTCACCTCATGTAGGGCGACCCAACGTCGAAACTCTTGAGGATCGAAGCCAAATTCACGTTCGACGCCGATCATGTTTGGCGTGACGTACAACATGACGTCGCCGTCTGCGGCAAACACTTCGTACTGGCCGAGCACACGCCGAGATACGAAACCGAGGGCGAAACCGAGCTCGGCGGCCGTTGCCTTGCGGGTAAACGCGTTGACCCCGCTCTCGACCAGCTTGGGGTAACGAAGGTAAACCGAACGCATCAGCCCCATGAAGCTGTCGGCGTTGGCCCCGACCCAACCGGCGCGGTCGACGCAACGAACTACCGCGCTCGGCGTATCCGCGCCGAGGCCGGTGAACTCTGCCACCGCCGTCTCGGCAAACGCCGTGTGTTCGGCCATATCGTGGCGAAAACGCGCAGCGAGGACCGTCCCGGCAAGGGAATCGGTCCCCGAAAAACGCTTGGCGACGGTGCGGACGAAACCCCAATCGACGGGGTCGTCAGCGGGATCAAAGTCGTTGACTGACCCGTCGATCACCGGCGCGAAAACCAGCCCATGTACACCTTGGCGAGGTACCAGACGGCCAACAGCACCAAGACTGCAAGGGCGCTAAAGCCCATGACTGGAGCGATCCAGGAGTGCCACTTGTGCTGCGTGGAAATGTCGGTGACGACCTCAGGAGGCTCAAAGGAGCCGGCCTCTGTTGCCCATGCGGGCATGACGGCCAAAATCTGCACCGCCACGACAATGCCAAGCGTTGCCAGAGCTGGACGTATGCGACCGAGCCTCATGGACTCCTCCGAAGTGACGACTTTGTTGTTTGCGAACTGGAGCCGGGGATCGGACTTGAACCGACGACCTGCTCATTACGAGTGAGCTGCTCTACCGTCTGAGCTACCCCGGCCGACCCGGACATGCTAGTGGCGCTCAGCCCAGCGGAGGACATCGAAGCAACCAGGCGTCCAACAACAGGGTTGTTCGCGCCGACGGAGTCTCGATTGCGGCACGCTGAGCGTCGTCGGTCGCAGCAAACCACGCTTCTGCCGCNNCCGGCAAAGACTTCAGCGAGCGCGTCACTCCTCGCCTGAGCCAGCATCCGCTTTTGACGGTTTTCCAGGCTCTTTCGCATCGCCGAGGCCACCCGCGGCGCATAACCCGCCGCAGCGATGTCTGCTTCGAGGCGCTGTGCGTCATCAGCGTGCTGTTCGCCCAAGGTGTTGACCGCTGCATCGATAGCGTCGGTGATCTCCGTGGAAATGTGGGCGGCGCTCGCACCGTAGGCCTTGAGTTTCGACGGAATGGCAAGGGCCAGCGTCCGCAATTCTCGGTAGGGACCCGCCAGCCGGCGCGCCCGATCGAGGCTTCCACTCGCAGCGTTGACCGCCTCGGCGACGATCGAATCGGGCAGACCCTCGCTAGACAGCACCGCCGCTATGTCAGATTCCGCAAGGGGCGAAAGATTGATCGCCGTGCAACGGGAGCGAATGGTGAGCAACACATCCTCGGGAGACGACGTGTAGCCGACGATCACAGTGTTGTCTGGAGGCTCTTCGATCGTTTTAAGGAGCTTGTTAGCGGCGGTCTCGTTCAGACGATCGATCTCGTGAATCAACACGATCGTTCGCCCTGCTTCGATTGGCGCGATGTTGACGCGCCGCACGATCTCACGGGCCTGCTCGACGAGAATCGACGCGCCCTCAGGTTCGACTTCGAATACGTCTGGATGCATCACGGACAGCACGCGCGTGCAGGTCCGACAATGTCCGCAGCCACCATCAGGGCAGATGATCGCGGCGATGAGCCGGCGGGCAACGTCGTCGAGTCCGCTGCCGGGTGGACCGATCAGCAGATTCGCGTGCGGGGGATCGCTGGCGAGCCGCGACAGGTGCTCGACCTGATCTCCCCGGCCGATTCCGGCGGTCAAAACTGGAGGCACCTCAGACACGGTGCGACCCTCGCCCGGCCCGGTCGGCGCCGGTCTGCCCGACCGTGAGCGGCTCCACGATCGACCAGATGGTCTCGGCCACCTCTTCGATCGAACCGGAGGCGTCGATCAACTGCCAGCCGAACCGATCGGCCAGCTCGCGGTAGCCGATTCGAACGTGCTGAGAGAACACCGCCCCGGCGGACTCGAAACGATCATCGTCTGGCAGGTCCCGCAACGATCGATCACCGGGATCGAGGACGAGCACCACGTCCGGGGTAAGCGTCAGGCCGCTCAACTGGTGGAGAGAGAGGACCGTTTCGACCCCCAGGCCCCGACCAACACCCTGATATACGAGCGAACTGGGCAGGTAACGGTCGCTCACCACGTTTGTGCCCCCCGCCAATATCGGGGCGAGCGCGGCGACGTGCTGAACGCGCTGCGCCGTCATGAGGAGGGCTTCCGCCATAGGTTCTGCATCGCCATGCAGAACCAGCGATCGGATGTCTCGACCCAGGTCGGTACCCCCGGGTTCGAGGGTCTGGTAGACGTCGGCCCCGTGGGCACGCCAGCGTTTCACGAGCAGATCGACTTGAGTCGACTTACCCCCACCATCAGGCCCTTCGAGAACGACGAAGGCCCCGGGCCGGCGCACCAGGTCGTTCGCTCGACCCGAAGGCGTTACCGATTCCATGTTTGCGGTTCGACCGTATCGATTCGGCGACGTTCTTCGGGAGACTCGGCCCGAGCCGCTTTGGCCGCCATCAGACCGCCAAGAACAGCGATGATGCCCCCAGCCAAGAGCGCCAGGCGACTCCCCGGGAAGAACATCGACAGCGACCCGATGCTGAAAGTCCGGTCGGCGCCTAGAACCCGTCGCGACAAGACGTCTAGGCCTCCCGCCAACGCGGGAAACAAGACCAGCGACCCGAACACCGACAGCCGAACCACCGTGTTCAGGGCGGCAAAGGTTCGGCCTCGAATGTCGTCGGTCGCTCGGGCATGCAGAATCGTTAGCCCGGTCACATAGGCAGGAGCGGCAAAGAATCCAAGCCCAGCGATCCAGACCACAGCAATCGCGAGCGAACTGGTAAGCGAGGCAAGGATGATCGCGATACCCGAAATGGCAACGCCACCCGCGAACAACATGTTCTGAGGAATGAATCGGGACACCACCCGAACGCTGGCGACCCCAAAAGCCGCTCCGAGTCCGACCCCAAAGTTGAGCAACCCATAACCACTGGGACCGGCGCCGAGGACGTCGCTTGTGATCCGCTCACCCAACGAGACGATCGACGCGCCACCGAGCAGCCCGATCGACATGCCCAGCATGACGCCGCGAATCGCGGGCGTTTGGGCGACGAAGCGAATCCCCTCTTTGATGTCGCGCCAGGCGTCACCCCACGGGATGCCCTTGTGGCTGGTCTCTGTTCGGCTCGCCTGTTTACCGTTGCCTCGCGGGATGGCCAGGCGCGAGATCACCATGGCGGAGGCCACGTAGGTGAGCGAGTCAAACACGATGGCGAGACTTTCGCCGGTGACATCTGCGAACAGGCTGAACCGGGCAAGCCAGTCAGAAACCCCCGCCAAAACGGCAAAAATCAGCGCCGCGATCGGAATGACGCCGAACATGGCGGCGAGCGACAGCGAGTTCGCCATTTCGAGGCGATCGCGGGGAACCAGGTGCGGAACGCTCGCCTCCTTCGCAGGCGCCCACAACATGGCCAAGATCTCCATCAGCAGCGGGATCAGGATCAGGCCGTACAGGTTGTCGAAGTACAACAGCGGCAAGAACACGAACGCCCGCGCAAAGTCGATGACGACCATCGTTCGCTTGCGATCCCAACGGTCCGCGAGCACACCGCCGACCGGGGCAAGCAACAGTCCGGGAAGGACGCGAGCCATGATCGTTAGCGCCGTGCCAACCTCACCAGCGACCCGACCAGCGATCGAGATCGTCGCCATGATGCCGATCCAGTCACCCAGACTGGAGCCGACCTGGCTGATCCACAGGTTGAAAAATGCGCGTGAACCGAACGTGCGCTCGATCCAGGTGTGACCAGACCCGCTATCGATTACCGCTGGCTCTCCAGCTTGTGCCTCAACGTCCACCGAGCCCGAGCCTAGGTCCGAGCCCGGGGGTGGTCGGATTTACGGGTCAACGCTTTGCGTCCGCCCGCGCTCGCAGCCATTCGACGGCCTCTTCGACCTTGACTGTCTCGGGCTCCCGTCCCCGCGGGATCGACGCGTTGGTCGTGCCGTCGGTGACATAGGGACCGTAACGACCGTCGAGGATCTTTAACGTCGTCCCGTTCTCTTTGTTCTCGCCGAGTTCGCGCAGCACCCGCTGTTGGCGGCGGCCACGACGCTTAGGTTGAGAGAACAAGTCGACTGCCTGTTCGAGCGTGACAGTCAACAGTTCACCCTCATCTTGAAGCGAACGCGAGTCGTCCCCGCGCTTGAGGTACGGACCGAAACGCCCGTTGTAGGCCACCACCTCTTCACCCTCGATCTCTCCGAGCGAGCGAGGAATGCTGAGCAGGTCGAGAGCCTCGTCCAGCGTGACCGAACGTGGGTCCATCGTTTTGAACAGCGACGACGTCTTCGGCTTCGCCCCGCGCTTCTTACCGGCCGGCGGTGGTTCGGGCTGCCCCAACTGGACATACGGCCCATAGCGGCCGTCCTTGACGACAATTTCTTTGCCAGTCTCTGGATCGGTACCGAGCACTCGGTCCGGTGCGTTCTGGCGTTCGATCAGTTCCAGCGCGAGCTCGGTGGTGAGCTCGTCGGGGGCAAGGTCGGTCGGAACCGATGCCCTCTTCTCGCCCATGTCGACGTACGGGCCGTACCGCCCAACCCGGACGACGACACCGTCATCGCCCTCGGTTTGACCAACGGTGATCGAGTTGATGGCCCGAGCGTTGATATCGGGGAACTGTGTTTCGATCTGCTTATGCAGCCCATAGGCGTGATCGCCAGATCCACCGAAATAGAAGTCGGTGAGCCAGGGCACTGCCTCGTTCCCACCGTGGGCGATCGCGTCCAGGTCGGATTCCATGTTGGCGGTGAAGTCGTAGTCGATCAGGTCGCCAAAGTGGGTTTCGAGCAGTTGCACCACAGCAAACGCCGTCCATGACGGGACGAGCGCCGTGCCTTTCTTCCACACATACCCACGGTCTTGGATGGTCTGGATCACCGACGCGTAGGTGGACGGGCGGCCAATGCCTCGGGCTTCGAGCTCTTGGACCAGACGCGCTTCGGTGTACCTGGCTGGCGGCTTGGTTTCGTGATCCTTCGCCTCTGCCGATGTGCAGGCAACGAGCTGATTCTCCTCCACCTGGGGGAGCACGACCTCACGGTCATCGAGTTCTGCTTCGGGATCGTCAGACCCCTCGACGTACGCACGCAGATACCCCGGAAAGACGATCACGCGGCCGTTCGCCTGCAGAATCAGGGCCTCGCCGTCGGGTCCGTCGGCCGATAGCTGAACGGTCATCCGCTTGCCGCGGGCGTTCTCCATCTGCGACGCGACCGTCCGTTTCCAAATCAGGTCGTAGAGCTTGCGCTCGTCGTCATCGAGCTCAGATGCGACATCTTCGACCGATCGGAAGGTCTCACCTGCGGGGCGTATCGCCTCGTGCGCCTCCTGCGCGCCCTTCACCTTCTTGGTGTACAAGCGCGGCTCGGCCGGCAGGTACTCACGTCCGTAACGCCGTTCGATCTCGGAACGGGCTGCCGCCAACGCCTGTTCGGACAACGTCGTTGAGTCGGTTCTCATGTAGGTGATGTAGCCGCGCTCATAGAGCCGCTGTGCCACCGACATCGCTCGAGATGCGCTGAAACGGAGCTTGCGTCCCGCCTCTTGTTGAAGGGTCGAAGTAATGAACGGCGCGTACGGCTTGTTCTGGTAGTCCTTCGCTTCGACGGACACCACTTTGGGGGAGCTACCTTCAAGCCGCGCCCGGATCGCTTCGGCCCGGAGCCCGTCGAGCAGCAGGACGTTCTTGCCA
>CXWK01001710.1_pt1 | contig 13046 bp, 13 predicted proteins | sample 590851 | NCBI WGS metagenome assembly CXWK01 (sample SAMEA3498364, study PRJEB10139) | wastewater metagenome | biome: wastewater treatment plant; material: activated sludge | place: Denmark | collected 2014-08-01
GAGATGGACGATCTCCACCGCCTGCTCGCCGACAACATGCGCGCCCAATACGTGCCGCGTGCCTCTATCGACGACCAGCTTGCAGAAGCCGTCGGTATAACCGTCGATGACGGCCCGATCGAGATTCACCATCGAGGCCAGTCCGACAACGACATCACGGCCTGATTCGCGGGCTTTCTTCTCGGTCAGCCCGACACTGCCGTATTCCGGCTCAGTGAAGCCACCGTGGGGGACGATGAGCGGCCGATAGGTGTGCATCCGGTCATCGCCTCTCAGATCGTTGACGGCATTTTCGGCAGCCACACGAGCCTCATACCCGGCGCTCTGGACGAGCATCATACGGCCGTCGATGTCGCCCGCGGCGAAGATATGAGGCGCGGTCGTGCGCAGGCAGTCATCGGAGACGATATAGCTGCGCTCGGTCTTCACCCCCGCCGCCGCCAGGTTGAGTGCATCGACATTGCCCGGCCAACCGACGGCGACGATGACGGCGTCGGCCTCATGCGCCTGTTCAACGCCGTCTCTCTTGTACACCAGGCGCAAACCGGCGCCGTCTTTTTCCACCCGTTCGACACTCCTGATACCGGTCTCAATATGGATGCCGCGCGCGGTGAAACCCGTCTGGAGCGCGACTGTGATCGCCTCGTCTTCGCTGGACAGGATGTGGGAGGCAGTGTCGAAGAGAGTAACGTCGGAGCCGAAGGTGTTCATTACCGAGGCCAATTGGCACCCTGTGGCTGCCGCGCCGATGATCGCCAGGCGGTGGGGCAGTTCCTTCAGAGTCCAGACGTCGCTATGGGTCAGGGTATGCTCCGCGCCGGGAAACGACAAGCGCCGCGCACGACCACCGGCGCAGATGATGAAGCGTCGGGCCTCCAGCGTTTCGCCGCTGTCGCCCAGGGTGATAGTATGCGGGTCGATGAAGCGGCCCGGTCCAACACCTTCGTAGAGCGTCACCCCGGAGCTTTCCAGGTGCTTGTGTAACTGCTTTTTTTCGTGTACGGCGTAGACGATGTCCTGCGTGCGGGCGATGAGACGACCAAAGTCCAGTTCCGGCGGCGGTCCAATCAGGCCATAGCTCTCATGTTGAGCGGTTTCGCGCATGAGGCGGGCGACATGGGCCAGCACGCGCGTGGGCACACATCCGTCATTCGTGCATGTCCCACCCAATTGCCCCTTCTCCACCAACGCGACTGAAACGCCCAACTCGCGCGCCCGAAGCGCCGCCATCACACCAGCCGGCCCGCCACCAATCACGATTACATCAAACATGCTGATACCTCGCTATGCGTGTGGGGCTTTCCGCCACAGCGGAGAGATGCCGCTTTACTAGCAGATGATCGCCGGCGGCCTGCGGCCGTCCCGATTGCCCACCGTCTCACTGTTCTTGTTCAATCACCAGCGTATCCCCATACCGGTCGCGGGTCGTGCTCAATGTATAGCCGCCATAGGTGCACTCTCCCTGCACCACTTCGCGCACGCGCCCTTCCACCGTCAGGTTATGGGTCATGTCCGGCAACAGCGTGATCTCGATTTCCTTGGGGAAGGTATCAAAAGGAGCGGTGAATGTGCCCGATTCGGTCGTGATGGTGATCGCCTCGCCGTTGCCGAGATCGACGGTGACGATCTGACTTAGCTCGTTGGTCGGCGACGTGACCGGCTCCACGTTGAAGAATTCCGGCGTAGCCACCGGGCATGGCACTGCTTCGCTCGGCTCCGTGGGTGATCCGGTCGTCGGCTCGCCCGGTTCCCGTCCCGGCGAGACGGCGTCGTTCACCAGCAGGAAGAAGAGGATGATCCCCAGGACGAGAATGGCAATGAGCAGTACACGTGTGAGAGTCAGTTTCATCCCGGTTCCTCCTGTAAGCTAACGAACCAAATTGGGATCAACGATATATTGCCACCAGTTATAGGCGATTCTGTTGGCCGATCCGCCTATCTTCGGCAGTAACTCGAACCACCACTTGTGGTGCAGCCGGATATCGCCGTCGCCCCAATCATGACAATCGACCATCTCGGCCGCGCCTGCCAAATCGGGGAAATTGCGCCACGTGCGCCAGCGGCTGAGCACCTTGCGCTTGTTGCCCCAGTCATAATCCCGCTCGCTGTTGGGCGCGTAGTGCATCCAGCCGACCTCGGCCTGGCCGGGATCCTTGAATTCGTGGCGAATGAACCGCTCCCATAAGTTGTCGTCCCCCCGCTCGCGGCGGAAGGTATATTTCATGATCGACTCGGCGCGATGGCCGAAGTTTTCCAACATCTCGCCGACGCCGCGCTGGTAATTAAACCCCATGATGACGAAGCGCCTGGAAGCGTGGGCGGTTTGCGTCAGCGGCGGCGCGTTGCACCAGAACGCCCCCGGCCCGCCCATGATCGACTCGTAATAGCCGGCATAGGGAAAGGCGAACAGCCAGAACTCATCGACGAGATTCTCATCCACCTTGCGCACCATCTCGAACTCCTCGAGCAGCGCGTCGTAATCGACCAGGTCAGGATCGTGGAACCCCTTGCGCTCGTTCCAGGCCTTAACGAACCCGTCGGCGGTGTAAGAGAAGCCGTCGGCCTTGCGTGGGAACTTGTCGACGGTGATGCTCTCGACGATCTCATAGTTCAGATAGCCGCCGCTGCATTCGCGCAGGTCATTGATGTAACTCTCGAGCAGCCGGGCGGCGTCGTTCCAGCGCAGCACCTTATCCAGACGCTCATTACCGGCGCTCGGCACGCGCGGGTTGTGGATGATGAGCGACACGCGCCGTTTGACCGGCTCCGGCGTGCCGCCGGCCGGTTCGTCTTTAATCTCCCAGCCCAACTCTTCGATGCCCTTCTCGATCAGGTCACTGAGGCTATCCAGAAAACCGCCCTTCCGCTTCGCCATACGCATCTCCTCCTGTCGGGGATGGAATCCGTTTCGAGTTATGCGCCGACAGTCTCGCCGGACAGCACCACTTCCAGGGCCGCCAGCAACGCGTCGACATCACGCTCGTCATTATACCCCTGAATCGAGATACGGATGAATTGCCGCCCGTTCCACCGAATCAAGGGTATCTCCACGCAAAAATCTTCGATGAGGCGCTTTTTCATCGTTGTGAGGTCGATGGAAGGCGGCAGGGCGGCGATAGCCATCTGGCTATACGCGTCGCCCACCGGCTCTGGGTAGAGCGACGGCAAGCCGGTCAGGTCATTGATGCGGCCGATGGCCTGCCCCACCAGCGCCCGGCAGCGAGCGCGAACCGCGGGCCAGTCGTGGCGCTCCTGGAAGGCGATCGCCGCCGGCACGGCCAGATAGGCAGCATAATCATTGGTTCCGGGATACTGAAGATAGTCCAGGAAGTCGCTGCCGAAGGTAAATGTTCGTCCTTCGCCCCAGCCCCAGCCGATGCTCAACGGCTCGATCAGCCGTTGAGCCTCCGGTTGGGCAAAGAGAAACCCCGCCCCTTTGGGAGCGCAAAGCCACTTATGGCAGTTACCGGTGTAGAAGTCGGCCCCGACGGCCGTCAGGTCAAGCGGGATCTGTCCCGGCGCGTGCGCCCCGTCGATGACGGTGAGGATGCCCGCCGCGCGCGCCCGCTCGCAGATTGCTTCCACAGGCAAGCACATCGCCGTGGGCGAGGTGATGTGGCTCAGGAAAATCACCTTCGTCTGCGGCGTCACGCCCGCCCAGAACTGCTCCACGACGTTGGCCGCGGAACTCAGGGGCAAAGGGAGCGGCTGCCGGACGAAACGAAAGCCGCGCTCGCGGCTCATGAACAGCCAGGCGTTCTCACATGCGCCGTACTCGTGGTCGGTCGTCAACACTTCATCACCCGGCCCCAGCCGCAGCGAGCGAGCCACGACGTTGACGCCGAATGTGGCGTTGGGCACGTAAACGAGGTCCTCAGCGGCGACGTTGAGATAGCGGCCCAGCGCCCGGCGCGCCTCGGCCAGATACGCCGCGATGTCGGTCCCCAGGAACTGGACGGGCTGCCATTCCAGCCGCCGCTGCCATTCCTGGTACGATTCGAAGACCGGCCGCGGCGTGGCTCCGAAGGAACCGTGATTGAGAAAGACGACGTCAGGATCGAGCAAAAATTCATGGCGAAGGGGAAAGGTCATTGTGCGTTTACTTTGGATTAGGAGCTTGATAGTTGCGGCCGAACGAACCGCCGGTGAATTGTCCTTCCCACTCAGACAAACGGCAAATCCAGCGCTCTTTCGTCGTTTTTCGCGAATGCAATCAGGCCGCCGCGAAATTTCGGTCATTTTCCCCGCTTGACATCTCCAAAGCCATTCGCTATAGTTCTCCCCAACAACTGCATACCGTCACTTTTATCCAGAGAGGTGGAGGGACCGGCCCTATGAAACCTCGGCAACCCGGATTGAACGGAACAAATCCGCTCGATACGTCAGGGTGCCAACTCCGACAGACGATTCTGGAAGATGAGAGCGACAGGGACACGCGCAATCCCGCCACGCTAACATACCAACAGAACACCTGCCAAGCCGACCCTCTGGACTCTCCACCGAGGGTCTTTTTGATCCTTCTTCAGCGCACAGTCAGGAATGACTATGCTATGGGTGGCCGCAGTTGAAACGAAATACGCTAAACGAAAGGAGAACGATTCACATGACGACTAACGGACGCACATTCGGATTCAACACGCGACAGTTGCACGCGGGGCAGGTTCCTGACCCGACCACCGGCAGCCGGGCCGTGCCCATCTATCAGACCACCAGCTTCCAGTTCAAGAACACGGAACACGCGGCCAACCTGTTCGCGCTGAAAGAGTTCGGCAATATCTACACCCGAATCATGAATCCGACCACCGACGTGCTGGAGCAGCGGCTGGCCGATCTCGAAGGCGGCGTCGGCGGGCTGGCGGCCAGCAGCGGCCACGCGGCCCAGACCTTAACCGTCCTGACTTTGTGCGAGGCAGGCGACCACATCGTCAGCAGCAGCCGCCTCTATGGCGGCACCTATAACCAGTTCAACTACACCTTCCCGCGCCTCGGCATCGACGTCACCTTCGTCGATCCGGCCCATCCGGAAGCATTCGAGACCGCCATCCGCCCCAACACCAAGCTCATCTACGGCGAGACGCTGGGCAATCCCGACATCAGCGTCTTTCCGTTTGAGGAAGTAGCGGCTATTGCCCGGAAGCATAAGCTGCCGCTGGTCATCGACAACACCTTCGCCTCGCCTTACCTGTGCCGCCCGCTGGAGTGGGGGGCCAACATCGTCGTCCACAGCACGACCAAATTCATCAACGGCCACGGCACGTCGATCGGCGGCGTCATCGTCGACGGCGGCAATTTCGACTGGACCAGCGGCCGTTTCGACAACTTCACCACGCCCGACCCGTCTTACCACGGGTTAGTCTACGCCGATCTGGGCGCGCCGGCCTTCATCCTTAAGGCACGGGTGCAGGTTCTGCGCGACATCGGCGCGAGCCAGGCGCCGATCAATAGCTGGCTGACCATCCAGGGCATCGAGACGCTGAGCCTACGCCTGGATCGCCACGTGGCTAACGCCCAGCGCACGGCCGAATTCCTGGAAAGCCACCCGCGCGTCAGTTGGGTCTGCTACCCTGGTCTGAAGAGCCACGCCGACCACGAGTTGGCCAAAAAGTATCTACCCAAAGGGCCGGGGGCAATTCTGGGCTTCGGCATCCAGGGCGGCCGCGAGGGAGGCGAGAAGTTCATCAACAACCTGAAACTGTTCAGCCATCTGGCCAACGTCGGCGACGCCCGCAGCCTGGCCATCCATCCGGCCAGCACGACCCACAGCCAGCTCTCCGACGAAGAGCAGTTGACAGCCGGCGTCACGCCCGACTTTATCCGCCTCAGCATCGGCCTGGAGGACATCGAGGACATCCTCTGGGATCTGGATCAGGCGCTGGAAGCATCCATCTAGCGACGAACGACAAATGACGAGTGACGAATGGGAAACCACAACCCATTCGTCATTCGTCATCGTTCATGATGAACATGCCTAACTCGATTGGTGTCATCACCCCACAGATTTATACTTTCGCCGAAGATGAGCCGTTTGTCCTCGAGAGCGGGGCGACGCTTGGCCCGGTGACGGTAGCCTATGAGACGTATGGCCGCCTGAACGCCGACCGCAGCAACGCCATTCTCATTCTCCACGCGCTCAGCGGCAGTGCCCACGCGGCGGGTTATCACTCAACCAAAGATGCTCACCCCGGTTGGTGGGATGAGTGCATCGGCCCCGGCAAGGCGTTCGACACCGATCGCTACTTCGTCATCTGCAGCAATGTCCTCGGCAGTTGCTATGGCACCAGCGGCCCCGGCAGCACCAACCCCGCCACGGGGCGGCCCTACGGGCTAAACTTCCCCGTGGTCACCATCGGCGACATGGTTCGCGCCCAAGTGCGGCTGCTGGACCATCTGGGCATCGACCGGCTTCTTTGCGCGGCCGGCGGCTCGATGGGCGGTATGCAGGTGCTGGAGTGGGCCGCGCATCATGCCCACCGGCTGCGCGCCGCCATCCCGCTGGCGACGACGGCCCGCCACAGTCCGATGCTGATCGCCCTCGGCGAAGTCGGCCGGCAGGCCATCTACGCCGACCCGAACTGGCAGGAAGGCGATTACTATGACAACGGCAAAAAGCCCGACGCCGGGCTGGCGCTGGCGCGCATGGTAGGTCATATCACCTACCTCAGCGAGGAGTCGATGCACCAGAAATTCGGCCGTCGTCTGCAAGCTCGCGAGCAATACGGCTACGAGTTTCAGACCGAATTCGCCATCGAGAGCTACCTGAAATACAACGGCAACAACTTCACGCGCCGCTTCGACGCCAACAGCTACCTCTACGTGACCAAGGCGATGGACTACTTCGATCTGAGCCGGCCGACCGGATCGTTTGCCGCCGCGTTTGCCGCGTCAGCGGACATCAAGTTCCTTATCGTCAGCTTCACCAGCGACTGGCTCTACCCGTCCTATCACAGCAAGGAACTGGTGCGGGCACTCCATGCCGTCGGGGCCGACGCGACCTACCTCGACATCGAGAGCACGTGGGGCCACGACGCGTTCCTGCTCGAAGTCGATACCATGACCCGGCTGTTGGAAAGCTTTCTCGACCGGCTCTCCGACGAGGAAGGAGTGGCTCTACCATAAATGGCAACTCCCCCGGCATCACTCGCCCTATTACGTCCGGACCTGATTGTCGTGGCCGGTCTGGTTCCGACCGGCGCGCGTATTCTGGATCTCGGTTGCGGCGACGGCGCGTTGCTGGAACATTTGAAGCTTGAGAAGGGCGTGCAGGGGCGAGGCATCGAGCGCAGCGAGGCGGGCGTCCTGGCCTGCGTCCGACGCGGCCTCAGCGTTCGGCAGGGGAACCTGCAAGAGGGCCTGGCCGACTATCCCGACAAGAATTTCGACGTAGTCATCCTCAGCCAGACGCTCCAGTTTCTCAATAACCCGATGATGATCCTGGGCGAGATGCTGCGCGTCGGCCGTCTGGCCGTGGTCAGCTTCCCAAACTTTGGCTTCTGGCACTGTCGAGCACACCTGCTGGCTCACGGGCGGATACCCCAGGCACCCGATTACCCGCAGACATGGCACGATACCCCGCGGCAACAAGCCTTCACTATAGCCGATTTCACCGCCTTCTGTCGCGGGAACGGCGTCGAGGTGCGGCAGACGATCTATCTTTCCGGCGAGCGCCACGTCGCGCGTTGGCCCAACCTGTTGGCCCGGACGGCCGTTTTTGCCTTGGAGCGGTAGATCAGAGACCTGACAGGTTTGCGGAAAACCTGTCAGGTCTTCATATATGTTTTCGCTACTCCCAATCGTCGGGAAGTAACGCCGTTGCCACACCGCTGATGATGGTGAGCACGACTGCCCCAATCACGATATTCCAGAAGAAATCAGGCATACAGGTAAAGCCGATGCCGATCGCGCGGGAGAGCCAGATTGTCAGCCAGAGCATCAGCCCGTTGATAATGAACAGGAACAGGCCCAGGGTCAGGATCACCAGAGGACAAGTCAAAATCGTCACCAGCGGCCGAATCAGGGCGTTGATGACGCCGAAGATCAGAGCGATGACCAGCAATGGCAGGACGCCGCCGTCCCAGCACAAGTCGACAAGCCAGAACGTAAGACCCAGCGCCAGGGCATTAATCAGAATTCGCAGCACCAACTTCACGAAATACCTCCTTCTTCGGCCACCCGCTGCGCGGGCAGACAATAATAAATCTTCACTACAGTTCTATACGCAATTACCGGCCGCCGGTTCGCAAGGAGCGACAAATTACGTATAATTACCCAACATCGAGCCATCGACGCGCTCGATCCGATCATTATGGATGCAATCCTGACCCAGGCACAGGAAACCCTGCTCAAAAGAACGCGCAACGCGCTCGGCCGTCTGCGCGATGTCCTCAACGCCGACGCCGTCGATCCCGCCGGACACGCCGCTCTTGTCGAATCCATCCGCCAACTGGACGAGATTTTCCTGCTGGTCATTGCCGGGGAGTTCAACTCGGGCAAGTCGGCCTTTATCAACGCGCTGCTCGGCCAAAAGCTGCAACCGGAAGGCGTCACGCCAACCACCGACCAGATCTACCTGCTCCGCTACGGCGAGACACAGCAGCGCATGCCCGGCGAAAATGGCGTCTGGGTTCAGACCGCGCCGGTCGAACTGCTCAGCAAGCTGACTGTGGTCGATACGCCGGGAACCAACGCCATCGTCCGCGAGCACGAAGCGCTGACGTCCGAGTTCATCCCCCGCAGCGATCTGGTGCTGTTCGTCACCTCAGCCGACCGTCCCTTCACCGAGAGTGAGCGCGCCTTTCTGGAGCAAATCCGCAACTGGGGCAAGAAGATCGTCCTGGTCATCAACAAGATCGACATCCTTGGCAGCGAAGCCGACGTCGAGCAGGTGATCACCTTCGTCACCAATTCGGCCCGATCGCTCATCGGCGACGTCGCCGCGGTCTTCCCCGTATCGGCGCGGCTGGCGCAGGCGGCCAAAAGCGGCCAGCCCGACAAGTGGGTGCCCAGCCGCTTCGAACCACTGGAGAGCTACATCCGCGAGACGCTCGACGACGAGGGCCGCTTCCGGCTGAAGCTGCTCAACCCGCTCGGCGTCGGCGCGCGTCTCATCCGCGAACAGTTGGGCGATCTAAATGCCGATCTGGTTACGCTGGCCGAGGACAGCAAGCTGCTCGATGACATCCGCGGCCAAACCGTCTATTACGATGAGGACATGCAGCGCAACTTCAAGGCGCGCATCGCGGAGATCGACGGCTTGCTGCTGGGCATGGAGAAGCGCGGCATCGACTTCTTCGACGACCGGTTGCGTCTGGGCCGTATCCCCGACTTGTTGCGCTCCAAACAACTGGAGCAGGATTTTCAGCAGGAAGTCGTGGCCGACACACCACGCCAGATTGAGGATCGCGTCAACGAGTTGGTCGACTGGATGGTGCAACAGGATTTGCGCCAGTGGACGGCCGTGGCCGATCATCTGAGCCGGAAACGCGACGCCCACCAGGGTCGCATCGTCGGCGACGCGCCGCGCGAGGGCACGCTGGCCTATGACCGCCAACGCCTCATCGACTCCATTGGCCGCACCACCCGCGAAGCAGTCAATAGCTATGACCAGACGCGCGAAGCGGCCGAGGTAGCCGCATCGGCGCGGCAGGCCGTGGTCAATGCCGGGCTGGCCGGCGTCGGGGCCAGCCTCGGCGTCATTGTCGCCATCATCGCCCATGCCGCATTTCTGGATTTCACGGGAATTATCGCCGGCGTGGCCGCCGCCGCGCTGGGCTTGCTCATCCTGCCCGCCCGCAAGCGCAAGGCCAAGTCCGAATTCAGCGAGAAGCTGACGGATTTACGGACGCGCCTGGTCACCAATCTGGAGCAACAATTCGACCACGAGATGCGCCGCAGCACGCAACGCGTCGAGGACACCATTGCCCCCTTCGATCGCTTCGTCCGCTCGGAGCGCGACCGCCTGACCCGGCGACAGACGGCCTTGCAGTCCCTGTCGGGCGAGGTCAGCGATTTGGTTCGCCAATTGGAACCCGGCCCGTAGCTCCCGCCGCCGGGTCGATCGTGAATACCCGGAAAGCCGTTCGCAATTTATCTGCAACGCGATGACGACCAACCCTGCTGCTATCACCGTCCACAAGCTCGATCACGACGGCCGCGAAGTCTGGCAATACCCGGCCACAGTCATGGAGTGCCGCCCCACCTGTGTGCGGTTGGAAGCGTTCTTCAACCGCGACGATATGGACCTCGGCTACGCTGTCTTCAAGCGCGGCGACCGCTTCGTGGAATACTTCTACACCGATCGCTGGTACAACATCTTTGCCGTCTACGATCGGGATGACGGTCAGTTGAAGGGCTGGTATTGCAACATCTGCCGCCCGGCCACGATCAGCGAGTCGGCAGTGCGCTGCGACGACCTGGCCCTGGACATCTGGGTAACACCGGCGGGGAAATCTACCGTGCTTGACGAAGACGAATTTATCACACTGGAGATCCCGCGCGCCGATCGCCGGCAGGCGGGCGAAGCATTACAGCAGTTGCTATCCGACGCCAATAGCGGCCGGCTACCCTGTTGACATCCTTGTGGATGGCTTGTCGATAGCCGGCCGCTTCTACTGCCGGCCGCTTGCCGATCAAGATGAGCGGTGATCTTTATACCGTCTTTTTCGGTTGCGTGAGAATAGCATAAATCGCGCCGCCGATCGCGCCGAACAACGGGTAGAGAATAATATTGAAGACGAAGCTGATGATGAACGTCGTGGTGCCGCCGATAAAGCCGCCCAACATGCTTTGCATTTGACCACTTGGGTCAGCGTCGATGACGCTTTGCATGGCATCAGCCCCGAAAACGGAACTGATGACCGAACCAACCACGGCGCCAATCAAACCGGCCACGACACCGATCATCGCTCCCTGGCCGGGGGTAACTGACACGCCCGTTTGCCGACGATAAAACCACACGGCCGCCATGCCGCCCAACCATATGCCCGCGCACAGCAGGCAGTTGATCAGGCTTAAAACGGGAACGTTCGATAGCACAACCATGACGGCCGCGCCGATCAGGGCAGAGATAAACAGGTTTTTATTGTCCATGATTCAAAGCCTCCAGGATTCTAAACGCAGATTATAAAACAGGTCCCTGCAAACAAGACAACCTTTGTCGCTCAATCCAGCTAACCAAAGCAGCTTGCCACTCACATTTCAACCCGGGCATCACCTCCTTTACGGACGTTTATCAGAGAGCCACAACCTTCCGCCGCCGCCAACGACGCACGATGATAAACGCAAAAATGAGCAGGGTGAATAGCAGAAGAGCCGCGATAATCGGCAGGAGGATGGCTAGAAGGGAAACGACGAAAGCAGTAATGTCCTCCAGCGTGCTGACGATTGGATTACCGACGCCGGCCGTGGACACGGTGACGACGGGCCGTGCGGCCGTCTTCGTCGCGTGGACGCCACCCGCCACCAGCAACCCCGCGCCCAGCGCCAGGATCGGGTGAACGTCGGTAATGACATTGGCGCTGCCCGCAAACAGGATGGCCCCGGCGGCCGGACGAATGAAGGTTTGGATGCCGTCGTTGACCGTGTCGACAGCGGGAATCTTGTCGGCCACAATCTCGACGACCAGCAGGACAGCGATCAAGCCGATGGCCCACCAACTGCCCAACAGATCATAGGGCGCCTGCAATTTGACAAGCGGGTTATCCAGCGGGAACCGCGCGGCCAGCGCGACCATCAACAGGGGGATATAGGCATTCAGCCCGGCGCTACCCGCGAGTCCGAAGGCGGCGCTCAAGCCGCTAATCGCTTCGATCATGATAAAAATAGCTCCTTCCAATTACAACTAATAATAAAGATAACACAAATCATACGGCCGGGTTCTTCCGGTCACATCCATTTTACTCTACGTGAAATGGACGTCCCGGTTGCCGCGGCCGGGGAAGGAAGCTCACCGGCGCAATGAGCAGGAGCATTATAACATGGTTGAATGGATTTTCTCGCGTCCATTTTCCGGCCGTCAGACAGTCCGGCCATCAGCTTGCGCCGCGCTGTTTCCCGCGTTAAGATGACAGTTATATTTGCCTTTACTTTTATGGGGATCTATCACCATGCCACAAAAACCAACTGCCTATTACCGGCCCACCAATCTGGATGAGGCCTTGCGCTTTCTGCGCCAGCCGAATACCCTGCCGCTGGCGGGCGGCACGGCCCTGCTTGCTACCGAGGAAGGGACCACCGCCGCCGTTGTTGACCTGCAAAATGCGGGGCTGGATCACCTGACCTGGGCCGACGACGGCCGCCTCTTGCGCATCGGCGCGATGGTCCGCCTGGCCGATCTGGATGAGTTCCTGGCCCCGCTGGCGGCGCTGGAAGGCGCGGCCGCCCTTGTGCGTGATGCCGTTCGCCGCGCCGGCCCCAACACCTATCGCAACGCGGCCACCGTGGGCGGCGTCATCGCCTCCCGCCTGCCTGATAGCGAATTGCTGGCCGCGCTGCTCGTCCTCGACGCCACCGTCAGCCTGCGCCTTCCCGCGCCGGAAACGGTGTCGCTGGCTACCTACCTGCGGGATGAAGAGCGGTTGCCGGGGCTGATCACCGACATCGCGATCTTCTGGCCCGCGGGCAAAGGCGCGTCCGAGCGCGTAGCCCGCACGCCGGCCGACTATCCGATCGTGTCCGTCACCGGTTGGCGACCGGCGAGCGGCGCAATCCGACTGGCAGCCACCGGCATCGGCCCGCGCCCCGTCCACCTGACCGCGACCGAAGCAGCGCTGGAGAGCGGACTGAATGAGAGCGCTATCGCCGCCGCCGCGCAGGCCGCCGCCGCGACCGCCGACCATCCCGGCGATTTCCGCGGAGACGCCGCCTACCGGGCTGATATGGCCGCCGTACTGACCCGGCGGGTGCTGTCCGCCCTGTAGAGAGGTTCCGATGGAACGTCTGATCTGAGCCGTTCCGATGGAACGGCTCTGCACCCACCACCGATGATCTACGTCGATATCTCGGCCGCCGTCCACAGCAAGGCCGGCCTCGGCCGCTATAGCGAGCGGTTG
>CXWK01000607.1_pt1 | contig 13045 bp, 9 predicted proteins | sample 590851 | NCBI WGS metagenome assembly CXWK01 (sample SAMEA3498364, study PRJEB10139) | wastewater metagenome | biome: wastewater treatment plant; material: activated sludge | place: Denmark | collected 2014-08-01
CCGCCCGACGCGGGTGAGTACGAACTGCGCGTCACACTCGTCCAAGAGAACGTTCAGTGGTTTGACGACATCAACCCAATGAACATGTGCTCCAAGACGGTTCGCATCGTCGAGCCCTAACCGTCCAGACCGGTCGTGGCCCCGGCGGCGCGACGCGCCGGCCACCGGTCCGGGGTCAAGCGCGGGTTGCCGAAACTCGGCGGCGCTAGATCACGGCGCGGGCGGCGAGGTCGGCGATTCGATCGTCGCCCAGACCGAGGATGCCTGCAAAGACTTCGGTGTTGTGTTGTCCGAGGCTCGGTCCGACCCATTTGACCGCGCCAGGGGTGTCGCTGAGCTTCGGCGCCACGTTCTGCATGCGCAGCTTGCCCAATTCGGGGTGCACGATCGAGATGAGCGCCTCACGGGCCGTCATATGCGGGTCGTCGATCATGTCCGGCGCCCGATAGATCCGACCCTGCGGAATGCCGAAGTCTTCGAGGCGGGCTTCAAGCGCTTCGGTGGTCAGCGTGGCGGTCCACTGCGCGATCAGGTCGTCCAGCTCTGCCTGGTTGAGGCCGCGAGCGGTGTGCGTGGCGTAGCGCGCATCGTCGCCGAGTTCGGGCTGGTCCATACATGACGCCAGGCGTTTGAACACGGTGTCTTGGTTTGCTGCGATCAGCACCATTCCGCCGTCCCTCGTGGGGTACACGTTGGACGGTGACACGTTGGGGATGATCGCCCCGGAGCGCTCCCGGACGTAACCCGTGGCGTCGTACTCGGTGATGAGGGACTCCATGACGGCGAGGACGGCCTCGTACAAGGCGGAATCGACGATTTGGCCGCGACCCGTCCGTTCACGTGCGTGCAGGGCGGTCAACGTGCCGACGCACGCGAAGGTCGCAGCGAGCGTGTCGCCGATCGAGATGCCCATCCGGCTTGGAGGAGTCGACGGGTCGCCGACGACGTAGCGCAGGCCTCCCATTGCCTCACCGATGGCGCCATACCCGGGTCGCGATGAATAGGGGCCGGTCTGACCGAACCCGGTGACCCTCACCATGATCAGGCGGGGGTTGCGGTGTGAGAGCTCTTCCCAGCTCATACCCCAACGTTCAAGTGTGCCGGGGCGGAAGTTCTCGATCAGGATGTCGGCTGAGTCGATGAGGTCTTTGACCAGCGCCTGACCTTCGGCGTCACGCAGGTTGACCGTCACCGACTTCTTGTTGCGTGCCACGACCGGCCACCACAGCGATTGTCCCCCCGACTTCTCCCGCCCCCACTCGCGCATGGGGTCACCGACGACCGGTTGTTCGACCTTGATGACTTCGGCTCCGAAGTCGGCAAGTAGCTGCCCGCAGTACGGACCAGCCAGCAACTGGCCCATCTCGATCACGCGTAGGTCATCTAATGGCTGCATGATGTTTCGTCCTAGTCGTGTCGTGGAAGTCCCGAGCGAGTTGGGCCCAAAGGTGCCACAGGGCGATGACCCGAGGTCGGGGCTCCGCTCGCTCGTTGGTCTGGCCCGCCAAGTATTGCAGCGCAGTGCCGCCGTCGGCCCGCTCTCGGACCGCCGAAGTGCGCCGTCCCGACTCGTCCTGCCGGCGCGCAGCGTGGGTTCGTCGCCTCCTGCCGCCGAGCTGTCCGCGACGGTGTCATGGGTCGTGCCCAGTCCGCTAGCTGCCGCCACGCCGGGGCGCCAGCGGCTCTTCTACAATCCTGCTCCAGCAAACGGAACAACGTTCTTGGGGGATGCCACGTGAAGACCGTCGACCAGGTCACGTTTGTGGAGGTGTCGCCCCGCGACGGTTTGCAGTCCGACGACGCGATGGTCTCGACCGACGACAAGGTCGAGTTAATCAGCAGGCTGGTCGACGCGGGCCTGACCCGGATCGAGGCCGTGTCGTTCGTCCATCCCAAGCGGGTACCGCAGATGGCTGATGCCGAGGCGGTCATGGAGCGACTGCCCCGCAGGGACGGTGTGTCCTACATCGGGTTGGTGCTGAACCGTCGAGGTTTTGACCGGGCACTCGCCGCGGGCGTCGACGAGGTCAACTCGGTCGTGGTGGTCACGGACACCTTTTCGGAGAAGAACCAGGGCATGCCGACGTCTGAATCGGTCAAGACCTGGGCCGACATCGCCGGCCCGGCGCGCGACGCCGGGTTGTTCTCGTCGGTAACGGTGTCAGCGGCCTTCGGCTGTCCGTATGAGGGAGAAGTTTCGTCCGACCGGGTCCGCGACGTGATCGCCGCGGTCGCTGCTTCCGGGCCGGACGAAATTGCGCTGGCCGACACCATCGGCGCAGCAAACCCGAACATGGTCCGCGAACGCATCGCCATCGCCCGCGAAGTCGCGCCTCACGTCCAACTGCGCTGCCATTTTCACAACACCCGCAACACCGGGCTGGCCAACGTGCTTGCTGCGGTCGAAGCGGGCGTGTCGGTGATCGACGCATCGCTCGGCGGGATCGGCGGCTGCCCCTTCGCCCCAGCGGCAACCGGCAACATCCCCACCGAAGACACCGCCTTCATGCTGGAAAGCATGGGTATCAGTACCGGCCTGGACCTCGGCGCCTTGATCGCGTTGACCGGGTGGCTCGAAGGCGTCGTCGGCCACGTCGCCCCCGGCATGCTTGCCAAGGCCGGTCTGTTTCCGCCATCGGGCACCGAACCCGGCGATGTGTGCCAGGTCTGAGGCTGGCTGAGCCCTCGCTGCGACCCCCAGCGAGGCCGATCTGGTTCCGCGAGAGCGGACCCTGGGGTATGGCGCTGGGCGCCAGGTCAGAACTGGAAGTACAAGAACGGCGAGAACGACGAGCTCATGACTGCGACGATCGCCAGTACAAACACCACGGTGACGGTCGCAAAGCGAGCCACGGTCACCTGAATGGTCGGCCGGGATTCGGTCAGCCAAATGCCGGTCACCCAGTCCTGGGGAAACGCAAGGGTCGATGCAGCGAGCAGCAGCGTCGCGACCGTCCGATGATCGGCGACCAGCTTGACGGTGGCCGAGAGTCCGGTCCATCCGTGTAGCCCGACCATCGATCCGAAGTAGCTCCACGCGTCGGTGATGTTCAGCGACCTGAAGAACACCCAGCCGATACAAACCACCAAGAACGTGTAGCCCCGCCGGAACCAGGCGGTCCGGTCGGGAACGAAGGCCCGTTGTCCCGTAGCTCGTTCAAGGAGCAGGAACAGCCCGTGGTAGACGCCCCAAATGATGAAGGTCCAGTTGGCGCCGTGCCACAAGCCAGTCACCAAGAACACGATGATCAGGTTGCGTCTGGTCTTGGCTTCGCTTCCGCGTGATCCACCCAGCGGGATATAGAGGTAGTCGCGGAACCAGTTGGACAAGGTGATGTGCCAGCGGCGCCAAAAGTCGGTGATCGATAGGGCCGAATAGGGGCGCTTGAAGTTCTCGGGGAAGTCGAAGCCAAAGATCGTTCCGAGTCCGATGGCCATGTCTGAATAGCCCGAGAAGTCAAAGTAGATCTGCGCCGAATATGCAAAGAGCCCCAGCCAGGCCGTGGCGAAGGTGCGCTCATCGGCAGGGATGGAGAAGGCCGCGTCGGCGACGGTCGCCACAACATCGGCAACCAGAACCTTCTTCGCGAGCCCCCACACAAAGCGCACGGACCCTGCAGCGAACCGCTCTCGGTTCATGCTCCGGTGGAGCATTTGCTTGGCGATCTCGTGGTACCTGACGATCGGACCGGCGATCAACTGCGGGAACAGCGCAACAAACAACGCGAAGTCGAGCGGGTTCTTCAAGGCGGTGCCGCGGCCTCGTCCCACATCGATGACGTAGCTCATCGACTGGAACGTGAAAAACGAAATACCGATCGGGAGCGCGATGCCGTCCCAAGGGATCTCGCCGATCCCAAGTGCCCCGCTCATCGAGTTGAGTTGGGCGATACCGAAGTTGGCGTATTTGAACCAGCCGAGGATGGCGATGTTGGCAACGACCGACCACGCCACGATTCGCTTTCGGCGCTCGGCGTCGCCGGTGTCCAGTGCCGCCTGTGTCGCGAGTCCGCCCAGATAGTTGATGCCGATACACAGCATGAGGACCAGCAGAAAGCCCCCGCCACCCCATGCATAAAAGACGATGCTTGCAGCGAGAAGGACATAGTTGCGGGCGCGCGACGGGGCTAGCGCGGTCAGCAAAACCGTTATCGGCAGAAATGCAAAAAGAAAGGGAATGCTCGAAAAGACCACTGGCACGTCCTTGGGAGCCGGTGATTGCGCTCGACATGTCTAGTCAGCCGAAAGGCCGCACCTCGCACTGTGAGCACCGCTCGGCGTCCGCGTGGCGAACGACTGAATTACGGGTCCGAAGTCGCCGGTGTCGCCGGTGTGCACGCCACGAAAAAGATCCGCCTGACTCCAGCGAGGACGGGTGCCTAAGCAGGCAGTTCAGCGACGATGTCGGCGGTGATCGTGCCGAACGCGGTCTTCTGGTCGTCGGAGTAGTCGATCGTGAGGCAGATACGGTCTTGATCCACCGAATCGACCACCAATTCGCCATTCATCCCCGAGTTGTTGTTGAAGTCGACGCCCGCGACGGTAGCGAGCGTATTGACCACGAGCTTCCCGAAGTCGGTGCTGGCCGGTGCGGTGTCGCCTGGCTCGATCGGAGCAGCATCACCGGAAGAGTTAAAGACGGTCAGCAGCACGCTAAAGGTGGTCCCATCGGCGGTCGTCGGTGCGGACGACAACCCGTCGACCGAGCTCGGGTCGACCGGAAAGTCGGTCACCCAGATTGTGTAACCGGCCCCGCCAGCGACGGCTATTGCCTGCGCGCTCGCCGCGTCGAAGGCTCCTTCGATTCCAGCGTCGGGGATCGTCAGAGAAAGCTCCGTCGCAGGACACTCAGACGTATCGCCACCTCTGACATTCGCTTCCGAGCGTTCGTCGTCAGCTTGGGCGCCCGAACTTTGAGACTGCGTGTCTGACGACTGGTCCGCGGCGTCTTCGACGTCGGAGCAGGCAGCCAACAGGCCGACCGCCGCGAGGAGTATCAGCAACTGTGTAAGGCGCACCTTCAAAGTGTTGGTCTGCATGCCCGCTCCCAGTTCAGTTAAATCGGCCGTCGCTTGACTGGAGCCGCGCCAATACGGCCCGCCCAAGTCGATCGAAGACGTCGTTGTCGATGGCTACGGGACCGCTCGCCCCCAGGTGGAGCGACACCACTTCGCGATCCCGCAAGACGAGCGCGCCTAGACGGGCGAAAGGCTCATAGGAATCCTCGGCGAGAGAGCCCGAGTAGTACGTCCAGCAATCGGCGGGGATGTCGACGGGCGGCGTTCCCGGGGAGATCACCGCGGCGAGTTTGGTGACTCCAGATTCGTCGAGCGCTAGGTCGTCGGCGATCGACTGGATGAAACAGGCGGTAAACACCTGCCCGCTCAGGAACTCAAATGGGTCGCGTGCAGCGTCAGCGTTCTCGAAGACGAAGCTAAAGCCGAACAGCATCGATTCATCCGGCCCAGAGGCGATAGGGCTGGCGGCGCTGGCGACCAATGGCCACTCGTCAGCCTCCTCCGGAAAGCAGCGGTCAAAGAGCAGTTCGGCGGCCTCTTCGCCGCTGTCCTCGGGGTCGGCGTTGAGCTGCCAATGCGCATTCAGGTCGGTCGGCTGCAGAACGCCGAGTAGAGCACGCACTTCGGGGTCGTGTGAGGGTCGCTGCTCGCTCACGCCACACCGAGTGCTTTCAGCATGGTTGGTGAAATGGCATCGATACCGCTGGCTAAAAGATGTGCGCGTTCGACGTTCACGCGGTCGCGGAACTCTCGCTCCGCCCAAAGGTCCCAGGCGCCAGACGGCATGCGCTCCACCTGCCCTTGAGCGGCGACACATGCTCTGAGGTATTCGGCCATGATTCTGGCGATCGATGCGTCCGACGAAGCGCCCTCCGCCGGGATGATCACTTCGGCGAGGTCGCCAACGACATCTGCCGTGTCTGCCCAGGTGTCGAAAAAGCTCTGAAACCCGAGCGGGGCCACTCCGTTGTTAACGAGACCACCTGCGAAGGCGACAGCGTCACCGTCGACGACGGCGATGAGGTCACCGGTTGTATGCCCCGAAGCGGGAAGCAGTTCGACCCGTGGGGAAAGGCGTGCAGGACCGTCGACGATGTGGCTGACCGTTCGAGGAGGGTGGTCGCCGAAGTTGGCTAGCTCGCGGGAGTATTCGGGCATGAAGGTCCGGTAGGCGCTGATCGAGGGTGGCAGGTCGAGTGCATCGCTCGTGACCTGAGAGCCATAGATCGCCGCCATGGGGAACGCTCCGGTCCCGCCGCAATGTTCGATGTGAGCATGGGTCAAGACGAGGTGGCGGACGGGCCGCCTTAGTGTGTCCACCGCCTTGGCGAACTCTCGACTTTGAGACGGCACCATGCCGGCGTCGATAACGACAAGCCAGTCATCTTCTACGACGACACCGGCGTTCGCCCGCCCGTTCCCGGGCGAGTCATAACCCCATACCAAGACTCCATCGGTGACCTCGGTCAGCGCGCCGGGTGGAGGAGACGTCGGAGTTGAACGTTTCGAGCTTCGTCGTCGAAGTGCCATGGGCGGCCCAGCGTACCGGGTCGCGCCGACGCTCCCGAGGTCTGTTGAGAACGCTTCGCTGAAGAGCGATTTTGCGAGGGTCTTAGGACTAGCCGGCCGTCCAGAGCTGCTGTGCTCGGGCCCACGCAGTTTTGCCGATCTCCGAACCCATAATGCGCCCATCGCGGTCGTCGGCCGGGATGTGGATACCGCCGTACAGCCGAGACTGTCCAGCCTGGTCTGAAGCGTCAAAGAAGGTCGCCCACTCAAGGGTCACCGGATCGGCAGGGCCCGCTTCGAACTCCAGTTGACCGGTTTCGTAGGTGGTGCTGGCCATGCCGCCGGGGAAATACTCAGATCCGGTAATTCCTGCCAGAACCTCTGCGGCCGAACGACTAAACGTCGAGTGGCCCGAGACGTACCCGGGGAAGGCTGGCGTCACAAACGATTGTTGCTGATACGGAACCCAGTCGACTCCCAGAATCCATTCGACGCCGCTTTGTTGGTTCAGGACGTCTTTGGGGTAGCCGCCCCACGCTCGAACGGCGATCTCACCGACGTGGTCGGCGAGCTTTTCGTGCCGTTCACCAGGAGCGCTCGATTCCGACGTGATCACTTCGATGAGTCCATCCTCAAGGGTGATGCCCTCTGGGTTGAAACCAGCTTGGCTTGGATCACTGGACTGGCCGTTTTCGCACAAGAAACGAATCATCGAAATTGGCCGAACCGAGTCAAAGAATCCTTTTGATCCCCATGCACCGATGGCGGCGTCGTGGGTCGCCCCGTTGAGTGCGACGTACAGCTTGACGTCCCATTCGAGCTGGTCGACCTCGGGTCCGACGCCTCCAATGCGGCGTTCCAGGTCGGGGCTGTCGCTGACCATATTGGCGATGGTGTTCCAGTGGCCTGGCGGGGTTTCTGACCGGGGGCCGTCGGCCCAATACTCAGCGGCGACCCTTCCGAAGTCGCCTGCGGGAACCATGAGTGGCTCGTAGGGCTCGCCGGTAGAGGGGTTGACGGGATGTCCCGTTCCGTCGTTCTCTCCGAGGCTGTTGTTGCCCCGGGCGCCGGGGGACACGTCGATGAGCTCGGCGTTGTCTTCGCCTCCAAGCGTCGCCGAATAGCGAATGACTTCAACCGCATTTGCCACGTACTCCGGGCGGGTCGCCGGGTCGGCGAAGAGGGGCGGACCTGGCGGATCCATCGGGTTGCCGGTCTCAGGGTCCGGTGTAATGGCAAACGGCGTCACATGGCCCCAATGTGGTCCGACCGCCGTTTGAAGCTGGGAGCTAAGCGCCTGCCCGTGTTGGGTCTTGGCCGGGACATCGAACTCGAGCGGTTGCCAGTGGTCGGGGTCGACGATGGCCGTTCCGCTCTGACCGAGTTTCAGTGGTGGGTTCACCGAGTCGTAGTCGGAAGCCTTGTAACCATCAAGCTCGTTTGACCCGTCGAACCGATTTTCACTCAGGATTGTCTCGGCAATCCGGTTGCCGACCGCGTAGGGCTCCGTCCCGACGACCGTGTCGAGCTCGGCGTCGTAACACAGGTTCGCCATTAGTTGGGCGATCTCAAGCATCGTGTCTTCGGCGCCCCAGGAGGTCGCGTAGCGGTCGGCGATGACTCGAAACGCTGCGTAGCTGATGGCCTCGTTCCGGGCCGCCTCGATGTCGGTGGCGGTTGCGTCTTCATCGACGAACAGGCCCTGCGCGTCTGGTGAGTAGGCGGCCCAGGCGTCCCACATCGCTGCAGAGAGGTGGTACAGGTTGCGCGCGTGTACCGGTGGGTTCGGGAAACTGCGCCGAATGCCTTCGAGGACCTCTTCGTTCCAGGTCCGCGCAACCGACTTGTCAAGGTCTTGGGTGCAGTTCGACTTTGGCGGAATGTAGGGAAGCCCTTCAGGCACGAGGGTCTGATCAGGGGTTGACCCGCTCCCCGCACCTGAGGTCGACGTTTCGGGTTGCTCGTCGGCGCGTGCAGAGTAGGGGGGTTGCTGAGCTTGCGGATCGTTGTCGTCGTCAGCGGCGACCATGTTGACCGCGATCAGGATGACCACGAGGAGCAACGCTGCCGCCCCCGTTAGGAATGCAAACCCCAGCCACCTGCCGGCACGCCCGGCGGTTCTGGCCGCAACCGTTTCCGACGCTGCGACAGCCTGGGCCTCGTCGGCGGCGGCAGCAGGTTGGCTGGCCGTAACGTCGGTTGGGTCGTCGCTTCCAGCTCGTGTGTTCCCGGCCGCAGCGCTCCCCTCACCGCCGATGGCTTCGGGGTCACCGTTCGAGTCGGGTCCGGCGCCAGGCGTGGGGTCGGTGGGGTCCGGGTCGAGGCTATCGGTCATGTGAGGGGAGGCTATAGCTCGGGGGAAGTTGAGTCGCCATAGATACGCGTGTGTTCGCTAGTTGAACGACGTCGTTATCGTTGCCATGACGAAGTCATGTGGTGACCAGAGCGTTGGCCGACGCGGCCCGTCCCGCTCGATCAGCCAGTGGTCACCGTGGTCTGAGTGGAACCCGCGGCGTCCGCGACCGTGGTTGTCGGAGCCTCGTCGGTCGCAGCAGAAGTGCTGGTAGTGGCGTTAGCGGCGTCGACCGCGGTGGTTGTGGTTGCCGTTCCAGTGTCAGTTCCGGCGGCCGCGGTGGTCGTCGTGGTCTGCGACGCTGGGGCCTCTTCTTTGTAGTTCTTGGCAGCCGGTCCGAGCGTGCCGGTAACGGTCAGGTCGGTCCGGACACCGACCCGTTCTTGGCCGCGGTCGGCCAAAATGTCCTGGCTGCCCGTGGTTTTGTATTCAAGTGTTGACCACGACGCGGTCGCCAGGTCGAAGGTTCCTTCGCCAGTGATCTTGGCTGATGCGGTCCGGATCTCGTTGCGGTCGCCAATGGCCTCGTTGCCGGGGACGATCATGGTTGGGTCGATCTTCGTTCCGTCCGATTCCAGCTCGCCTTCGAATGAAACCGTCAGCTTCGTACCTGCAACGGACTTCAAAGTGACTTCGATGTCGAGGTCGCGGTGTCCGCCCAGGATCCCTTGCGACCCGTGGACCCGCCACGATCCACCCGTGCCGACGGCTCCGGACGGGACGGGCAACAGTGGCAAGGGGAATGCCCCCAAAAAGCCGTTGTACAGGTCAAAGCTTGGGCTGATCGCCCGACCGGCGTCGCCAGATGCGTCCTTGGTCAGACCTCGGTCGTCGATCTTCAGGGTCACCTTTGGCGCTTCGGCCTCTTCGATGCCTTGGGAGTACTGGAGACCTTCTTCAGGGGTCAGCAGGTCGGGGCTGTTCACCGCCATGTCTTTTTGGCTGATCACCAGTTCGGTCGGTGAGTCCACTTTGGTGACGACGTTGGCCTTCCACAGCGGATAGTTGCTGAAGTTGTCGCCGGTCAGACGGATGGTGTCGACGTCTTCTTGAGAGATAACCGCCTGGGTGGTGCTGCCCGAGTCGGCGCTGTACCGCAATTCGGTGGGCTGGGAACCGGCTTCCAGCAGGTCGGCTTGCAGTGAATCACCGCTGCTCGAACCAGACGAGCATCCCAACGCTGGAAGCAGGCCAATGGCTCCGACGAGCGCGATCCGAGACACCGTTTTGCGGCTGAACATTTGTCGTATCTCCCAAGGATGAGGGCGGTCCGCCGCGCAATTCCCCTGTAGGCAAACCGGCTCCGTGTGCGGCCCTATTTAACCCGGTCGGCGAGGCGTCGTGCGATCACACGCAGGCAGAGCGTTTCGTCCGCACCTTCGAAGATTGACAGAACACGGGCATCTACGAAGTAACGGGAGACGTCGTATTCCTCGGCATAACCCATACCGCCGTGGATCTGCATTGCTTCACGGGTCACCCACTCAGATGTGCGGCAGACGTAGGCCTTGACCATCGACGCTTCGAGCAGACCTTCGCCGCTCGCCATCATTCGGGCGACGTCGTAGGCGAACTGCCGTCCGGCCTGGATCAGCGCCGCCATCCGGATGATTTTGGCCTTAGTCAGTTGGTATCCCGAGACCGGCAGGCCAAAGACGATGCGGTTGTCGCCGTATTCGACGGCTGATTCGAACGCCGCCTGCATGACGCCCACCGCCCGAGCGGCGGTTTGGAGGCGGCCGTTCTCGAAGCCTTCCATCTGCAGGTAGAAGCCTCGCCCGAGGCCGTCGGTGCCGCCGACCAGGTTGTCAGCGGGGACGAACCAGTTGTCAAAGGCGACTTCGTAGGAGTGCATACCCCGATAGCCGATGGTGTCGATCGCTCGGCCTTCCATCTTGCCGCCGCCGTCTTGGGCGAATTCGAAGGCATGTCCGTCTTGGACCGGCTTTTCGACCAGCAAGATGGACAGTCCCTTGTGGCCGGATGACCGGTCGGGGTCGGTGCGGGCGAGGACCATCAGCACGTTGGCTCGGCCAGCAAAGGTGCACCAGGTCTTGACACCATTGATGACGTAGCCGCCGTCGGCCGGCGTGGCGGTGACCTTGACGCCTGCAACGTCGGAGCCGTAGTCGGGTTCGGTCACAGCTACTGCGCTCAACACTTCGGCGGCGGCGATCTGGGGAAGCCAGTGCTGCTTTTGTTCTTCGGTGCCGCCCTTGACCAGGGCCCTGGTCAAGATCTCGGGACGGGTGATCAGCGAGCCGCCGAGGCACAGCGAGGCGCGTGCGAGTTCTTCGGTGGCGACGACCATCCCCATGTAGTCGTTCTCTGAGCCGTCCGCGAAGCCGCCGTACTCTTCGGGGACGGATAGGCCAAAGCCGCCGATTTCAGCGAGACCGTCGATGATTTCTTGAGGGACGTCGCCGTTGGTGCGGTGGACGTGTTCTGCGTGGGGTTTGATCTTGTCTTCACCGAACCGGCGGAAGGTGTCTTGGACCAGTTCGAAGGAGTCGTCCAGGTGCGCGTCGCCACCCTTTTTGGCGATGACTTCTGGGTAGAACGACTCGATGAAGTCGTTGGACCGGTAGTGCTCGACCAGCGCTGCGGCCGGGCTGAGTTCCTCGGCCGAGACCCCCCATTCGGATTCGCGTCCGATGATTCTGCTGACGAGGTCGGCGATCGTCTCAGCGATGTAGAAGCCGGCCAGGTTGGCTTCGAACTCACCGTAGGTGCCGTACCGCAACATCGAGCGGCAGCCGGCGACGCCAGCGGCGGCGTGGGCGAGGTCGTAGGCAAAGACCTGGTGCTTGTCTAGGTCTTTGACCGACATGCGTCCGTCGATGACGGAGTACTCGGCCAGTTTGGCGGTTGCCTTTTCGATGAACGATTCGGCGGTCTCGACGGCGGCTGTTGAAGCGGCAAGATCAAAAGTCATGTCGAGAGGCTAATTGAGCAGGGTGGGGCTGACTCGACTTGAGTAGCCCCCACCTTACCGACGGGTAACCAGCTAGCGGGCAGTGCGCTCCACGAGTGGCAGAGCCGAGCGCTCTTCAACGGCGATTCCCTGTTGTTCGCCTTGCCCGGTTTGGCGTCATTCACAGGCAACGCCATCGCCGTCCCGGTCCAGGTGCGGTCCGTAGCCGGGAGTTCCGGCGCGCACTGGTGCCGCTCCGGCAGCGCGAGCTTCGTTGCAGTTGGCGAACGGCCCGGGGGCGGCGGCCGGCGGGGCCGTTGCCGGGGGTGCGGTGGGCGGAGGCTGAGTTGGTGGCGGACCGTTCCAAACTGCGACCCGCGACTTGGGTGCTGTCTGAACCGCCGCCTGATGTCGCCAGGCCAATAGCGGCGAGGACGGCAATCGAAGCTCCCGCCGCTTTACTGATTGCGGGTGCGGCGGCTCCACCAGGAGGACTGAGGCGTGGGGTCGGTCATGAGGTTCCCGTCCGGTCAACGTTGCGTCAACTCTGAAGGGTGGGGATTGTTGAAAAGGTCGCAGTGACCTCGGCTCGTCGGGCCTCGGGAAGTAACTCTGGGGTCGGCCAGTGGGAGACCAGCCGACCCCTCTGGAGTCGCTGACTACTTGAGCAGGTCGCGGGCGATGGCGATCGTTTGGAGTTCGTCGGTACCGCCGTAGATCTGGAGGACTTTGGCGTCTCGGGCAAGCTGTTCAACTTCGAACTCGGCCATGTAGCCGTTGCCGCCGTGCAGCTGAACCGCTTCGAGAGCCACGGCCACAGCGGTCTGAGCGGAGTACAGCTTCATCGCCGACGCTTCGGCGAAGGTCATCGACTCGCCTGCCGCAGCCATCTCGATCGTTCTGAACACAAGGTTCTGAACGTTCATCCGGGCCACTTCCATGTAGGCCAGCTTTTGCTGAATCAGCTGAAAGTCGCCGATCCGCTGCCCGAACTGTTCGCGGTCCTTGGCGTACTGGGTGCACAGCTCCAGGCAGCGCTCGATAATCCCGAGGGCCATCGCTGCCACACCCGAGCGCTCCTGTTGGAACGTCGCCTTGGCCCCGTCTCGGCCGCCACCGGTGACCTCTTCGGTTTCGCCAATTAGTCGGTCGCTCCCCACGCGAACATCGTCCACGAATAGTTCACCCGTAGGGGACGAGTGCATCCCCATTTTGCGCATCGGTTTGGTTTGAGTCAGCCCCGGCATCCCC
>CXWK01092426.1_pt2 | contig 13045 bp, 10 predicted proteins | sample 590851 | NCBI WGS metagenome assembly CXWK01 (sample SAMEA3498364, study PRJEB10139) | wastewater metagenome | biome: wastewater treatment plant; material: activated sludge | place: Denmark | collected 2014-08-01
AAAGACTTCGCAGCCAAAAAATAATCTAAGTCCCAACACACCAACTTACTTTTCGAACGCAGCGCAGTGAGAAATACAATCTTACTTTCCCCAGAACTTGCCTATTCCTACTTTTACTCATCTAAATTAATCACGTCTTCTGCCATCTATAAATGAAGAAAAGTAAGATAACAAAGTAAATAAGAGCCGCCCCACGACCAGTTACCACCGGCGACAGTAACTGAGTAGGCACAAGTAGGGTATTCATCGTAATCATTGGTATATAATAAATAGCCTCATTAAAATAATCTCTGCGGTTAGGACTCACTAATTGAATTTCCTTATCCTGCGCAATAGAATATTTCTTAAGCTCTTCATTTCTATCAAGAACCAGAATGAACCATTTCCCACCCTCCTTAACCAAATAGGAGTGGTACGGATATTCACCTCCACGCTCTATAGTACGATTACCACTAACGTAGTATGGTTCACACATCAACGGTGGACGCTCTGACTGCGGTCCAAAGTTCGCACAACCACCTGAAGTCATTCGATCCTCAATTCCATCATTATTGAAATCTCCTCTTCCTTCAGATGGATAATCCCAATCGTAGATCGATCTATAATCTTCAGCTCCAACTATTCTCGGATAAAAATCCAATGTTACCCAAGGAAGTAATAGAAATATACCGAATATTAAAAAAAGAGCATATGAAGCCCATCCTAAGGTTAGCCACTTCCAAATATTTAGTCCTGTTTTCTTATTTTCTTTATTATTCACCTCACTCTTAACCTTTCCATGGAAATTCTTTAGACGAAGTCGCAAAAAATTTCACTCTTTATTTTTACCATGAAAGTTTTTGTGCACCTCCCGTAGTTGCTTTAGCGAAGCGCAAGCAACTATTCCTTATTCTTACCATGAAAGTTTTTGTGCACCTCCCGTAGTTGCTTTAGCGAAGCGCAAGCAACTACTCCTTATTTTTACCATGAAAGTTTTTATGTACCTCACGGAGTTGCTTATTCGTTATATGCGTATAAATTTGAGTAGTCGCTATATTCGCATGCCCTAACATCTCCTGAACTGATCTTATATCCGCCCCATTAACCAATAAATCAGTAGCAAAACTATGTCTTAAAGTATGCGGTGTAGCTTTAATCGTTAGCCCGACTTGCTTAACATATTTCTCTACAATCCGCTCAATAGATCTGGTCGTAAGTCTCATGTTCTCACCGTCATCTGATGAGTCCTGTCTGCCTTGAAAACGTATAAATAGCGGCTTATATGGATCTCTTCGGGAATCTATATAAGCCTGAATTATTGCGCCTGCACCTTCCGATAAAAAAACAATTCTCTCCTTACCGCCTTTACCCATAATCGGAAATTCACGCCTCTCAAAATTAATTGAATCTCGATTTAAAGAGGCAAGTTCCGACACACGAAGTCCGGTTGAAAAAAGTCCTTCGAGAATTGCTCTATCCCGCATTCCATCCTTAGAAGTCTGATCAGGTGCATCAAGCAATAATTCCAGATCCTTATTCTCAAGAACCTTCAGCGGGGAGTCCTCGCTCTCTCCCAGCTCAACCTTCTCCGGAGGCAGAGTGACAATATCTATCCGCGTCATGTATTTCAAAAAAGCCCGTAAAGCAATCATAAAATAATTCTGAGTCTTTCTTTTTAGAGGCTCTTTAGTTTTAGGATCAGTCCAGCGGGCAAGATGAAGGCGGTACTTTTTAATGAGAACTAAATCAATCTCTGAAGGTTTTATATCTCCGGCAAAATCCAAAAACCTAACTAAATAGTGATTATAATTTTCAATTGTATTCTGAGATACATTCCTCTCAAGCTCAAGATATTCGAGGAAGTCTAATTTCAAAGAGGACAGACTCATACTTTATTATCCTTAATACCTAACCCTTGCCCTAAGCCCTTACTCAAAGCATCGCCAAACCGGCTATCCCTAGAACAACCAAAACTACACCAACCGCAGTTAAAGCCAAAGTATTATCAAAAAGTCCAGCATTTGGAAGTTGATTAATATTAGGCTGATAAACAGGGTACTGAGCAGACTGGGATGAAGTTTGGCTGCCTGGTGTACCTGGAAGTGCCTGACCTTGACCTCCAAACCCGCTAGCCAGAGGACTTGGACTTGCAGTTATTCCAGCCGCACAACTACCGGTTCCTACAGTATACGTACCGTTGGTAACAGTGTTCAAAACATCAGCAATAGTTCCTCGCTCCACAACATTAGTGTCTGTTGTTTTTGTTTTATTATTAGCGTCAAAATCAAAAGAAACATTGATCGGCGTATTTGCAGCCAGAGTACTTGCCACTTTAAACTTTAGAGTTGCAAAAGTTCCGGCACCGGTAAAAGGAGCGGACACGGAAGATATACCAGAAATACTAACTTTTCCTGATGCTGCATCAACTGAATTCCCCGGATACTCAGGATATATACTTCCGTTAGTAATTGAAGCTGTAGTAATCGAAAGCTGAGCTGGATTATAAATCACAATTACATCAGTGCCGTCAGTTTGAACACCCTGGGTATCCAGATCAATCTTTAAAGTCACATCACAACCCTTATTTAAACTTCCCGAAGAAGGATTAAAAGTTAATGATGCAGCCGAAGCAGCGGCCGGAAACACACCAAACACTCCAAATATAATTACTAAACTAATTGTCTTAAATAAATTTTTTAACATATCTATTAAATCTTACATGCTTCACAACTAATTGTCATTTTTGGATCGTATCCGCAAACTCCGTCACTGACTGATCCTGCACTGCAAACCTGAGTTCCGCTAACTCCTTCAGCATTCTGACAACTCTGAGTGAAGCTCTCACATCTCTGAGTATTATCAGCAGCGACCNNCCAGCGACCGAGCCAGTGTCGGAAATGAGAATATCAGCATTCACAACAGCACCGATAATGGCCTGGGTAGTTCCCGACAAAACAACATTTGAATCAGCAGTCTCAGATGGTTGATAATCAATCATCAACTGCGTTTGACCATCTTTTAAAGCTGTAAAATTCAATGTTGCAAACGTTCCAGCTCCCGAAAATCCTGATTGATTGGGGAGTGTAATACCGGAAATCCCTATCATTCCGTTCGTTTCATCAACCTGAATAGCCGGATATTCTGAATATATCTCGCCCTTCACTGCAAAGTTAGCCCCAGATGCGGATAAAAAGGCCGGGTCGTATTTTACAACTAAATCACTGCTGTCAGTCACATATCCGCCTGTAAATAATTTGACATCAACAACCACATTATCACCCTTCTTATATGATGTTTTATCAGTCACTAGGCTAAGCTGGGCACTCCTCATTTCATTAGCTTTTTGAGCTAGGGGATTTAAATTACGGCCTTGGGAAGGGGAGAAGAGGGTATAAGCTCCAAATATTAACTCACCCACAACAGCAATAACCAAAACTGCAATTATAATTTTAACCAAATTACTACGGAAAAAATTTCCATTATTCTTTGCAGGGGATGTTGGAGTTGGTTGACTAGCGTTTGGACTTGTCGTTTTAAATATAGAAGGACTGGCAGAGTTTTCCATGTCTTTATTAAATTTAGCGTACTTTTCAATACAAAAGCAAGCTTTTGCCTATTACTAAATAGCCGCCGCTAGTTAGTGATTATTATCTCAGTCGTTAATAGGCTGGTAAGTATATTTTGATTATCATTATTACTATAAATCCTTGAATCCTGATTCAAAGCAATAGGAGTGTTTCCGGCTGTTTTACCTTTAAATATTATCCTCGCCATCAAGGGATCATTCCCTTCAGTAGTTATAACTCCAGGAGTTGGTTTGCCGGCAACTAGAGAAATATTCCCGGTTTGGTTATCAACAAATTCTTCAGCCCAACTGGTTAATATAGTGCCTTTCTCTATTCTGACCACTTCAAGCATACTTGCATCAAATCCAATTTTAGCCGCAAACAAATTAGCAGCTTCATTTTGTGACCAGATCCTCACATCGATAGGAAATTCTGTATTCTTTACAAAAGTACCTGACCCTGAGGCCTCGAGTAGAAAGTATGCTGCTCTTGCAGCAGCAGAGGGTGATGGGGTTGAACTTGCTTGCGATGATCCAGATGGACTCGCGGTAGCAGTCGGAGCAGGTGTAGGTATAACAGCCCTCGCAGGAACAGCCTCATCCTCATTATTAAAGTCATATCTCATACATGCCCAGTCGATCGAATTGACTTTCGTATCCCGGTTAAAGTCCCCGGTCTTAGTTGAAGTACCTAGAACAGACCACTGTCTGACTATTTCTGAACGGTCCAGAGTATTAATTTTGCCATCTGATTGGATAACTGGAGCAATATCACCAACCGGCAAAATAAATGACGGAGAGTCATCTGAGATCACCACGTTAGTACCTCTGGCTGCCGTGAAATAAGCATTTCTTCGCAGTGAGGAAGGAGCCTTTACCGAGACAGAATAAAGTTTTCCGATCTGAAGTTTGGTTCTCAGATTTTCAATTAAACCTTCTCTACTAATGGTCACAGTCTCGTTAACCCGGCTGCCATTCTCATCAACTAAAACCACTTGGACACCATTTGTATCAAATTTTCCAGGTTCACGGCAAAATAGTCTGGCTCCTAAGGCAATTAAAGTAGTATCTACTTGGCAGGTTACTTCAGGCAGTACCTTACCATCACTTCTTGTTAAGACAACTTTGAAAAGCCTACCAGCATCTAAATTACCCTCAGGCTTTAAAGTCGCAGCCACCTGAGTTCCACTCCAATTTAATATTGAAACTTCTACAGCATCTGCTGTTACTTTACCGCGTGTCTCTCCAAATCTAGAACCGTTTAGAGTCATCTTGAGTTCCTGCTTGGACACATCCATACTGCAGTCCAAAGAGGTGATAACTGGTTCAGGCTCCAAAATCTCTACAGCCACATGCTCTATTCTTGAATCACCACTTACCGGAATAAACTCAGCCCAAATTTGCCTGAAACCAGGAGTCGCATCCTGGTAACTGAACTCAGTCAGTATCGGATGGGAATCGTAGGGAGCTAAAGGCGCAGTTGCCAGTTCATCCTCAGTTTCTGCAATTCGATAATAAGTAGTACCTTGAACCGAAGGAATTATTGAAGCTGAAGCTGAAGCACTCGCTGATGCAGAGGCTGTAGGTGATTGAGCGTCTACTTGTTTAATTGATAAAACTGACCAAAGCCTGTCGGCACTCGCATGAAACACCGTATTATAAAGCGAAGATCCATTATTATTAGGATCGTTATTATTACCCTCATCCCCACATGACGGAATCCTGAAAGCCCTGGAAGCCCCCGCCACATCTCCTCTCATCAACCTCGCATAATAAACTGTATCTAATCTGAATGAGCTTTGGAAATTATTACTAAATGTCATCGGACCTTTATATAAATTATTTGCTCCGCTAGCAGTATAGGTCGTACTAACATAAGGATTCGTAAAAGCTGCATCCTGACTTACCTGAATTGCAGTAATTCCTGTCAGTGATTGTGGTGCATAAAGATCAAATGAATAGGCCACAGGACTGTTTAAACACGCAAAAGCCAAAGGTGTAGTAAGAGGCGCTGTAGGTGGAGCTGTGGAGGGACTTGGCGAAGGTGAAGTCGACGGATTAACGGAAGCAGTTGCGCTGGGCGACGGACTGACTCCAACAGATCCTACAGGAGTTGGTGAAACTATCGGGCTTGGAGATGCTACAACATTAGATATTACAAAAGCAGGATCGCCGCTTCCACCAAAATCTCCTATTCCATCAAACTGGTTTGTCACCGAATAAACTTTAAATGATAGTTCAGGGTCGGTTGCGTTACATTGAACATCGGCACTAACTTTAACACCGCCTGTCCTATATTCATTTACTTTCGCTTCACTGCATGGACCATCAACTAAGACTGATCTTGTCGGGTTAGCTCCCGCACCCCTCACTAATGTTTCTAAAGTCAGCGAAGTGAAATTTGTCGGATTCAGCATCTGAGCTCCACAGCTCGCTGCAGCAGCCCTAGCTTGGGTCAGAGTCACAATATTCTTCCAATAAACAAGAGTTGTATTATTTTTATTTGCGGCAGTTAGAGGATCACCAACGCCCAATGCGCTCTTTAAACAAGCAACTACATTAATAGCTGGCGAGGGGGAGGTGGTAGGAGAAGCCGAAGAAGTAGCTTCAGCGGGGCTAAACGGTGAAGTCAGTTTAATTGGAAAAGAGCCACAGGTAACCTTATTTGGGTCAGTTGATACTACACAAGAGCCGCTGTCCATCACCAATTCAATCGGCTTAACATCAGCTTTCGGCGCAAATATTTGCGATCTCTGTGCCAACCAAACCGTCAATGGGATAACCAGCAAAAGCACAACTAAGCTAACAATTCCTGCATTTTTTCTATTCTTAAAAAAGCTGACAATTCGTGAGTCTGAGGCTTGAACTATTTGTTTAGATTCTAAAAAACTTGGCATTTCCATAAAACTATATTCTTATATTAACTTTAATATTTCTTACCCTATTATGATATTAGCAGAATTTTACTGCTTTGTAATATCATACTTACAGGTGTTGCTGAAGGGCTAGGAGACACCAGCGGACTAGGGGAGGGACTAACACTTACAGAAGGCGAAGGTATTACCGAAGGTGCAGGAGTTGGAGATGAAACTGGTATAAACAAAGTATCCGAGCTAGAACCAATGTGAATTGTATTTGATGCTGCTCCTGGAACCTCAACCGGCAAAGGTTCATCAGATGATCCAAAATCATATTGCATACAAGCCCAATCAATCGAATTAACTCGGGTGTCCCGGTTAAAATCTCCGGTTAATTTACCATCTCCTTGACCCAAAACCTTCCATTGCCTTATTAGTTCAGCCCTATCTAGAGTATTAATCTGTCCATCAACATTAATTTTCGGTGCAATATCACCAATCGGCAATATAAAAGGCGCTCCATCTGGTCTTAATATTTCAGTCGTTCCCTCCATCGCTGTAAATACAGCAGTTCTCCTTAGTGAGCTTGGAGCCTTAATTGAAACAGCATAATTTTTTCCCACTTGGAGCTGGGTTTTAAGATTATCAATTTCTCCATCTTTACTTATTGTTACTTTTTCCTCTACTTTGGAAGGAGCTGAGTTCGAACCATTATCATCTTTGTTATATAAAATAGTAACTGCAACATCAGTTGCATCAAATTTTCCTGGCTCTCGGCAGAAAAGTTTAGCTCCCAGTGATACCAACGATTTATCAACAGCACAAACCGCAGTTCCGGATTCAAATCCATCGGCTCTTACTACTTTTACTTTAAATTTTTGCCCCTGATTTACCGGAATATTTGGGCTTTTCAACATACCGGCAACCTGGTTATTGCTCCAACCTAAAATTTCCAGTTTATTATCTGGACTTACTGTAGAAACAGTTCCGTATTCGTTACCAAAATAATTACCCGTTACAGTTATTTTCAAGCTTTGTTTTGAGACATCTAAGTTGCACGCTAAACCTAAAATCTGAGGCGTTTTATCAACCAAATCAAACGTTACATTACCAATCCTGGTCGTTCCGTTAGGATGTTTAAATTCTACCCATATTTGCTTTACACCTGGCTTGGAATCTTTTAGAACAAAAGTTGTGTTGATAAATTGACCCCCAACACTGGATGAAGATGATGCCCCTGGATTTAAAGATCCGCTTGGAGTTGCTGATGCATTAACAAATTGATCACTGGAATCATTATCCTCACCATCAACAAAAGTATCATCGCTGTCCTGGGCTTTAACTGTTGGAACATCAAATTCACCAGCTAACTTCTCGAAAACTGATTTCTCATTTCCTACAAATGCGAATTGCTTCCATTGTGCCTGCGCCAAACTTGCTTCAGATTCGGCCAAACGATACTGCAAAGTTCCACTAGTAACACTAGCAGTCGGCGATGGATTTAAAGATCCGCTTGGAGTCGCAGATCCAGTTACAAATTGATCACTGGAATCATTATCCTCACCATCAACAAAAGTATCATCACTGTCCTGGGCTGAAACATTTTTGACTAATGAGTTAATTAATCTAGCAAAGTATGAAGGAATAGAAGCTGTTGGAGGATTTAAATTACCGGCCGTACAGCCAGAGGTCGATGTCTGAAAACCCTTATCATCAAAATCAGTTCCGCCATTACCGCCATAAGTGTTATTACAAACAAAGTTATTCATTACCAAACCGCCCGGATCATTTGGATTTTGAGTTATAGAGATTCCATTATTGCGATTATTGGTAATACTGTTTTCGAAAATATGAGTATTACTTACAGCATTTCCTCTATCAGGCTCTAAATCAATCGCGGAGACCAGTTCATTCGTACTATTTCCAGAAAGTTGGCAATGATCTATTACATTATCACTTCCATCAGCCAGCGTTATACCATTTCTACCGTTGCCAGAAACTACACATCCAGTCAGACGAACTCTAACGGCTCCAGCTTTATTTGGTCGGTTTCCTAAATATATTCCGTCTATCCCAAAATCTTTCACCGCCACATTAACTACAAAAGAATCAGCGATATTCTGAAGCTTAAGACCATAACAACAGCTATTTCCTGTTCTTCTGCTGTCACCCTGCAAAGTAAAATCTCTTAAAACAATGTTTTGCTGGCCATTAGTGCTGTCATTGGCCATTAATGCATCATCACCGGTAAAATTGGCAGCCATTTTAATTACTGAGGTATTAATTCCTGCTCCAGCTATTGTTAAATTACCGGGCACTGAAATTTTCTCACTTACTTCTATAGTTCCGGCCGGAAGAGTGATTTTGGCTGTCGCACCTGACTTTTTATAGCAATTCATAGCTGTTAACAACTCCTGACCATTAGTGACAGAAGTTGCGCAGGCGACAGTTGTTCCGCTGGAAGTTGGACTTGGAGACGCACTTGAACCCTGTGAGGGGCTAGGATTAGCGCTTGCCGATGTACTTGAGCTTGGCATAGGACTTCCCCCAAAAAAAGGATTATTCAGTCTTACAGGTACAGTAGGGCAGTCAACTACCTTCTTTTTATCTTTGTTAAGTTTTATACAGCCTCCATCACCAAGCACTATTAACTCACCAGCCGCTTTAGGCATAAAATTATTCTGATTTTTTATTAAAAAGATCCCTACAGGAAGAAGAATTAATAGAAATAGAAGAACGAGTAGGGAAGTAGCAGTCTTATAATCCAACTCTAATCCTATTCTCTCTAAAAGTTCACGCAAATATTTCAAGGCTGTGCCCATTGATCTAATAATGAAATAAAAGCAGAGCATTAGTCAATCGGGTAAATATTGTGCGACATGGGAAATATGTTGATCAAGCCTGGATAATTAAATATTCACAAGCAATTCACTAGTACTGGCAATTAGAACCGGAATAAAGCCAACAAGAATTTAGGCTACTAAAGTAATTCGAAGTAATAAATATTTAGAAGTCTCTTAATAAAATCGCACCTTAGATTAATAATTAGATTAATAAAATGGTATGCAAAATCCATATTTTTATAAAACTGATAAACAATCTATTAGATTATCAACTTATCAGTTATTAGAACTCGTTTATACAGCCCTAACCGCACAGTTTCCTCACTAATCTGCTGTCTAGGCACGATTAGCCTCGAGGCCCAAAATCCCCCCCTAAAACGGCTTGTAAAGAGGGGGGACCTATATTTAGTCATCTAATGTTTAGCTCGCTACAACAGTCTAATCAAATAATTGGTAAAAACTAGAAAAAGTTAAAAAAAGTAAAAAGTAAAAAGTAAAAAAAAGACCTGTAACAAGCGGATAATTAACGACTTTGAAAATCGTAATTTCTCAGTTATTAAATGCTTATTCCAGGACCAATAGGACTCCTCCGGTCATTTAGCTATGCGATGTCGCATAAGCTATATTGTGCGACATTAGGCATGAGTAGAGCTTAGTCGAGACAAAATCGAGGCTAACAGAGTCAGAATGGGACATAAGTCCCTTAAAGTAAGTAGACTACTTCGAGCCTGACTATGCGACTCACAACTAGAATTTGCAGGCTTATCACACCATAACTCCTCCCTTAACGTAGATCCTATAGTTTTCACGCTTGATGATGCCTTTTAAGCTGAGTATTTTGTTGTCGCAATCTCAAATAGAGTATGCAATCCTCTGCAGTCTTTAGAGAACGGAACATTACTGTAACAGCGCGATAACCCTTGCAGGACTTTAATTCAGGCTTAAATAAGTCTTATAGTATTTAAGTTATCCACATAACTTAATGCATCAAACTATATCATTTTCCACACTACTCTTTTCACACTTCCCTCCTCTAAAAGTTTCTAACCAAAAAAATTAGTTAACAAAAATATTATCAACATCAAGCCTCCGCCGATCTGGGAATACTCGACAATAACCCGCTTCTTTAGCTTGTCCCTTAGGTACTCCGATAATATGCCTAAAAATACATAATTTATAGAATTTACATATAACGCGTTCACCAGCGGAGCCTGCGGCCAGAATGACAGCGCTACCGCACTCTCCCCTAGAATTAATGACAAAACCAAAGAATAGACCACAATTTGTGCTGATAATTTTTCCATTTTAATTGACCATAAACTCTGTAACGATAATGGAAAGCTCACTACCGCCACGAGCAGCCCATTCCAATAAAAGGGCAAATTAAGAGAAAAAATAATTCCAACCAATAGAATAAAGGTAAAGATTGTATAAACAAAGTTGGCTGTAGAAGCAGCCCGATACAGAGGAATAGCCCGGTCTGAAGCCACATTCAATATGTTTTGAGATAGAATAAGCCAGTAGAAAGAGATCCCAAAGAATAGAGCTGCCGGTACCCTTGTTAACCATCTTACATACTTAAACAAAAAATAGAATCCTAGAAATGCTATTACGTAAAATACTGGTAAAATAAAAAGCAATATTGCCTTAGATCTGGTCATCCCTTTCCAAAGCGAAATAAGAGACAAAACATAAGCAATCAGTCCGATTATTGCCACTAAGTAGTATCTTTTAAACAACACGTTTACCGGCTGGGTAATTAGAATAAATCCTAATGTCACAATAATAGTTGTAATTACTATTTTTTGACGTTTACTTAAGAATTGATCAGATTTTTCTAAAAAGTTTTTCATCACTTAGCAACAATTTTTAAAACATGACAAATTGCAATTGCTACAGCATCAACCGCATTATCATCCCATTTCTTATTTCTTTTGAGTCCGACCATCGGGGCTGAAAGTTCTGCCGCCTTCTCCCCTTTTACTTTAGAAAGAAAATTTCTAACATGCTGATGAACAACTTTTTTATCCGCCCTTCCCGCTCCTGTGACCATCAGTTTAACTGCAGGTCCGGTGTATTCGGTTATCGGAATGTTTACCATGCCTGCACAAAGTAAAACAATGCCACGAGCTTGACCCACTGTTATAGCCGTTTTAGAATTTGCCCCAAAAAACAGCATCTCGATACATAATTGATCTGGTGCAAACTTTTCGATAATAAAACGCATTTCAGTAAAAAGCTGGACCAACCTTTTTTCCATTGGAGTATCTTTTGAGGTTGAAACAAATCCGTAGTCGACAAGAGTAATATTATATTCAAATTCCCGTGACATAATGTCATCAGGAACATCAATTATTCCGTATCCAGTGCTGGCAGTACCAGGATCGATTCCTAATATTCTCATTTATTAATCTAGAAGGCCTTCTGCAATATCAAAATTCGCAAACACTTTTTGTACGTCATCATGAGATTCCAGTCTGTCAGTAAAATTTAAAACTTGTTCTGCTTTTTCTTTGTCTTTAATTTCAGTCAATATTGTTGGTTTCATTATTATTTCTGAAGATTCGACCTCAAACCCTGCATTCTTTATATAGTTTAAAACCTGAGAAAAGGCTGTTGGATCAGTATAAACAAGATATCCTAGCCTCGAATCTTCAGTCAATTCCTCAACATCTTCTGCTCCCCCATCAATTATTTCTAAAATCTCATCCTCACTGCTTCCTCCTTTTGAAACCACCTTTATCTCCCCCATCTTCTTAAACATAAATGAAGCACTGCCTGTTGAGCCAAGTGAACCACCGCTTCTATCAAACAGATTTTTCATTTCTGCCAATGTCCGCAGTTTATTATCCGTCACAGCTTCAACAATGAATGCCGCTTTAGAAGGTCCAAAGCCCTCGTAAACCACCTCTTCTAACGTTTGACCTGGCAAATTACCTAATCCTCTGTCAATCGCTCTTTGGATATTCTCCTTCGGCATATTGAGTGATCTAGCTTCCTCAAGAGCCATTCTTAACCGGGGATTTGATTCAGCATCGCCCGAGTTACCCAGTTTTGCAGCAATGGTTATCGCATTACCTAGTTTGGTAAAAGATAAGCCGCGCTTAGCATCAGCCGCGCCCTTCGCTCTCTTTATAGTCGACCACTTACTATGACCGCTCATAAAAATATCCTTTCTTGGTCGACTGCGAGAATTTGCGGAGTAAATTCTTTATTGTTGACCATTTGCTATGTCCTGACATATAAGTTGAGATTATACATCCCGTTAAGAAGAGTTACCAGTTGACAAGTTTCAAGTTATTTTCTTATACTCTACCATCAATGATCGATGAAAACGCCTCGTCTCCTCAGCTTCACAAACAGGCAATAAACGCTGCAATAACTTGTAATTGGCAAACAGCAATTGAACTTAATAAGCAAATCCTCGAAGTAGAACCAAACAACACAGAAGTTCTCAACCGCCTGGCCAAAGCAATGTTTGAGACAGGCAGTTATTCACAAGCTAAAAAAATATACACCCAAGTTTTGGAAATTGATCCCTATAATACAATTGCCGAAAAAAACCTCAAAAAAGCCGCCTCTTTAAAAAAAGATAGTACAGTCTCGAGCTCCGCATCAATGAGTCTTTCTCCTTCTATGTTCCTTGAAGAACCGGGAGTAACAACACTTGTCAGTTTAGTCAAAATAGCAGAACCTCAAAAATTGCTTAAACTATCTCCCGGCACTGTCGTCACTTTAGTTGAAAAAAAGCGTGGAGTTTCTGTTACAGATTCTCATGATGTCTATTTAGGTGCTTTTCC
>CXWK01009481.1_pt1 | contig 13034 bp, 11 predicted proteins | sample 590851 | NCBI WGS metagenome assembly CXWK01 (sample SAMEA3498364, study PRJEB10139) | wastewater metagenome | biome: wastewater treatment plant; material: activated sludge | place: Denmark | collected 2014-08-01
GCACCGCCGGCCCGCTCAGGCGTTGAGCTTCTCGATCAGGGTCACGAGCTTCTCCGGTTCGTCGGTCTTCATCACGCGCGCCACGGTCGAGACGATGTCCGGCAGGCTCGTGGTGAGCACGCGCTGCTTCACGGTGAGGATGCTCGCCGGGTGCATGGAAAAGTTGCGAAGGCCGAAGCCCAGCAGCAGGCGTGTGAGTTCCACGTCGCCCGCCATCTCGCCGCACACCGCGACCGGCTTCTCGTGCTGCTGGGCGGTGCGGATCACGCCGGATATGAGGGAGAGCACGGCCGGGTGCAGCGGGTCGTAGAGGTGCGCCACGGTGTCGTCGGTGCGGTCGATGGCGAGCGTGTACTGGATCAGGTCGTTGGTGCCTATGGACAGGAAGTCGAGCTTCCGGATGAACATCGGCAGCGCGATGGCCGCGGCGGGGATCTCGATCATGCCGCCCACCGGCACGAAGGGATCGAACTTGACGCCCTCGACCTTCAGCTCCTCCTTGGCGCGGTCCACCGCGGCCACCGCCTGGTGCAGCTCGGCGTAGGAGGAGAGCATCGGGATCAGGATCAACGCCTTGCCGTGTCGAGAGGCGCGCAGGATCGCGCGAAGCTGCGTGTTGAAGAGCTTCGGCTCGGCGAGGCAGTAGCGGATGGCGCGCAGCCCCAGCGCCGGGTTCTCGGGGTCGTGCTCCTGGCCGTCGATCGCCTTGTCGGCGCCGAGATCGAGGGTGCGGATCGTGACCGGGCGCCCCTTCATGCCTTCCACCACCACGCGGTAGGCCTCGTACTGCTCGTCCTCGTCCGGGAGGGCGCGCCGGTTCATGAACAGGAACTCGCTGCGGAAGAGGCCGATGCCGGCCGCCCCGCTCGCCCGCACGGCCTCCAGGTCCGAGGGCAGCTCGATGTTGGCGTGCAGGTGCACCACCGTCCCGTCGAGCGTGGCCGTGGGCGCGGACTTCAGGCGCTTCAGCTTGTCGCGCTCGAGCCGCGCCTGGTTCTGGCGCAGGCGGTACTCGGCGAGGACGGCGCGATCGGGGTTGACGATCAGCACGCCCTGCTTGCCGTCGATGATCAGCAGCTCGTCCTCGCGGATCATGGTGCGCGAGTGGTGCAGCGCCACGATGGCGGGGATCGCGAGCGAGCGCGCGATGATCGCCGTGTGCGAGGTCGCCCCGCCCATGTCCGTCACGAAGGCCGCGAACGGGTGCTCGCGGAAGAGGATCACGTCGGCGGGCGAAAGGTCGCGCGCGACGAGGATCATGTCCGCGTCCTGCCGCGTCGGGCGCATCGCCAGGCGCCGCTTGGAGCCGGCGAGCGAGGTGAGCACGCGCTCGGCCACCTGGCGCACGTCCGCCTCGCGCTCGCGCAGGTACTCGTCCTGGATGTCCTCGAACTGCGCCGTGAGTTCGTCCAACTGCACGCGAAGCGCCCATTCCGCGTTGCAGTGCCTCTCGGCGATGATCTCGCGCGGGGCCTCGGAGAACGCGGCGTCCTCGAGGAGCATGAGGTGCACGTTCACGAACGGGGCCAGCTCGGAAGCCGCGCTGTGGCGCACGCTGTCGGCGAGCTCCTTCAGCTCGTCGCGGACTTCCTTGACGGCGCGGTCGTAGCGGCGTTGCTCGCGGCCGACATCGTGGTTGGGGATCTCGTAGTGGTCGACCTCGGTGGACATGCCGAGGAAGAGGTGGGCGTGGCCTATGGCGATGCCACTGGACACGCCGATGCCGTGCATCGTGAAGCAGACGTTGGAGGCGGTGGGGGGGGCGGCGCCGTCGGCGGCCATGGGGGAGGCGCTATTCGCCTTCGTCGAACTTGTCTGCGAAGAGCTTCACGAGTGCCGCCATCGCGGCCTCCTCCTCGGGGCCGTCGGTCTCGATCTCGACCGTGGAGCCCACGCCGGCGGCGAGCATCATCACGCCCATGATGCTCTTCGCGTTGACGCGCTTGCCGTTGCGCGAGACGTGCACGCCGCAGGGAAAGCGCGCGGCCGCCTGGGTGAGCTTGGCGGAGGCGCGCGCATGCAGGCCGAGCTTGTTCACGATGGCGACACTTTGCTTGAGCATCGGGCTCGCCCTCTCAGGCCTTTGCCGGCATGCGGGTCACGCCTTCCGTGCCACCGGACACGGCCTTGGCGACCACGGTCTCCAGCGGCTCGGCGCGGTAGGTGAGGGCGCGGATGAGCATGGGGAGATTCACTCCCGCGATGCCCTCGACGCGGCCGGGCACGAGAAGCCGCGAGGCGATGTTGGAAGGCGTGGCGCCGTAGATGTCGGTCATCACCAGCACGCCCTGCCCCTGGTCGAGGAAGCGGATGAGGTCCTCGGCGACCGGGATGATCTCCTCGGGGTCGTCGTGCACGGTCACACCCACCTGGCGCACGTAGAGGGGGCGCTTGCCCAGCACGTGGCTCGCGCAGTGGATGAGGCTTTCGCCGAAGGCGCCGTGGGAGACGAGGAGGATGCCGATCATGGGTTCATTCTACGGTCCGGCGGCGTTCCGGCGCCAACCGGGGCGATGGCGAGCCTAGACCTTCCGCAGCACCAGCGTCGCGTTGGTGCCGCCGAAGCCGAAGGAATTCGACATCACCGTGGCCAGGCCCGCGTCGCGGGTCTCGGTGACCAGGGGCAGCTCGCCCACCTCCGCGTCCGGGGTGATCACGTTCGCCGAGCCGGCGATGAACCCGCCGGCGATCATCAGCAGGCAGTAGATCGCCTCCTGGACGCCGGCGGCGCCGAGCGAATGACCCGAGAGCGACTTGGTCGACGAGAAAGGCGGCACGGCGCCGGCCCCGGAAAAGGTCTCGCGGATCGCGCGCAGCTCGGCCACGTCGCCCACCGGCGTCGAGGTGCCGTGGGTGTTCAGGTAGTCGACCGGGCCCTTCACGCTCTCGAGCGCCATGCGCATGCAGCGCACGGCGCCCTCGCCGGAGGGGGCGACCATGTCGTAGCCGTCGGAAGTCGCGCCGTAGCCGACGACCTCGGCGTACATCGGCGCGCCGCGGCGGCGCGCGTGCTCGAATTCCTCCAGGACGACCATGCCGCCGCCGCCGGCGATCACGAAGCCGTCGCGGTCGGCGTCGTAGGCGCGCGACGCCGTGGCCGGGTCGTCGTTGCGCTTCGACGAAAGGGCCCCCATGGCGTCGAACAGGCAGGAAAGCGACCAGTGCAGTTCTTCGCCGCCGCCTGCGAACATGACGTCCTGCTTGCCCAGCGCGATCTTCTCCGCGCTCTCCCCGATGCAGTGGGCGCTGGTCGCGCAGGCCGAGCCGATGCTGAAGTTCAGGCCCTTGATCTCGAACGGGGTCGCGAGGCAGGCCGACGTCGTGCTGGTCATCGTGCGCGGCACCATGTACGGCCCGATGCGCTTGATGCCCTTGGCGCGGGCGGTGTCGGCGGCCTCGACCTGGTTCGCCGGGGAGCCGCCGCCGGAACCGGTGATGAGGCCGGTGCGGGGATTGGAAACCTGCCCGGGCTCGAGGCCGGCATCGGCGATCGCGTCCTTCATCGCCACGTAGGCGTAGGCCGCAGCCGGGCCCATGAAGCGCCGCAGCTTGCGGTCGATGGCCGCCTCGAAGTCGATGGCGGGCGCGCCGGCGACCTGGCTGCGAAAGCCCATCGTCGCGTACTCGGGCTGGTGGGTGATTCCCGAGCGCATCTCGCGCAGGGACGCGGTGACGCTTGCCTTGTCGTTTCCGAGGCAGGAGACGATTCCCAGGCCGGTGATGACGACGCGTCGCATCAGAATCCCTCCGTGGAGGCGAAGAGGCCCACCTTGAGGTCCGTGGCCACGTAGATCTCGCGTCCGTCGACCAGCATGCGCCCGTCGGCGATGCCCACCACGAGCGTCCGCTCGATCAGGCGCTTGATCACGATCTCGAAGGTGACCGTCTTCGCGGCAGGCAGGACCTGGCCCGCGAACTTGACCTCGCCCACGCCCAGCGCGCGGCCGTGGCCGGGATTGCCCCGCCAGACGAGGAAGAAGCCGACCAGTTGCCACAGGGCATCGAGGCCCAGGCAGCCCGGCATCACCGGATCGCTCTCGAAATGGCAGCCGAAGAACCAGAGGTCCGGGCGCACGTCGAGTTCGGCCACGACCTCGCCCTTGCCGGCGGGCCCGCCGTCGCTTCGGATTTTCGTGATGCGGTCGAACATCAGCATCGGCGGCAGCGGCAGGCGCGCGCTGTCCGGCCCGAACAGCTGGCCATGGCCGCAGGCGATCAGGTCATCGCGGGTGTAGGCGGATTTCTGCGTCAACGCGTCGTTCTCGCGGCGATCGGAGGGGACAGGATAACCCGACCGGGAGCTGCCGCGCTCGCCGGTTTACGCGGCCCGGATGGGCGTGACCGAGGCGAGGTCCGCGGAAGCGGGAGCGAGGCGGGACGCGGGGAAGCGGCAGGTGAAGGCGCTGCCCTTGCCCGCTTCGCTCGCGATGTCGAGCTGCCCCTGGTGGCGTGCCAGCACGTGCTTCACGATCGCGAGACCCAGGCCCGTGCCCCCGGAAGAGCGCGAGCGGCTGCGGTCGACGCGGTAGAAGCGTTCCGTGAGGCGCGGGATGTGCTCGGGCGCGATGCCTTCGCCGTTGTCGCGCACGCGGAGCACGGGATCGCCCTCCTCGAGGCCCCAGGTGACGGTGATGTCGCCGCCGGCGGGGGTGTAGCGGATCGCGTTGGTGACCAGGTTGGTGACGGCGCTGCGCACCTCCTCGCGGCTGGCGAGGAGCCACTGGGGATCGAGCCGCGAGGCGATGCGGTGCTCGCCCCGGTTGATGCTCTCGGCCTCGACCAGCACCGACTGGACGAGCGCCGGCATGTCGATGGGCTCCTCGCGCAGCGGGTAGCGCGAGTCCTCCAGCCGCGAGAGCATGAGAAGGTCCTCCACGAGCCGCTGCATGCGCTCGGCCTGGTCGGTCATCAGCTCGAGCGAACGGCGGAAGAGCTTCTCGTCGGCATCCCGCGCGTCGGAAAGGGTCTCGAGAAAGCCCTTCATCACCGTGAGCGGCGTGCGCAGTTCGTGGGAGACGTTGGCGATGAAGTCGCGCCGCACGGATTCGAGCCGCTCCCAGCGCGACACGTCCCGCGAGAGCAGCAGCTTCTCGTGGTCGCCGTAGGGCACCAGTTGCACGGACAGGACCCGGTCCGATTCGCCCGACCCTTTCAGCGCGAGGGGCTCGCCGTAGTGCTGCGCGTCGAGGTAGCCCCCGAAGGCGGGTTGGCGGATCAGGTTCGTGATCGCCCGCCCGCGGTCGTCCTTGAAGGTGAGGCCGAAGTGCCGCTCGGCGGAGGGGTTCATCCACTCGATGCGGTTCGCGGCGTCGAGCACGATCACCCCGTCGGGCATCGCCTCGCCCGCCTGGCGGAAGCGCCACAGCGCGTGCGACAGGCTCGCCCGGCTGGTGGTCTGCTGGCGCAGGATCCGGTGCAGGCGCGCATGGATGTCGCCCCACGCGCCCTCGTCGTCGGGCATCTCGTCGACCGACGGGTTGGCGAGCCAGCGCGCCAGCCGCGCGCGGGCGGCGAGCGAGAGCGCCATCGCGATCACGAGGTAGGCGAAGAGGAACAGGGCGGCGAAAACCGGCCCGAGGATGACGCCGGTGACGAGCGCGCCCACGCCGGCAATGGCGGCTAGGGAGACGAGGCGGCCGATCCAGTCGCGCATAAGGAATTTGCGTCTTCGAGCGACGCCCCGATTATCGCAGGAATGGGGGAGCGTCCCCATTTGCGGCGAAATGGGGGACGTTCCCCGATTACGGGGAGTCGCCTGTTTTCGAGAAGCGGTAACCGCTGCCGCGGACGGTGTGGAGGAGGGCGTCGTGGCCGCTCGGGGCGAGCGCGGAGCGCAGCCGCCGGATGTGCACGTCCACCGTGCGTTCCTCGATGAAGACGTGGTCGCCCCACACCTGGTCGAGGATCCGGGTGCGCGAGTGGACCCGCTCCGGGTGGGTCATGAAGAAATGCAGAAGCCGGAATTCCGTGGGCCCGAGCGCGAGTTCCCTGCCCTTGCCGGTGACGCGGTGCGCCGCCGGGTCGAGCCGCAGGCCCTCGTAGTCGATCGCGTCGTCGGTGATCTCCGGCGCGCGGCGGCGCAGCACCGCCTTGATGCGCGCCTGCAGCTCCTTCACCGAGAAGGGCTTGGTGATGTAGTCGTCGGCGCCGGTCTCCAAGCCGCGCAGCTTGTCCTCCTCGTCGCCCCTTGCCGTGAGCATGATGATGGGCAAGGCTTTCGTGCGTGCGTCGCCGCGCAGGCGGCGGGCGAGCTCCAGCCCGCTCTGCCCGGGCAGCATCCAGTCGAGGAGCACGAGATCGGGCAGTTCCTCGCGAATTCTCTCCAGGGCCTCTTCGGCGCTTCCGGCGAGCACGGCGCGCTGGCCCGACTGCCCGAGGTTCAGGGCGATGAGCTCCTGGATCGCGGGTTCGTCTTCGACGACGAGGATGCGGGCGGGCATGGGGGTTCCGGGAAGGCGAGGCGAGACGCCATGGTACGGGGACGGCGTGACGGAATCGTTACAGGCCGACCACCCGCCCGCCCCGCGCCCGCGCAAGCAGCGCGCGGGCATCGGCCTCCGGTGCCGGCCTTCCCAGGTGGTATCCCTGCATCTCGTGGCAGCCGTGCAGCCGCAGGAACTGCACCTGCTCCGGCGTCTCGACTCCCTCGGCGACCACGGTGAGACGAAGGCTCTGCGCCATGGCGATCACGGCGCGGGTGATCGCCATGCTCCCGGCCCGGCCGGGGATCTCGGCGACGAACGAGCGGTCGATCTTCAGGCGGTCGATCGGCAGACGCTGCAGGTAGGCGAGCGAGGAGTAGCCGGTGCCGAAATCGTCCATCGTGATGCTCACGCCCATCTGCTTCGCCTGCGTGAGGAACGCGACCGCGGTGTCCGGGTTGTGCATGACGATGCTCTCGGTGATCTCGAGATCCAGCCGGGACGCATTGCTTCGGGTCTGCCGCAGGACGCGCGCGACATCCTTCAGGAGGTCCCCCTTCATGAGCTGGCGCACGGAGAGGTTCACCGACATCCGCACCTCGGGGAGCCCCGCCGCCTCCCAGGCCTGGTGGGCCGCGCAGGCGGTCATGAGGACCCATTCCCCGATCGGCACGATCAGCCCCGTCTCCTCGGCGATCGGGATGAAGTCGTCGGGCTGCACCAGTCCCCGCTTCGGATGCAGCCAGCGCAGCAGCGCCTCGAAGCCCGTCAGCCGGCCGTCGCGCACGTCGAACTGCGGCTGGTAGTGCAGCAGCAGCTCGTTTCGCTCGAGCGCGCGGCGAAGATCCGACTCGAGCGTCAGGTGCTCGAGGGTGTGGACGTTGAGCGCCGCGGAGTAGAACTGGAAGGTGTTGCGGCCCAGTTCCTTCGCCCGGTACATGGCGATGTCGGCGTTCTTCAGCAACGTCGCGGCATCCTCGCCGTCCTCGGGATAGGTGCTCACGCCGATGCTCGCGGTGGTGCTCAGTTCCCGCGCCGCGATCAGCGCGGTCCTCGCGAGCGCCACCAGCAGCTTGCGCGCGATCCTGCGCACCGTGGCCGCGCCCGTGGTCTCCTCGAGCAGCACCACGAACTCGTCGCCCCCCAGGCGCGCGACGGTGTCGCTTTCGCGCACGATCGCGGTCATGCGCGCGGCCATCTCGCGCAGCAGCTCGTCCCCGGCCTCGTGGCCGAGGGAATCGTTGATCACCTTGAAGCGGTCGAGGTCGACGAACAGCACCGAAAGGCGCCGCCCGTGCCGCTGCGCGAGCGCGGTGGCGTGCGCGAGCCGCTGGTTGAAGAGCGTGCGGTTGGGAAGGCCGGTGAGCGCGTCGTGCGTGGCGACGTAGCGCAGCGACGCCTCGGCATTGGTGCGCACGACGTACTGCCCGATCTGGCTGCCGATCGAGTGCACCGTCCGGACCAGCGCCTCGTCGGGCTGGCGGACTTCGCGGTGGAAGAACTCGATGGCTCCGAGCACATCGTTCGCGATGAGCAGCGGGAAGGCGAACGCCGCGCGCAGGCCCGCCCGGGTGGCGAGGTCCCGGCGCCGGAATCCGTCGTCCTGGGCGAGGTCCGCGATCCAGATCGGATTGTGCGTCTCGAAGGTGCGCTGCAGCAGGCCCTTGCCGCGCTCGATGGGCGAGATCGTCCTGCGCGCGCTCGCGTCGACGAAGCCGCGGATGGCGTCGTCGTCGACGCTCCAGCTCCCCAGGCAGCGGAAGCGGTTGGTGTCCTGGTCGATGATCCAGCAAGCGCCGCACTGCCAGTCCATGGTCTCGCCGAAGCTGCGCAGGACGAGCGGGATCGCGTCTTCCAGGTTCGACGACTCGGCGATAACGCGCGAGACCGCCACCTCCATCGCCAGTCGCTGCTCGGCCTGCTTGCGCTCGGAGATGTCCGCCGCCACGGCGATGATCCCGGTGATGTTGCCTTCTGCATCGCGCAACTGCCCCACGAAGGCGTCGATGTCGATGAGGCTCCCGTCGCGCCGCCGCCGGCGCGCCTCGACCTTGAAGGGGGGCTCGCCTGCCAGCAGCCGCGCGCGCAATGCGTCGGAGGCGGCGCGCGCCTCGTCCGAAACGCTGGGCAGGGGCCGGCCGAGGACTTCCGCCGCCTTCCACCCGTACATTTCCTCCGCGGCGGGATTCCAGCTCGTGAGCAGGCCCTGCCGGTCCCTCGTATAGATGGCGAGCGGCGAGGACTCGATCAGCATCTGCAGTTGCTGGTTGGTCGCGCGAAGCGTCGCCTCGCTGCGCTCGAGCCCCTCTTCGGCGCGCTTGCGCTCCGAGATGTCCTGCACGACGGCGATCAGGTAGCGCACCCTGCCCGCCGGGTCGCGGGCGGCCGAGACCGTCCGCCTCGCCCAGAGGATCTCGCCGTCCTTGCGCACGAACCGCAGCTCGCTGGTGGGCGATGGCTCGTCCTGCTTTCCCGGAGCATCGCCTCCCGGTTCGCGTCCGCGGTCGTCCGGGTGGGTGAGGTCGCTCTCGCGCCTGCCGATCAGTTCCTCGCTGCGGTAGCCGAGCATTTCGCAGAAGCGCTGGTTCGCCCCGGAGAGCGCGCCGTCGAGCCCCACCTGCACGATGCCGACCGCCGCCTGTTCGAAGATGTCGCGGTAGCGGCGCTCGAGCTGGCGGCTCTCGGTCACGTCGATGATGGTGCCGATGAGCCCCGCGACCCTTCCGGCGGCGTCGGTGAAGGTGGCCTTGCAGTAGATCGCCTCGCGCTCGCTGCCGTCGGGCAGGGTGATGGTGGTTTCGTGGGTCTGCGTTCCCGGGTTTCGCCAGAGCGCTTCGTCCATCTCGTGCAGGCGCTGCGCGAGGGCGGCGTCGTGCGGATAGAGCTCGTGCACCGTCTTGCCGACGAAGGACTGCCGGGGTATGCCGAAGTAAGCCTCCCAGGCGCGGTTGACGCCGAGATAGCGGCCCCCCGTGTCCTTGAAGAAGATGGGATTGGGCAGGGCCTCCATCAGCGTCTGCGTCGCGCGCTGCGCCTCCGCAAGGCGCGCCTCGCTTTCGCGCAGGTCGCGGGTGATGTGCGCGGCAATGCGCACCGCATGGCGGCTGGTGTTCGAAAGCGAGTAGAGGAACCCGGCGAGCAGCGCGCTCAAGGCGAGCCCCATCCCCAGGGTGATGGGAGGCAGGAGGCTTCCGGAGTTCTCGAACCGCGACCGCGGCGCGTCGAAGCGAAGCTCCCATTGCCGGCCGCCGAACTCGAGCGAGCCGGTCCACTCGAAAGCTTCGGTCCTGCGGGGCCCGTGCGAGGCCTCGAAGATCGGATTGCCCGCGGCGACCCCCGCCGCCGCACCGGCGCCACCGGTGGCCGGCGCGTCGAATATCCGCAGCGCGATGTCGCCGCCCAGCGTGTTCGCGAGGATGTCCTCGACCACGTCGCGGATGCGGATCGTGACGCCGACCATGCCCGCGAAGGCGCGCCGGCGTTCCTCCACCGAGCCGAGTGGCAGGTCCGGGCGGTAGACGGCCAGCCGCAGGACGATGCCGGGGCTTTGCAGGAGATCGGACTGCAGCAGGATGCGCTCCGTGGCGACCACGCGGCCGGAGTCGCGCGCCTTCTCGACGATGGCGTTGCGCGCCGGATCGGAGGCGAGATCGAAGCCCAGGCCGCTGCGGTTCAGCCGCATCGGCTCCATGTAGGTCAGGGGCACGTAGGCCAGTCGGTCGCCCGGGGGGCGGACCGTGAAATCCGGGTAACCGGAAGCCTCGACGCTCGCGTCCGCGCGGACGGCGCGCTCGAAATCGGCCCTGTCGTCGTGCGGGACGACCGGTGCGTAGGTGATCGATCGCACCTGCGGATAGCGGTGCGGCAGACCCAGGCTTTCGACGTAACGGTGGAACGCCGCGCGCGAGACGCCGGGCGTGGCATGGAAGAGCCCCTGCACGCCGTACAGGACGTCGACGTAGCTGCTCAGGCGGGACTGGATCTCGTTGCGGATCTCGAGGGTCGCGTCCTCGAAGCTCGAGCGCGCGTTTCTCTCCACCTGGGCGCCGGTCCATCGCCAGGCGACGATCGAGAGCGCAATGCCCGCGACCAGCACGATCCCCGCGGCCACATGGCCGGCGCTGCTGGCGCGCAGCTCCCGCGATGACTGCATGGGCGGCTCCCGGCGATCCCGGTTCAAGAGGCGTTCAGGGGCGCACGGCACGGCGCTTCCGCACCGGCGCCATCTTGCCATTTCAGGGTAGCAGGTTCCGCGGCCCATTCGGTTCGGGTGGGGCCGCGCGATGGCCGGTCCGATCCGTGGGAAAATGGCGCCTCACACCGAACGCAAGCGCGCCATGAATCCCAAGAGCCCCCGCCCCACCGAGATCAAGCTGCACCAGAAGTCGCGGCTGCTCGAGATCGCCTTCGACGACGGCAAGCAGTTTTCCCTGCCCTGCGAATACCTGCGCGTCTTCTCGCCGTCGGCGGAGGTGCGCGGCCACGGCCCCGGGCAGGAGGTCCTCCAGGTGGGCAAGCGCGACGTGGAGATCAAGGAGATCGAGCCCGTCGGCGTCTACGCCGTGAAGCTCGCTTTTTCCGATGGCCACGACACGGGCCTCTACTCCTGGGAATACCTCTACGAGCTGGGAGAAAAGCAGGAGTCGAGCTGGAAGAGCTACCTCGCGCGCATGGAGCAGGCGGGCGCTTCCCGCGACAAATGAGCGACAAGACCACCCACTTCGGCTTCACCGAGGTGCGCGAGGCGGAGAAGGCCGCGCGGGTGGAGGAGGTGTTCAGCTCGGTCGCTGGCAACTACGACCGCATGAACGACCTCATGTCTCTCGGCATGCATCGGCTGTGGAAGCGCTTCGCGATTTCCATGGCGGACGTGCGCCCTGGTAGCCGCGTGCTCGACGTGGCCTCCGGCAGCGGCGACCTGGCGCTCGCGTTCGCGAAGCGCGCCGGGCCCGAAGGCCTGGTGGTGATGACGGACATCAACGGCGCCATGCTCCAGGTCGGCCGCGACAAGGTGCTCGACCACGGCCGCATGGCCCCGCCCGCGATATGCAACGGGGAGCGGCTCCCGTTTCCCGACGACACGTTCGACTGCGTCACGATCGCCTTCGGCCTGCGCAACTTCACGGACAAGGCGCGAGGGTTGGCGGAGATGACGCGCGTCGCGCGTCCCGGCGGGCGCGTGCTCGTGCTCGAGTTCTCGAAAGTGTGGAAGCCGCTCGCGAAGCCCTACGACACTTATTCGTTCACGGTGCTGCCGTGGCTCGGCAAGCGCGTGGCGAAGGACGAAGCGGCCTACCAGTACCTGGCCGAATCCATCCGCATGCACCCGGACCAGGAGACGCTCAAGACCATGATGGCGGCCGCGGGGCTCGTGCGGGCCGAATACTTCAACCTCACGCTGGGCGTGGTTGCGCTGCACCGCGGCTTCAAGCCGTGATGGCCGAAGTCCCGGCCGCGCTCGCCGCCCGCGCGATCAACCGGCTCACCGCCGCAACACCCCTTGCCCGCGAGCGCCTGGCGCGCTTCGCCGGGAAGACCGCGGCGTTCCGCGTGGGCCCCGTCTCCGTGGCGCTCACCGTGCAGACGACCGGCGAGGTGCTCGCGGCCGTGGGGGAATCCCCGCCGGATCTCGAGGTGCGCCTCTCGCCCTTCCTGCTGCCGCGCCTCGCGGCCCATGACGAAAGCGCCTACGGCGACGTCGAGACCACGGGCGACCTGGAATTCGCGGGCGAAGTCGCCTTTCTCGCGAAGCACCTGCGCTGGGACGTGGAGGAGGATCTTTCGAGGGTCGTGGGAGACGCCGCCGCGCACCGCGCCGTGTCGGCCGCCCGCGGCGCTGCCGCCTGGGGAAAGGACGCTTCCGAACGCCTCGCCGCCGGCGCCGCCGAGTACTGGACCGAGGAAGACCCCCTCATCGCCACGCGCGTGAAGGTGGACGGCTTCGTCGCCGGCGTCACCGAGCTTCGCGACGCCGTCGAGCGTCTCGACAAGCGCATCGCGCTTCTCGAAAAAGGGAACGCCTCCCCCTCTTCATGACGCGCCACCACGAAAATCGGGGACGCTCCCCCTTTTTCCGGAAATAGGGGAGCGTCCCCAATTCACGAGTTCGATGGACATGCATAGGGGAGCGTCCCCGTTTTCGGGGGTGGCGCTCATCGTCGTGTCGGCGTGCGCATTCGGCGCGATGGCGATCTTCGCGCGCGCGGCTTACGCGGGCGGCGCCAACGTGACGGGCATCCTCGCCGCGCGTTTCGCGATCGCGGGCGTATTGCTCGCGGCGGTGATGGTGGCCACGGGCAGGCGCTGGCCGCGCGGCCGGCCCCTCGCGGTGGCGGTCGGCATGGGCGCGGTGGGCTACGTCGGGCAGGCGCTGTGCTTCTTCGCGGCGCTCAACCACGCCTCGGCGGGCCTGGTGGCGCTGCTGCTCTACACCTACCCCACGCTCGTCGTGCTGCTCTCGGCCGTGTTCCTGGGCGAGCGGCTGACGGCGATGAAGATCGCGATCCTGGCGGCGAGCTTCGCGGGGCTCGCGATCATGCTCGGCGGCGGGCAGGGCACGGCCACGGGCATCGCCCTCGCGCTCGGGGCGGCGGCGTTCTACTCCATATATAT
>CXWK01006616.1_pt1 | contig 13033 bp, 4 predicted proteins | sample 590851 | NCBI WGS metagenome assembly CXWK01 (sample SAMEA3498364, study PRJEB10139) | wastewater metagenome | biome: wastewater treatment plant; material: activated sludge | place: Denmark | collected 2014-08-01
ATCTGAAGACTTAAATAGATTAACATTAAATCTGCAGGAGTTAATAGCCCAGTTTAAGATTGAAGATAATGAAAGACAATTAGCAGTGCGCCAAAATGGAAAGTTAGTCCATATATAGTTTATGAAACAAAAAATTTAATATCTGAACAAATAAAAAACATACAGGTAATATCTAAACATGTTACTTGTCGATAAGGGAGAAAAATAAAATGTTAAAGTACTGGCAAAACCTGAATATCAAGAAAAAAATCTTAATGCCATTAATAATAATTTCTTTATTAACAGGCGTACTGTGTTTCTGGTTTTTCTATGATATGTATAAAGAATCAGAGGTAAATGCACTTGTTTCTAAAGCAAGAGCTCTAATAATTGAGGCAGAAGCTGTTAGAGAATATACAGCAGAGCAATCATCAATTGGTGTATTTAGAAATGATATTACAAATCTTGATGAGGTTCTTTATACTGTCCCAATTTTCTCAGCAATGAAAGTAGTTAAAGACAAAGCTAAAGAACTGGAAATGGATTTTAAGGTTCCAAAATTCCAACCAAGAAATCCTGATAACGAACCCGATACCTATGAAACAGAGGTTTTGAAAAATCTGGAAGCCAGCAATGAAAAAGAATATTGGGAAATTGATGAAGAAACAAATACAGTTAGATTTTTTAGACCAATAAAACTTACTGAAGAATGTTTGAAATGTCACGGTGATCCGGAAAAATCAATGGAATATTGGGGAAGAACAGATGGTAAAGATATTACGGGTGCCAAGATGGAAGACTGGAAAGTCGGAGAAATTCATGGTGCGTTTGAATTGAAGATGTCTATGGAACCTGTTAATGCTGCTGTGGCAAATAAATCTTTATTTATTGCCGTAATATTTGCAGTAGGGGTGGGTGTAATTATTTTCATGGGAATTTTTATCTCTAAAAATATTAGCGAACCAATTGGAGTTCTTCATAAAGCCGCTTTAAGAGTTGCAAACGGTGAACTAAAAGTTAATGTAGATATACAAAGACACGATGAAATAGGTGAACTTGCAGATTCATTCAATGCAATGTCTGATAAGATAACACAGCAGATGGAAGATCTTGATGGCTTGCCGTCGCCGCTTATGATGATAGATCCGGATTTTAATATTACTTATTTCAATAAAGCTGCTGCTGAAGTTGCTGGCAAGGATCAAAAATCTGTAATCGGACAAAAGTGTTACGATCAATTTAAAACAGATCATTGCCGTACTGCAAATTGTGCAACACACAAAGCAATGTTAACAAAGTCAGCCCAAACAGCTGAAACATTTGCAAGACCTCAAGGAAAAGAAATTCCTATTGCATATGCTGCTAAAGCTAATATGGATAAACAGGGAAATGTAATAGGAGCATTAGAGTTTGTAGCAGATTTATCTAAAGCAAAAGAACAGGAAAAATACTTAAACCATAATGCACAAAAGATGCTTATTGAAATGGAAAAATTTGCAAAAGGAGATTTATCTGTTGGATTAAAGATTGAAAATAAAGAGGATCTTATTGGAAAATTATTTACAGGATTTAACCAGGTTGTAGATAACATTCGAAATATAATTGTTAAAGTAACTGAAGCAGTACAGGCGACTGCCAGTGCTGCAAATCAAATAAGTTCCAGTACAGAAGAAATGGCTGCCGGTGCACAGGAACAATCTTCACAGGCCACAGAAGTTGCCGGTGCAGTTGAGCAAATGACAAAAACAATTTATGAAACAACTAAGAATACAGTTCAGGCAACCGAAGCAAGTAAGAATGCAGGAGTGATTGCAAAAGATGGCGGTCGTGTTGTTGAAGAAACAATTGTTGGAATGAATCGCATTGCAGAAGTAGTTAGAAAAAGTGCAGATACAGTTCAAGAATTAGGAAAGAGCAGCGATCAGATTGGTGAAATAGTTCAGGTGATAGATGACATTGCTGATCAAACAAATCTGCTTGCATTAAACGCAGCAATAGAAGCAGCCCGAGCAGGTGAACAGGGAAGAGGATTTGCAGTAGTGGCAGATGAAGTTAGAAAACTTGCAGAACGAACTTCAAAAGCAACTAAAGAAATTGCAACAATGATCAAGCAAATTCAAAAAGATACTTATGATGCAGTTGATTCAATGCAGGAAGGCACAAGACAGGTAGAAGATGGAAAGTTACTTGCAGAAAAAGCGGGTGCATCACTTGAAGAAATTATTGTTGGTGCTGAACGTGTCGTGGATATTGTAACGCAGGTTGCAGCTGCAAGCGAAGAACAATCAAGTGCCGCTGAACAGATCAGCAAGAATATAGAATCTATAAGTACTGTTACAAATGAAAGTGCAAGCGGAATACAACAAATTGCGCACGCATCAGAAGATTTAAATAGATTAACATTAAACCTGCAAGAGTTGATCGCACAGTTTAAACTTGATAATTCTTCCGGTGGAAATTTAGCTGTTCGTCAAAATGGTAAACTGGTACATATCTAATAAAATTATGGCGGCCAGGGGTGGCCGCCCTGTTATCTGGATTTTTTTGTTAGTAAAAATTGATAATTGGATTTTAAAAATAAATGTGTTGAATCTAAACTAATTTTTAACTTCAAATAATGTGCGGATTATTTTGTAAAGTGAAGCTAATAAATTAACTGTAATAGGAGGATAGTTTTTTATGAAGCTGTACAATAATTTAAAAATCAGAACCAAATATTTCATTCCTGTAATAGTTATTTCATTCGGGTTTTTAATTGTAGTTCTGTTTGGAATAAATGCACTGAACTCAACATCAAAATCTATGGTTGATTTTATAGATGGGGATCAGACATTATTACTTTCACTAAGTAACATGTATGCACAAGGATTACAGTCTGAACAAGCAACAAGAAATGTTTTGTTAAATCCTTCAGATAATAAAGCAAAAGATAACTACAAAAAAGCGCACACCGATTTTCTTGAACACTCCGAATTAGCAAAAAAATCTGCTGAAGATTCACCTGAAATTTTGAAAAAAATATCTGATATGGAAAATCTTTGGATGGATATTAATAATCTTAAGCAAAGTGTTCAGGATTTAGCAGTTTCCGGCAATCCCACAGCAGGCATTGAATTGTTAAATAAACAAGAAACAAAAAAATGGCGTGAACTAAAAGATGTACTTCTTAAATTAATTGCAGAAAAACAAGAAGATGTTCTTATTGAGAAAGACAGAGTTCAACAAGCAAGCAACGATTCGTTTAATAAAATGATTCTTTATTCACTTGCAATATTGATCGTAAGCTTTGCAATATTATTTTTTGCTGTTAATGCTTTTATAAAACCTATACGTAATCTGCAAATTGCAGCCAACAAAGTTGCAGGTGGTGATACTAATGTTTCACTAGAAGTAAACTCGAAAGATGAGCTTGGCAGTTTATCAAAATCATTTAATGTAATGGTAGATAATATTCGCACATCAATTGAAGATGTTAAACATAAAAATCATTTAGCTGAAAATGCTGCACGTGAAGCTGAAAATGAAAAGACTCTATCAAAAAATAAAGAACAATATTTACAAGAATGTGTTCAACAAATGTTGGTACAGATGGATAGATTTTCAGAAGGTGATCTTTCAGTTACACTGAGTTGTGATGGTAAAGATAAGTTGATATCAGAATTGTTTACCGGTTTTAATAATACTGTTATCCATATAAACCAGACTATTACAAAAGTGACAGAATCTGTGCAAGCCACAGCTAGTGCAGCAAATCAAATTTCTTCAAGTGCAGAACAAATGGCTGCCGGAGCGCAGGAACAAAGCGCTCAAACATCGGAAGTTGCATCCGCTGTTGAAGAAATGACAAAAACCATTGTTGAGACAACAAAAAATACTGAGAATGCGGCTCAAGCTTCCAGATTTGCAGGGAAAGTTGCAAAGGATGGAGGAATGGTTGTTGAACAGACAATTAATGGAATGAATAAAATTGCTGAAGTTGTTAGAAAAAGTGCAGAGACTGTAAAAGAGCTTGGTCAAAGCAGTGATCAGATTGGAGAAATTGCACAAGTTATTGATGACATTGCTGATCAAACAAATTTACTTGCATTAAATGCTGCCATAGAAGCTGCCCGAGCCGGTGAACAAGGCAGAGGTTTTGCTGTTGTTGCTGATGAAGTTAGAAAACTTGCTGAGAGAACAACCAAAGCAACCAAAGAAATCGCTGAGATGATTAAGAAAATTCAAAAAGATACTAATGGTGCTGTAGAATCGATGAGTCGTGGAGAAGAGGAAGTTGAAAAAGGAAAACAATATGCTTTAAAAGCCGGAGATTCTCTTACAGAAATCATTAAAGGTGCGGAGTCAGTTGTAGATTTAGTAAACCAGGTTGCTGCGGCAAGCGAAGAACAATCATCTACTGCTGAAGAGATCAGTAAAAATATTGAATCAATAAATAATGTCACCAATCAAAGTGCGGGCGGCATACAGCAAATTGCACAAGCCTCCGAGGACTTAAATAGATTGACTATCGATCTTCAGGATCTAGTTGGTAAATTTAAGCTTGATAATAAAAGCAGCAGATTTGCGGTACGCACCAATGGAAAAATTATTAATGTATAGTTTTTTTAATAACAAAAAGTTCATTCACATTGGAGATTGCTTATGCAACTAGATTTTAGTTATTAATAAGTTTGAGTTTAAAATTAATGGATAGTTGATAATTTATTCAGTCTTATTAAATTTATAATAAAAGACGATGACATTATTAACTGATATTTATCGATTTATTATTGAAAAATTTGGTTAAAATTCATAAAATTAAGATAACTATTCGTTATCATAGTACAGTATTTTTTTAAAAAATAATGTCTTTATGAACTTGATTGATAATTTTATAAAAAAATCCGGTCTCTCTTACCCCAAAACAAAATCCGCATTGTTATTTATTAAACTTAACTTTTATACTCTCGAAAAAAAATATGATTAAATTTTCAAAACTACATATTATAACAATCGCTCTTATCTCCAGCATATTACTAGGTGTTACCGCATACTATTACCATCAAACCGAAACCCAGACTATTAGAAAAGAGAAATATGATTACTTAAATGCAATTGCAATGCTTAAAATTGATCAGATAACAAAATGGAAAAATGAAAGGATATCTGAAGCAAAATTTTTTCCTGCAATGGGAAGGTTTATTAAATCTACTGCAGAACTTTCATCAAATTCTAATAATCCCGAAGCAAAAGATTTTTTATTAAAAACTCTAATTCCGATAAAAGAAAGACATAGTTATGACAACATGCTCATAACAGATCTCAATCACAAAATATTGTTTTCGATTAATTCAACTGAAACGCTTCTTGATTCTATAACGATTGCTTACTCAAAAAAATCAACAAAGTTAGACACAGTTATTTATTCAGATTTTTACTATTGCAATGAACATTTTAGTATCCATTTAGATCTATTATCTCCAATAAAAGATAATAATGGTAATATAATAGGCACTTTTATATCAAGATTTAATCCAAAGGATTATCTTTTCCCGCTAATTCAAAAATGGCCAACACCAAACAAGACTGCTGAAAGTTTAATTTTTAAGAAAGAGAAGGGTGAGATTAGAATTCTTAATGAAGTTAAATCCCAGCCTAATCAGAAAATGAGTATTACAATTCCGCTTACGGATACCAATATTGTAGCAGTAAAAGGTGCTTTGGGCGCCACAGGAATTGTGGAGGGCAAAGATTATCGAGGTGCTGATGTTTTAGCAGATCTGCATCCAATCCCTGGAACCGATTGGTATCTTATTTCCAAAATAGATAAGGACGAGATTTATTCAGATCTTTTTTTTAGAGGCAGATTAATATTTTTACTTACCTTAGCTGTTGTTTTATTGATAGTGGCGGGTGCAATGTATTTGAACAGATTAAATCAAAGTATAACATATAAAAATCTTTTTCTGAAAGAAAAAGAACTCTCAGAAACCAGGGAAGAATTTCAAACAACACTTTACAGCATTGGTGATGCTGTTATTACTACAGATGCATCTGGTAACATAAAATATATGAATAGTGTTGCGGAGCAACTAACCGGATGGAGTGAAAGAGAATCTAAAGGCGAAAAACTAACAGAAGTTTTTAAGATTGTAAATGAAGATTCGAATGTGAAAGTAGAAAATCCAGTTGAAAGAGTTTTAAGAGACGGAACTATAGTGGGGTTGGCTAATCATACATTATTAATTTCCAAAGATGGCAAACAAATTCCAATTGCCGACAGCGGATCACCAATAAAGGATTCAGATAATAAAATTATTGGTGTTGTACTCGTATTCAGAGATCAGACTGATGAAAGAAATAATGAAAAGACACTCCTAGAGAGTAACGAAAAATTCTCCAAAATATTTAATTCATCTTCAGATTCAATTAGTCTAACTAAAATTAATAACGGAGAAATAGTTGAGTGTAACGAAGGATTTGAGAAAATGTTTGGTTACAACAGAAGTGAAATTCTCGGAAAGTCGGCAATTGAACTTGGTCTTTGGGATAAAGTGGAAGAAAGAAATCAGATTGTTCAATTATTAAAATCAAACGGTCATGTAAGAAATTTTGAAGCAGCTGGTAAAAGAAAAAATGGAAAGCTATTTACCGGACTTTTATCTGGCGAGATAGTTAAAATTGATAATGAAACATTAATACTTCTTACTGTTAGAGATATAAGTGAAAGAAAAGAATTCGAGGAAAAACTTAAAACTAATGAAGAAAAATACAGGATGCTTCTTGATTTTGCATCTGATGCTTTTTTTCAGGGTGATACGCACGGTAATTTCATTACAGTTAACAATAAAGCCGTTGAGCTTACCGGTTATTCCAAGGATGAACTTCTTAAGATGAATATGCAGAATTTATTTTCAAATGAATTGCTTGAAACAATTCCTTTGAGATATGATAGATTACTTGCCGGTGAAACTATTAAAATAGAACGTGTGGTTGTTAAAAAGGATGGTAAATCTATTTACGTTGAAATGACTTCGAAACAAATGCCTGATGGAACATTTCAATCATTTATCAGGGATGTTTCTGAAATAAAAATTGCTGAAAAAGAATTTAGAGAATCTGAAGAAAGATTTCGTAAAGCATTTATCACAAGCCCTGATTCAATAAATATTAATCGTCTTTCTGACGGGAGATATGTTAGTATAAATTCGGGCTTTACCAAAGTAACAGGATACACTGAAGAAGAGGTCATCGGTAAGACATCTGCAGAAATACAAATTTGGGCTGATATTTCTTATCGAAATGCGCTTGTTGAGAAATTAAAATCTTCAAACTTAGTAGAAAATTTTGAAGCCAAATTCAGGATAAAAGACGGTAGATTTTTTGATGGATTGATGTCTGCCGCAACAATAGAACTTAATAATGAGCCACATATTATTAGTATTACAAGAGATATTACAGAACGTAAAAGATTTGAAGCAGCCCTAAGAAACGAGAAAGACAGAATTAGTACTATACTCAACCTTGTCGGTGATCCAATATTTGTTAAAGATGAACAGCACCGTTTTACGTTATGTAATAAAGCATTTTATGAAATGGTTGGACTTGATGAAGAAGATGTGATTGGAAAAACTTTGGCAGAAAACATTCCAGATGATGAGATGGAACATTTTCTTAAAGTTGATCGTCATGTTCTAGAAAGCGGAATACCAGATACGTGCGAAGAAGAGCTTACCATTAACAACAAAACAAAAACAATTATAACAAGAAAAACCCGCTTTATTGATGATTCCGGAAACAGATTGCTGATTGGTTCTATGCATGATATTACCGATCGTATAAACGCTGAAAAAGAAAAAGTGCATTTAAATGATTTGATGAAATATATTATCTCGAATACAAAAAGTTGTGTATCTGTGTTTGATACAGAGATGAATTATATCTATGTAAGCGATAGGTACTTTGATGATTTGCATCTGGCTGATAAAAATATAATTGGACGTAATCATTATGAAGTTTTTCCAGATCTGCCTCAGTTTTTGCGTGATATACATAAACGTTCTTTAAATGGTGAAACTATTAGCGGCGAAAATGATCCACTTTTACATTCAGATGGTTCTATGGACTGGGCAAACTGGAAATGCATGCCCTGGTATAATACTGATCGGATAATTGGTGGAATAATAATTTATATAGAAGTTATTACGGAACGTAAAAAAGCAGAAGAAGAAGCATTAAAAACAAAATTTCATTATCAAAAATTAATTGAAAATGCACCTGATGGAATTGTTGAAGTAACTGCTGCAGGAGAATTTAAATATGTTAGTCCTTCAGCAAAAAAAATATTTGGTTATCCTATAGAAAAACGAGTTGAACAATCTCCTAACGAACTAACACATCCTGATGATTTACCATTTGTATTAAATACTTTGTCGGCCATTATTAAAAATCCGGAAATGGTTCCAACGATTGAATACAGGTTTTCAAAAAATGATGGTAACTGGGTTTGGATAGAAAGTACATTTACTAATTTATTAAATGAACCAAGTGTTGATGCAATAGTAATAAACTTTCGTGATATAACTGATCGAAAAAGAATGGAAGAAGCTGTACAACATAGTGAAACAAAATTTTATTCTTTATTTGAAAACAGTCCAAACGCAATCTTTATTACGGATCCCGATTCACTTTTAATTATAGATTGTAATGCAAATGCTTGCAGTATGAACGGATACACTCGTGAAGAATTAATTGGTAAAAGTATTAACATTCTTCATCCGCAAAATGTTTCTGATCTGCTTACAAATTCAAAATTACATAAAGAACAAATAGAAATATTAAGGCAGCATAAATCTGTAACAGTTGAGTCTGTTCATAAAAGAAAAGATGGTACCATTTTTCCTATTGAAAGTTCAATCTCATTAATTTCCTTAAGCGGCAAAGAAGTTACGATGGGAATAGATCGTGATATTACTGACCGAAAAAAATCTGATGACCAATTAAGAAAACTTTTTAGAGCTGTAGAACAAAGCCCTGCAACAATTGTAATTACAGATATAAAAGGTGATATCGAGTATGTTAATCCTAAGTTTGAAGAAACTACAGGTTATGCATTTGAGGAAGTAATGGGAAAGAATCCGCGAATATTGTCTTCTGGAAATATGACAAAAGAAGATTACGCGATTATGTGGGAAACAATTTTAAGCGGTAAAGAATGGCGCGGCGAGTTTTATAATAAAAAGAAGAACGGGGAATACTTCTGGGAATCCGCATCAATTTCTCCAATAACAGATTCTAATAATAACATTACTCATATAGTAGCTCTTAAGGAAGACATAACTGAAAAGAAAATAATGCTTGAACAGTTAAGCAAATCCGAAGAAGAGTTCAGAACTATTTGGGAAAATTCTGTTGATGCAATGAGATTGATAGATGAAAATGGTGTTATTATAAATGTTAATGACTCTTATTGTAAACTTTTTGGATTATCTAAAACTGATTTAATTGGGTATTTGTTTAATGTTTCTTATACAGTCACTGATAACGATAACTCGCTTATTGGGTACAAAGAACGCTTCAAAAATCGCACTATTCTTAGAAAATTTGAAACCGAAATTATTTTAAAAAGCGGCAGACCTATTTGGGTTGAGTTAACAAACTCATTCATTGATTTTGAGGATAAAAACTTATTGTTGTTAAGTATCATAAGGGATACTACAGATAAAAAACAAATGATAAACGAATTGACCGAGGCTAAAGAAAAAGCTGAAGAAATGGTTAAACTTAAATCATACTTTTTTGCAAATATGAGTCATGAGTTAAGAACACCTTTTGTTGGAATTCTAGGTTTTGCAGAAATTCTCAAAGACACACTTAAAGACCGCGATGAAAAAGAATATGCTGAACAAATATTAAAATCTTCTAAAAGGTTAACCGATACTCTTAATAAAATACTTAATCTTACAAGATTGGAATTTGATAAAGTTGAAGTCAATAAAAAAGAATTTAATGTATGCAAGTTGTTAAAGAGTGTAGAGCAATTCTATTTTAATTCTGCAAAACTTAATAACACAATTCTAAAAGCAAAATACACTAGTGAAAGTATTTCTGTTATATCTGATCCAAAACTGCTTGAAGATATTTTAACCAATCTTGTAAATAATGCGGTTAAGTTTACTTATAATGGAAATATTATTATTTCCGCATCAAAAGAATTAAATGGAGTGAATGAAAGGTTATTGATTAAAGTTCAAGACACAGGAATTGGAATTCCGAAAGAAAAACAGAATATAATCTGGCAGGAGTTTCGGCAGGCAAGCGAAGGATTTAACAGATCATTTGAGGGAACGGGACTTGGTCTATCCATAACAAAAAAATATGTTGAATTGCTTAACGGTGAAATATCACTTGACAGCGTTGAAGGTAAAGGCACTACTTTTTTAATTAGTTTACCTCTTGAGAATGAAAAGATTGAAAAGTTTACTACTGAAGAAGAGTTTCAATCTACTATTGTAAAAGATCCAATAAAGCAAATTAGCGGAAAACCAAAATTATTGTACGTAGAAGATGACGCTGTAGCACTGCAATTTATTGGCATTGTTCTTAAATCAGGATATGAAGTTGAAACTGCTTTTAAAGCAAACATTGCATTAGAACTTGTTGCGAAAAAAGAGTATGATATATTAATGCTGGATATAAATCTTGGAAGCGGAATGGATGGAGTTGAACTGATGCAAAAAATCAGAGAGATTGAATACTATAAGAATATACCAATTGTTGCGGTTACAGCTTATGCAGCGGATTCAGATAAAGCAGAATTTTTGACAAAAGGATTTTCACATTATATATCAAAACCATTTACTCAAAGAGAACTACTTGCACTTCTTAAATTAATATTAGGAGCTAACTAATCAATCTTATTTCTAGTAACCACTTATTAAAAAAACATATTTTTTAAAGATTAGCTTTTTGACTATATGCGATATTATAATCAAAAGATTCGAATGTATAACTATTTATATTTAAACCCCCAAACTATTGCTGAGTCAATAATTTCCAATCGTTAATTGATAATCTTTATAATTAGTTGTAAACTTAATTCAACAATTCTAATAGTGGGCAACTGGGATGGTTTTGGAACAACAGATACTTAAATATTTTGTTATTTATTTAACCCTCATCAAACGATAACTAAATTATTAACAAATATTTATTATTCAACGATAGTAATTTTAGCTATTAACAATATTGTTTTCTTAAAGAAATTGGATGTTATATGAAAACATCAGAGTTGTTCAGGAGCAGCGGTAAATTAAAATACTTTCTTATTTCAATTTCTGGATTAATCTTACTGTTTATTTTAAGTTATATCTATTACTTAATAGAGCAAAAAGAAATTAAGAAAGAAAGACACAACGATCTTAAATTAATTGCTGAATTAAAATATGAACAGATTAATGATTGGAAAAATGAGCGCCTTTATGAAGCCAGTTTATATTCTAATATTGATCGGGTAATAAAATCTTCATTAAGTATTATTAACAACCATAATGATCAAACCTCAAAAGAATATCTAAAACAACTTTTTAGCCCTACCATATTAAACCATGATTATGAAAATGTATTTATCACTGATTTACATGGCCAAATACTTTTTACGCAAGATAGTAGTTTAATATCGGCTGATTCAATTACCGTTCAATTTATTAGTGAGTCAACAAAAACTGATTCAGTGCTTTTTGTAGATTTTTATTACTGCAGTACACACAAAAAAATTCATCTCGATGTAATAGCGCTGATTAAAGATTATAGTAATAAATATTTTGCTGCATTAATTTTTAGAATCAATCCTGCAGATTATCTATTTCCGATGATGCAAAGATGGCCGTCTAATAGCAGAACAGCAGAAACAGTTTTAATAAAAAGGGAAGCTGATCAACTTCGCGTTATAAGTCCGCTCAGGCATAAAGTGATTGCTCCATTATCTCTAACCATTCCAAATACAAACAAGGAATTTGTTGGTGTAAAAGGATTATTAGGTCAAAAAGGTTTAATTGAGGGAAAAGATTACAGAGATCAAGATGTACTTGCAGACTTTAATGCGGTACCAGGAACAAGTTGGTACCTGATTTCTAAGATTGATAAAAGTGAAATTTATTCTGATTTAGCATTAAGAACCGGGACAATAAGTTTAACTGGATTGATACTTTTAATGTTAATTATCTCATCTATATTTTATATCTACAAAACAAAGCAAAGCTCTACGTATAAAAATCTCTTCTTAAAGGAAAAAGAACTTAACGAGTTTCAGATAAGATCTAAAGCAATTACAGATGCAGCAAAAGATGCAATTATTATGATTGATGGTGAGGGGAATATTTCCTTCTGGAATCCCGCAGCTGAAACAATATTTGGATATAACAGTGATGAAGTGATGGGAAAAAATCTTCACACTATTCTTGCACCTCTGGAATACCATGCTCAACATAGTAAAGCGTTTAACAGATTTAAATTTTCCGGTGAGGGTGATACAATCGGAAAAACATTAGAACTAACTGCAATAACTAAACACAAAACTGAAATATCGATAGAACTTGGACTATCAGCAATTAAGAATAATCATGAATGGCATGCTGTTGGTATTATAAAAGATATAAGCCAAAGAAAGAAAACAGAAGAAAAATTAATTGAGAGTGAAGAAAAATTTAGAAAAGCGTTCAATACAAGTACAGATTCAATGATTATTTCAAGGCTTTCTGATGGGCTTTTATTAGATGTAAATGAAGGCTTTTGTAAGCTCACAGGTTTTTCAAAACAAGATACTGAAGGTAAGACCATTTTTGAGCTTGATATTTGGGGAGATTTAAGTGATAGAGAAAAGCTTATTAATTTAATTATGCGAGATGGGTTTGTTGAAAATGTAGAATCAATGTTTAGAACAAAAGATGGTACTTTATTAAACGGATTGTTTTCAGCTTCTCTTATTAGCATAAATGATGAACCTCATTTGATAAGCATAACCAGAGATATAACTGAACGCAAAAGAATTGAAAAATCACTAAAGCAAAGTGAAGAA
>CXWK01005170.1_pt2 | contig 13031 bp, 16 predicted proteins | sample 590851 | NCBI WGS metagenome assembly CXWK01 (sample SAMEA3498364, study PRJEB10139) | wastewater metagenome | biome: wastewater treatment plant; material: activated sludge | place: Denmark | collected 2014-08-01
TTAATCATATGATGGATAGAAGAGATAAACTGTTATTTATAAAAAATCTGGGATTGCTGCGCTTTAGAAAAAAATGTGAAAAAAATCTGGATAGATTAAAAGAACTGATACTGCTCGATGAAATGCATGTAAAGGAACCCAAAATTTATCACGATTTTCACGAACAGATCAGTAAAAGGGAATTTGCGCAAAAAGATTTTGAACAATTACTGTTTTGGCAGCAGTTATATTTTGAGCAGTTGTTTGAAGCTTTGGGATATTCGAAAAATAAAGATACTATGCTTAAGTTAAGCCGATTTGCTGATGTTAAATTTTTCAAGTCTATTGAAAATCTTACACGAGAAAAAATTGAGAGCGTGCTTTTTCATATAAGCGGATTGTTGCCTGAAGTTACTGATATTGCAAGTGAAGAAACATCAGAATATTTGCGCAATAGTCTGGACAATTGGAATAGTGTAAAATCTAAATATGATTCAGGAATACTAAACAAAAATGATTGGAATTTCTTTAAGCTTAGACCCCAAAACTTTCCTACAATCAGAATTGCAGCCGGTGCAAGATTAATTGAAAGAATTATTCTTCACGATCAGTTTATACGCATCATGAATATCTTTAATGATTTAGCAGAGCCAACTAAAATGGTTACTAAATTAAGAAATGAGTTTATTGTTCAGGGCGAAGGTTATTGGTCATCTCACTATAATTTCAATAAAGAAACAAAAACAAGACTAAACTATTTTGTAGGCCTTGGCAGGGCAGATGAAATAATTATTAACATTATTCTGCCGGTCTATTCAATCTATTTTGAAGTACACAATAAAAAAGAACTATCTCAAAAAGTGCTTGATTTGTTTCTAAACTTTTATCAAAAGGAAAGTAATCATCTTGTAGAAAAAGTTAATGAAACTCTTGGGTTTAAGAATGAAAAATTCAGAAGCGTTTATTATCAGGGAATGATAGATTTATTTAGAAACTATTGTATTAAAAACAGGTGTCTTGAATGCGAAATTGGAAAGAAAGTTTTTAATTAATTATTCTGACTCAATCTTTTAATATCATCACGCAGCTTTGCTGCACGTTCAAATTCTTCACTCTCCAGCGCTTCACGTAATTTATCCTGCAGGGCTGCTAATTGTGCTTCTTTTGAAACAGGTTTTATGTCTGATTCCTGATCGCTGATTCCTTCAAATCCGGGTATATCCGTTTCATCTGTAGGTATAAAAGAAGCCGCACTCATAACAATTTCATTTACATAAATTGGTGCAAATGTTCTGACAGCCAGAGCAATTGCGTCACTGGGTCTTGCATCAATTTCATTTGTTAAACCTGAAGCCTCAAGTATAATCTTTGCATAAAAAGTATTGTCCTTTAATTCGCTGACAATTATTTCTACAACGTTTGCACCAAGATTATCAATTAACGTTTTTAATAAATCGTGGGTTAATGGTCTGGGCGGTTTTATTCCTTCCATTTCAAGAGCAATAGCCTGAGCCTCAAATGCTCCTATAATTATCGGCAGTCTTCTTGAGCCTTCAGCTTCTTTTAAAAGAATTGCATAAGCACCGCCGGTAGATGGATTAGAAGATAATCCTAAAATCTCACATTGAACTTTATCCAAACCATTAACCCAATCTTTTATGATTTTATTTTTTTTATTTCTTCAGTTAATACAGGTAAAATCTCAAATAAATCTCCTGCAATTCCATAATCTGCAACACTAAAAATTGGTGCGTCTTTATCTTTATTGATTGCAACAATATATTTTGATGAAGACATTCCAGCCAAATGCTGTATCGCTCCGGAAATTCCACACGCAACGTATAAAGAAGGGGAGACGGTCTTTCCAGTTTGCCCAACCTGCTCACGATGAGGTCTCCATCCAGCATCTACAACTGCACGTGAAGCTCCAACTGCAGCACCAAGTGAATCAGCTAATGATTCTATCAGGTTAAAGTTTTCAGGTCCTTTCATTCCTCTTCCGCCGGATACAATTATATCAGCTTCAGCAACATCTAACTTACCCTCAGATTTTTTAAACGCAACAACTTTAGATTTTAAATTAGGATTACTTACTTCCTTAACATCAATTATCGTTTCTGTACTATTTGATGATTCAGCTTTAAAAATATTTGGTCTGATTGAAAATATTTTAACTTCAGAATTTATTTTAGTCTTTAAGTTTGATTTACCTGCAAAAACCGGACGTGTTGCTATTACTTCACCGGATTCAACACTTAAATCTGTACAATCGACTAGGCAGGCTGAATTAAGTTTTACAGCTAATCTTGGTGTTATATCATTTCCGAACGCTGTGTTGCCTACAATTAAATATACCGCACCGGTTTCCTTTGCATAGTTGCTTATCGCTTCCGGGTAACCGCTTGAAGAATAATTGACAAACTCTGAATTCTTTAAGTGGACTACTTTTGAAATACCGTATTTACCTAATTCACTTAGATTAGTAATATCTGATCCTGCAACAACTGCTTCAGCTTCAAGATTTAGTTCCTTTGCTAATTTTACTGCAACACTTGCTGCTTCAAAAGATACTTTTTTTAATACGCCTTCTCTTTGTTCTAAAACTGCTAAGATTTTATTTGCCATATTTATACCTATATAACCTTTGCTTCTTCTCTTAATAATTTTACTAATTCAGCAACTGCAGAACTATCCGAGCCTAAAATTCTACCCGGTTGTTTTGATGCGGGCAGATTCATATCTAAAACCTCGGTCAAGTTTGATGAAGCAGCTGCGGGTTTTTCAACAATAGTCTTTTTCTTGGCTGCCATAATACCTTTTAAAGAGGCGTATCTTGGTTCGTTCAATCCCTTTTGTGTTGTAATAACAGCAGGTAATTCGGTTTCAACAACTTCTTTTCCACCTTCAATCTCACGTTCAGCTGTAATTTTATTTCCATCCAGCTTAAAATCAACAACAACAGGTACGCAATTGTAGCCAAGCATTTCTGCAACAACCTGACCGGTTATCGAATTATCATAATCAACAGATTGCTTTCCGCAAAAAACCATTTCGCATCCAAGCGATTTTATTTCCTCTGCTAATGCTTTTGCAATTCCAAATGAATCTCTATAATTATCATCTTTTAATAAAACACCTTCATCAACACCCATTGCAAGTGCTTTGCGAATTGTTTCTTTGTTAGCATCATTTCCAACGCTTATAGCATAAACTAAGGAATCGCCGCCAATTTTTTCTTTTGTCTTTAATGCTTCTTCTACTGCAAATTCATCATAAGGATTTATGGATATAAGTTACCCCGGAAGGATCAATTGATTTTCTATCCGTTCCGATTTTAATACGAGTAGCAGTGTCCGGTACATGACTAACACATACTGCTATTTTCATTTAACCTCCGTAAAGTTCTTTGTTTTTAATACAAAAATATAAAGACACGGTCTTCTAAAATCAATTAAAAGATAACTTAATTATATACACAAAAATTTAAGTATCAGGATAAATTCTTTTTTTAAAATTCTTCTTTAGCTATTTTTAGCTATGGAATTAAAACCGGATGAAAAACAGCAGGTTGAAATTATCACTGAAGAAACTACTGATAATAAACTTTCTTCAAAAGTTGTGCTGTATAATGATGATTGGCATACCTTTGATGAAGTGATTGCCCAATTAATTATTGCTGTTAAATGTACCTACGAACAGGCACGTGCTTTTGCTTTTGAAGTACATGTAAAAGGGAAATCAATTGTTTTTAATGGGTCAATTAATGAGTGTCTTAAAGTTTCTTCAATACTCGAAGAAATTGCACTTCATACTCAGATAATCACTTAATTTGTTTTAATCACTCTGACCGGGTTTATTACCGCAATCCATACAGGAACAGTATTGATATATTTCCTCATAGCCGTAATCAATTGTAAGCTCTTCTCCTGCTTTGATGTCTGAAACAGCATATAAAACCAGTTCGCCGTTCTCATCTTCATCAATATCACAATTATAATCGCAGGAATGATTTAAAAATCTTAATTGCGTTTGATTTGCCGCATCAATGTATTCATCATCATTCTTATAAAAAATGTATACATTATTTTCTTCATTCTCTCTTCTTACACACTCATCCGCATTTATATGTTCACCGTAAATGATTGTAATTGTTTCACCCTCTGTATAATCAATATTTGAATATAGTCCTTTGCCATGCACGGGTGAATCTTTAACCGAAAGATTTTCTGATACCATAATTTTTTTGTTATGTTTTGTTTTGTGATTTGCTGCTGTAGTAATTAAAAAAATTACTTTCAATTTCTGCTGCTAAAATACTCTTTTTAAAACTATAATTGAACTATTAAACTTAAAGCTAAATCATTAAGTAATTAAAATATTTACTAATGGTAATTACCAATAATGGGAGATAATTGACTGGATTTTTCAAAACAAAGAATTGCCAATTGATTGCTAATAAAAAAAGTTTGAAAATAGAAACATTTTTTGGTCTTTAATTTGTCTTTACTTTGGCTTTAGTTGTAATCTATTGGCAGGGGAATATTAATAAAACTGCTAAATTTGAAAATTAGTTACTAATTATTAACTGATAATAAAGCTGTAATTAATATGTTTGATTTTCGAATTATTTATGAACTTTACTTTTGCCTTTATTAATAATTCTTCCCATATTGCATTAAGTCTTTAACATTTTTTAGGAGGTCCTATGAAATACTTTTTTTACTTCCTAGTTTCACTTATTCTTCTGCCTTATTCCACACTTATTTCACAAAATGGTTACACATATATTGGTGTGGATGCTTGCGCTATGTGCCACAAAACTGAAAAACAGGGAAGTCAGCAATCAATCTGGAAAAACAGTAAACACTCTCAAGCTTTTGTGACTCTTAAAACTGAGAAGGCAAATCAGATAGCCAAAGAGAAAGGGTTTCAAACTCCTGCTTCCGAAACACCCGAATGCTTAAAATGCCACGTTACTGGTTATAATCTTGACGCTTCAATGCTTGGCAAAAAATTTAAAGTTGAAGATGGCGTACAATGCGAAACCTGTCACGGTCCGGGCTCAGCTTATAAAGATATGAAAGTTATGAAGGATAAAGATCTTGCAATTAAAAATGGTCTGGTTGTTCACGAAAAACTTGAAAGTTTCTGTATAGGCTGTCATAATGTGGAAAGTCCCACATTTGTTGATATGAATATTGAAGAAGCCTGGCAAAAAATAAAACATAATGTACCTAAAACTGAAAATTAATTTATTTATAGAATAATTCTGATAGAACTTAAATGAAAAAATTAATACTCTTACTTATTTTAGGAGCAGCAACATTTATCTCTGCACAAAATATAAATGGCCGTTTCTCCAGCTCGCTGTATTCATTTGAAAGATATGATTCCTTAAACTCATCTTCCAATTATCTGCGCGCTTATGAAATGCTTAATCTTAATCTTAACTATGATAAGTTTTCTGTAAGATCATATCTTAACATGGAAACTGATGTTACCAATAAGATGATCTCTGATCCAAGGTTGAGATTTTATAATTTATATCTTGAAGCGCGTGATCTTTTTGATGTTGCTACAATTCGATTGGGAAGACAGCCGATTATAAATAGTGTTGCAGGCGGTCTTTATGATGGTGCATCACTGACATTAAAACATTCAGATTATAAATTGAATGCATACTACGGCGGTAATGTACCCGCTTATCAAAAATTTGAACTCGTAGAAAATTTTGATCAGAACTATATTATGGGCGGCAAGTTTACTACAACTGTACTTACAAATGCCCAGATAGCTGTGGGATATGTAAGCAAAAATTTTCAATCTCAGAATTATCTTGCAAACAGGCTCGATCCCGATCTTAATCTTATAGAAGTTGAAATAGAAAATAAATCAAATCAATACCAGTTTGTAACGGGAGAAGTAAATTACTCTATGCCCGGTGTTGTTGATGTATTTACAAGATATGATTTCGATTTAAACTACGAACAAACTTCCAAGTTTGAGTTTGATGCAAGAACCGAAGCTGTTGAGAGATTAGGTGTAAATCTTTACTATAATTATCGTCAGCCAAAAATAAGATACAATTCAATCTTTGCTGTTTTTGATTACGGTAATACTCACGAAATTGAAATCGGTGCTGATTATAAACTGAATAATATGTTTACAGTTATCGGCAAGTTTGGCAATGTTCAGTACAAAGATGAAAACTCTCAAAGAATCGGTATCGGCTTATCTACCATCTACGGAAATATCAATTACAGAAAAACATTTGGTTATGCTGGTGAACTTGATGCAGTGTCTGTTTATTCTGGGTATACATTTTTAGATGGTTTAGTAACTCCGTCAATCGGACTATCATATACAAATTACAAACTAAATCCCGATGCAGAAGCCAACAGCATTACAACACTTTTAGTTGGTGCAAATATTCGTCCTTTCCGTATGCTTTCTTTTGATCTGCAGGGACAGTATATGGATAACAAAATTTATAAGAATGATCTGAGATTATTCTTCAAACTTAATTACTGGTTTAACTTAAACATTTAATATTCTAACTATGCAAAAATTAAAAGTTTTATATCTGTTTATCTTTTTAGGTACAGTAACCTTTTTGCTGATTGGAGCAATGGGTTCTGCTAATGAAGATAGCTCCGTATCTAATGAAGGCAAAATTAAATTTTCGCACTCACTTCATAAAGATTTAGTTGATTGCCAAACTTGTCACTCAGCTGTTAAGGAAAGCGTTAGTCTTAAAGATCCGCTTTTCCCTAATCACGATAATTGTGCTGAGTGCCATGAAGTTGATAATGACGAAGAATGCTCAACCTGTCATTATGATGATAATTATGAAGCACTTGTTAAAAGTGAATCTGAATTAATCTTCAATCATAAAATTCATCTTACTGGCTCTGAGTTTAGCTGCGAATCCTGTCATAAAGGATTAAGCGAAGTCGATTACAGCTGGCAGGCTGCCGGTGTAAATCCTCCTATGGAAACCTGTTATGGATGCCATAATGATAAAACTGTTGCATCAAATGCATGTGAATCCTGTCATATTTCTACCGTAAATCTTTTGCCTCAGGATCATAAAGTTGTAAGCTTTGCAAAGACCCATAAATTTGCAGCTCAGCAGTTTAATGCTAATTGTGCTATGTGCCACGATAACCAAAGTTGTGAAGATTGCCACGTTGCTACAATTGGTATTACCGAAACTAATCTTTCCGATGATTTCTATCAGCCTTATTATCCAAGTAATTTTGTTGATGGCACTAAACAACAATCGATAAATCGTGTACACGAATTAAATTATAGATTTACGCACGGTATTGATGCAAGAGGTAAAACATCTGATTGCCAGACCTGCCATCAGGTTGAAACATTTTGTGTTGAGTGTCACCAGTCAGAAAATCAGGACTTTGCTTTTGGCGGTATTGTTCCGGCTTCTCACCTTAGCATGAATTTTAAAACTTTAGGTGTTGGCAGCGGCGGCGGTGATCATGCAACTCTTGCTAAAAGAGATATCGAAAGATGTATGTCCTGTCACGATGTAAATGGTGCAGATCCAACTTGTATTACCTGTCATTTTGATGCAGATGGAATTAAAGGTACTAATCCTAAAACTCATCCTGTCGGATTTATGAGTAATGAAAAAGGTGATTGGCACGATGATCAGGGTTCTGTTTGCTACAATTGTCATTCAAGTTTTTCACCTCAGTCTCAGGCTGGTGTTGGATTTTGTGGTTACTGCCACGGATTAAATGATTAAACTGAAATTTTTTACGGATAAAATAATGAAGTATATAATTTTGTTTTTTGTAGTGATCTTGAGTTCACTGCTGATTATTAGTTGTAGTGATTTAAAAGAAGATGTACCTATTTCTTCACCGGGTTTATCACTTCATAAAACCGGTATCATTAACCCGGCTTCACCTGATTTTCATGGTAACCTGGTATCAGATGCTAATTGGGATATGACTCAATGCCAGCAATGTCATGGATCAAATTATAATGGCGGAACTGCTGGAGCAAGCTGCTATGATTGCCATACTTTTCCTGGCGGCCCACAGGCTTGTAATACCTGCCACGGTGATTTTGCTAATCCTTTAAGACACGCACCGCCTAGATCAACAAGCGGAGCTATTTTACCTAGCGAGCGTGGTGTCGGTGCTCATCTAAAACACTTAAGCGAAAATTCTATCGGTGTGGCTGTTGAATGTACTGANNACATTTGATGATCCAAATCATATTGATTCAACTCCGGGTGCTGAGTTAGTTTTTGGTAGTTTTGCAAGTCTGTCAACCAATATTCCTTCAAGTTCAAATTATGATCCGGGCCTGGGTAATTTTAACCCAAATCCTTCTTTTGATTTTACTGCCGGTACGTGCTCAAATTCTTACTGCCACGGCTATTTTAAGAATGGAAATGTAAGTAATATTGTTTCATTTACCGCTATGTCGCAGGGTTCAGCTTGCGGTACTTGCCACGGTGATGTTTCAACCGGAAGCCCTTTACCTAAAACTCCATCGCAAGGTGGTACTCATCCTCCAAATCAAAACTGTCAGCTTTGCCACGCAGATGTTGTTGAAGTATCAGGCACTACTTATACTATCATTGATAAGAGTAAACATATCAATGGTAAGTTAAATCTTTTTGGCAATGAAGAAGTATATTAGTTTAAGTAATTAGTTTTACTAAAGCCGCTTACGATTAAGCGGCTTTTTTTTTGTATTAAAGTCACTCTTTTACAAACAACTTATTTATGATTTGAATTAGTAGTAATTAAATAGCATATTCATTTCAAAAAAAAACATATGAAGTTTAAAAGAATATCTGAAAAATTATATGACATTTTAATAATCTTAGCTTTTGCAGTCAGTATTTTGGGTGTGTATTTACTGTTTATTAAATAGTTATAATTCTTATATTGTTCATACATCCGCTAACGCCTAACCATCGGATTAATCGCCTGCCATCTCAATCCTATTCACTGCTCACTATTCACTATTCACTAATCACTATTCACTAATCACTATTCACTGATCACTCCTTACTAATTACTAAAATCATATTTTGCATTAAGTAATGATTTATTTATCATTAAACCGTTTTTTAATAATTACATTCAGGTAAAAGACTATGGATAAAAAAGTATTCATTAAAAAGGCAGTTAAGCTTTCTAAACCATTTCGTGTTACCGATGGTAAAAAATTTAGATTAAAAGATTTTGATCCCGAAGATACTCTTTACTTTAAGTCTGAGGATAAACCAAAGGCAGTGGAGACCTTAAAACTGGGGACAGAATTTATGGCTCAATTGCAGGATAAACTTTATGCACAGGACAAATGGGCCGTACTGCTCATTTTTCAGGCTATGGATGCCGCAGGTAAAGACAGTGCAATTAAACATGTAATGTCTGGCATAAACCCGCAAGGCTGCCAGGTCTATTCATTCAAAGCTCCTTCAAGTGAAGAACTTGATCACGATTTTATGTGGCGCTGTCTTAAAAACTTACCTGAGCGCGGACGTATTGGGATTTTTAACCGCAGTTACTATGAAGAAACATTAGTTGTTCGGGTACACCAGGGAATTCTTCACAACCAGAAAATACCTGATAAGTTTAAATCAAAATATATCTGGAATGAACGCTTTGAAGATATAAGAAATTTTGAAAAATACTTAAACAGAAATGGAATACTGGTTTGCAAGTTCTTTCTTAACGTTTCTAAAAAAGAACAGAAAAAAAGATTTCTTGAGCGTATAGATAATCCTGATAAGAATTGGAAATTTGCAATGGGTGATATTAAAGAAAGGGAGCACTGGAATGATTATATGAATGCCTATGAGGATATGATAAAAAATACAGCTACCAAAGATTCTCCCTGGTATGTTGTTCCCGCTGATAATAAATGGTTTACAAGAATAGTTGTTTCATCCGCCGTTATTAGTGCTCTTAATTCGCTGGAACTTAAATATCCCGATGTAACTGAAACACAAATTAACGAACTTGCTGAAGCTAAAAAAATACTAAGCAGTTAAGCAGGCAGTAGTGAGTAGTGAGTAGTTAGTAGTTAGTAGTTAGTAGTAAATAGTTATTAGTGATTAGTAAGAAGTTCATAGTACCAGGTCAAATATCAAATATAATCTGTTGATATTTTGTCAGTCATTTCGATCCCGATTTATCGGGGGAAAAATCTTTGTTTGTCGTTATTGAACATTGCCTGCCCCTTCGGGGAACCTTCAACATTTATAATTACCTCCTGCAAGTATCCAGTATCTATTATCCAGCACCTAGCATCTCACGTCTTTCGTTTCACAATTCTTGATCAGTTAATATCAGTCTCATCCGCGTCATCAGTGTGCCATTGCAGCAGTGATTAGTAAATAGTTATTAGTTCATAGCTCTTAACCATTTAAAACTGCTTGCCCCTTCGCGGAGCATTCAACATTTTCACACCAAATAACTAAATGACCACGAATGACAATGTATTTTCCACGCTCTGCTCTTACCGCTTCCCGCTCTGCGATTTCGAGCATCCATCCCTTTACCACTGAACAAACTTATAAGAAAACATTAAATTGATAGTAAGATCACTATCCTGTATTTTAGAAATGTTATGATANNGAAAGTTACACCTGTTACCATTCCTATACTTATCAGCGAACTTTTAATTTTTTCATTGAAGATCTCACCACGGTTGAATAATAAAAAAACACCCGGTCCGAATTTCACTTCAAGATTTGGCAGTAATTCCGGAAAAACTTTCATAGAAAAGATCGCAAATAGCGGTACGGAAACCATTGATGCCTTTGCCTCGCTTGTACCCAATTCAACTGTGGTTATTTTGGGGTTTATAGTGTACAAATACTGATAACCGGTTTCAAATCCCAGGCTCAAAAGATGCTCCGGATGCCACATAATTCTAACAGTACCGCTGTATCCATTTTGATCCAGGCTTTCATAATCAAGTGTAGTTATGTATCGCAAATATCCACCCCCGATATCAACCGATAAAGAATAAAGAGTATCTCTATTCTGAGCAAAGACGGTTAAGTAGCTAAAAAATAATAAGATAAGGGTTTTATATAACATATATTTTATCTTATATAATGATAGTAAGAAACCAGTGATGGGTAGTTTGTAAGTATCCCGTCAAATTTTCCATCACGAATAAAACTCTCTATAAATGCCGGTTCATCCAGAGTCCACACGAATGACTTTCTTCCTTCACCATGCATTTCTTCCACCAAACTTGTCTGTGTTCCCTGTGTCCATCTTGGCGCCCATACCCTTGCATTCACAAGTCGCACCTGGTTAATATCTAATTCACATAAAGAGGGAACATTCTCATATCCCGGGTAAGCCAGCAGATTATTTACCTTATCCTCCGTGGGTAATCCTAAAACTATTTGTAAATCCCGGTTTAAAGCAGCGGCTCGTTGCATTATTTCATTTTGCAATTCTGCTGCTTTGGATATTTCATTGGTCTCAGATTTAAGATCAAGCCAGACAAATTTTAGATTTGTTTTTTCAAGAACAAATTCCAGTGCTTCTCTTAAACTCGGTATGCTTTCGCCATTTTTTAGTTTAATAAAAAGACTTAACTGTAACCACGAAAAATCCTCTATCTGTCCCCAGATAACACTCTTTTGAGTTAACCTTAGATTTATATCAGAATCGTGATAAAGAAACGGTACTCCGTCATTTGAAACTTTTACATCAATCTCGATTCCCGTAGCACCGAAACTTTCTGCTTTACTGATCATTTCAATTGTATTTTCAGAAACACCAAGATACTCTGAGTTTCTTCCACCTCCGCGGTGCGCAATTATTTTAAAATCACTCTGCTTTACAAAATCACTGAATGGTCTTAAGTACTTTAACTGCAATTTTCNNTTCCGTAACTGCCGTTAAAAATAATACTTATACCTGTTGTATCATTTTCTAAAATTTTCTTGCCGCCGCTGTCTTTTGGTATATACAAACTGATCAACCCCGTTTCTGTTCCGGTTGCATAACGCCAGTACCCCATAAAAAATATCACTGAATCCAAACTGCCGCCTTGCAGTACTAAATATCCCGCTTCTACCGATGTAAAAATAGATAGATTATTTCCGTTCCATTTTACAGCAACCTGCTGACCAAATTTTTCTGTGCCCTCAATAACCGAATAAATTCCATCCATAATTATTTTTGATGAATCAGGGATTGGTGTGGTTTGTAATAGAAAACCTGCAGGGTCAACTTCCGGCTGTGTCACTTCAACAATGTTGTTGCAGGATTGAAATAGTAACAGTATTAAACTGCCAGTCAATATCAACTTTTTCATAAGTTAAAACTGAATACAAATTCTGGTATAAAAAAGTACCGGTCAAAAGTAGAAAATCCCGCCCACAATGGATAATAAAACTTTGTAAAGTTTGATTTGAAACCGATTACAATAAAATTTTCTTTCCATAATGGCTGCTCTATATAAACTCCTATTGAATAACCTGAAAATTTATCGTAAGTATTTTCTGTTTTGATATCTCCGTTTCTGGTTGATTGGGATAGTATAAATAATAACTCGGATTTAACTGATACACTAAAATTTCTGAATGTATAACCAAGGCTTAGATTTGGATAAAGATGCCAGCCGTCTATCCTGGTATCAAACCCAAACTGATCCAATGCACCAAACCAGAATGCAGCATCCGTGCCTGCACTTATACTTAATTTACCAAATTCATAAATCCATTTTCCGCCTAATGCAAAATGATATGTAATTAAATTGGTTTCAAAAGATCCTTCTGCGGTAATATTGATTGGCAGACCATACTTTATTCGATATGAAAATAATGGTGCTCTAAAAACATCATCAGTTTCCACAACATCTTCAGGTAACTTTGCAGATGCTAATCCAACAGTGTGATTAATTTCATTAAGGCTTAATGTATGCGGATAGTAAAAAGAATTATTCCTAATAGAAAGATCCTGTGAATAAGCATTTCTGGATAAAAGCAATAAAACTATCGCAAAGAGAATATTCAAATATTTATAAATGATTTTTTT
>CXWK01002185.1_pt3 | contig 13019 bp, 14 predicted proteins | sample 590851 | NCBI WGS metagenome assembly CXWK01 (sample SAMEA3498364, study PRJEB10139) | wastewater metagenome | biome: wastewater treatment plant; material: activated sludge | place: Denmark | collected 2014-08-01
GGCCGTGACCTCGGCCAATTCGTTCTGGTTGGCTTGGACGGTGGCGGGAAATTCACGATGCGAAAGGATCTCCCCCTGCGCCACCGGCGACAACTCCAACTGCATGCGAGATAGCTCTTCCGCGGTCAAACGCAACAAGCGCGATGGGGAAGAAGGCGGGTTCTGCGCGACAGGAGTGGTATCGGTCGCCCTGTTCTCACAAGCCGCCCCTCCCGCGAGGAGGAGACAGATCACCAGACTTCGAGAACAGGCTTGTACAAGATGTCTGGCGTTGTATAGCGGCACGGGGCTGTTACCCATAAATGATCACTGCCTCTCCCGTCAGTCTCTTCGCACGGGGCGTGCCCTCCAATCATGCGATTTTCCTGCTGCAATTCTCCATTTTCGTCGCCTATTGCCACGGTGCGAAGATGGCGCTGTAGCAAAATGCAACAACTCCTATTGGAAGCGCTTGGCGCTATTGATCGGCGAGTGTGAGATACTGATTACGAAAGGGATCAACTCAGCATGGAAGTCCGAGCCCAATTCCCAAATGAACAATCGCCTATGGGAGAATTTCGACGCCAGGCAGATTCATTCCGCAACTGGGTCACGGCCGATGGCGGCTCCGGCTATCCGGCCGCTGCGGGTCGATATCATCTTTATGTGTCATGGGCCTGCCCCTGGGCCCATCGGACGATCATCGTTCGCAAGCTGAAGCAGCTTGAGTCCGTGATTGGAATGACCGTCGTGGATCCGATTCGTGATGAGCGCGGCTGGGCGTTTCGTGAAGGTCCTGGGCACTCCCCGGATCCCATCAATGGATTTTCATTTCTGAGTGAGGCCTATAAGGCGACCGACCCGCACTACATCGGACGTTTTACGGTCCCGGTACTGTGGGACTCTGTCACCAAACGCATTGTCACCAATTCCGACGATGATCTGATGAGAATTTTCAACGGTGAATTCAACCGGTTCACCCAAAGTCCGATCGACTTGTATCCGGACGGGCTCCGACAAGAGATCGACGAACTGAACAGCTTTATCTACGAGAATGTGAACGATGGCGTGTATCGAGCGGGATTCGCCACATCACAGCACGCCTACGAACGAGCGGCGCAGCGACTGTTTACGGCACTGGATCAACTGGACGCACGCCTCGCCACCCGCCGCTATCTCTTCGGGCCGGAATGTGTGGAGACCGACTGGCGGCTGTTCGTCACGCTGATTCGGTTTGATGCGGTCTACCACGGACATTTCAAGTGCAATGTCCGGCGAATTCTCGACTACCCAAACCTCTTCGGATATCTCAAAGATCTCTACCAAACAGACGGCATTGCCGAAACCGTGAATTTCGACCATATCAAGCGGCACTACTACATCACCCACGACGACATCAATCCGACCCGCATCGTTCCGATCGGCCCCGATCAGGACCTTACCGCTGCCCATGGGCGGGAACGTTTAACCGGCTAGTTCCTCTTCTGCCAAAATCCTCATCGACGCTTCAGTGATCCGCTACCATCAAGGACTGCTATCTGTGCAAAAGACTAGACAGCTCTGAGGATATTCTCCCCAGTACCCCGTGCTATCTCATCTTCCAGGGCCCATTCCCTCTATCTTTACGAGATTTTCAGGTGAGCATAATAGTTGCTGCATTGTCATACCAGGCTGACGAGACCTTGTGTGCTCATACGAACGTGCAGCGGATGGACGCTCCTGAAATCAGTGCCTGAAGAAGCATCGTTTGTCATATGTGCCCTGGGAAACCTGGCATTTCATTCATCAAAAGGAGGAGTTATGGACAGTCTCTTATTGTTCGGCGTGGTCATGTTTGCCATCTTAATTGGAGGCCTTGTCGTCTACAAGAAGAGTGCATAGCAGATCACGTCCTGGTTATCTTGAGGGAACTGTACAACACCTTGTGCAGTAAGCTTGTCACCAAGGGTGAGTCGTTTCTTGGTGGAGTTGCGGCAGGGTGCGGGTACGGTCCTGGATCGGTCGAAGTCCCAACAAGGGTGATGTGCTCGTTCCGTCCAGGAACGAGCACATTTCTCCATGGTACGGGTGCGTGCGAACAGCCTCTCCCGCTTACCTGACGACAAGGACTGAGCACGCGGGTTGCTGGACAAGTTTCAACGAGACGCTGCCTTGAAGGAAGCGCGCGACGGCACTCCGCCCTTTTGCGCCTGTCACAATCAAATCCGGCTGTTCGAGATTCACGATCTTCATGATTTCTTCTGCCGCCGGTCCGACCCGTGGGAATTGCCTGACCCGGTACCCGACCTTTTCCAGTTTAGCGGCCTCCTGAGCCAGCAACTGTTCTCCCGCCTCTTTCACCGCCGTATACCGCAAGAACGGCATGACATGCGCCAAGAGAATCACAAGGGTCTTGCCGTCGGCCGTAGCCTTGAATCGTTTGAGCAGAAACTGAAGGGCCTTCCCTGATGAGGCAGATCCGTCTGTTGCAAACAAGATCCGCCGAGGAGTGTGAGGCGGCTCCTTGACGATCAGGACCGGAGTCGTGGCATGGAGCGTCACGGCGGTCGACACACTCCCCAACATGAGCCGGTCAATAGCGTCCAAGCCTCGACTCCCCACCACGATCAGCGAGGTACTTCCCGCATGCTTCAACAGCGCCTGTGCGCTCGGTCCTTGTTCCACGCGGACGGAACCGGTTAATTTCAACTCAGTCATCCGTTTCTTCGTGGCGAGTTCCACTTGCTTGGCTCGGGTTTCCAGCAGATGAATCGCCTCCCCGATATCAGGTTCATACCCACTGACAGATGGATAGATGAGAGCCGGTACCCGAGCGGAATCGAGATCGACGGAATGGATCGCCGTCACCCGAGGGGCAGACCGCAAGGGAATCTTCCCCACCCAATCCAGCGCCCATTCTGAATATTTCGACCCATCAATCCCCACCACAACCTTCATTGTCATGTCACTCCTCCAGACAATAGGACATGCTGCTTCGTCATGCAGACATCACCGACGGCAGTTGGCACTCCTTGAAGATCCCTCCACCGAATGATTGCCTTCCGCTTTTCCTCATTGGTCATTGCCACTTCTTCGTCTCTCGTCCCAAGAGATCGTTAAGGTGACGAGGCTGGAACAGGCTCTCGTGATTGAGCCAACCAGCGGATATAGAGCAGGACATATTGCTTCTCTTCCTTCGATAACGCCCATTTCCACGACCCCATCGCGGTGCCCCGTTCACCCTCGTGAATCGTCTTGGCCAGCTCGATATCGGACTTCCGCTGGACTGCGGGGCTCGTGAGGTCTGCTGGTGGCGGGGTAACATTGAATGCGTGACCTTTTCCCTGTTCTCCATGGCAAAACCGACAATACTCCCCATAGAGACGCTTCCCCTCCTGCAAGTCGTAATGTTCACGGAGTGCCTTCTCACTACTCTTCTGCTCAGCATCGGCATCCGCAACAGGGAGACATGACAGAACAAGGAACAGACATAATAGGACAGCCCGTGAGAACATCAGCTTCCCCCTCCCATCATACGAGGAGAATGAAGGGCAACCATCGTGCCATTGAAACGAGCCATAGTGAGGTCGCAGCCTAGTTTGAACCAGTTGAAAGCACGGGGTTTCTTCGAACCGAAGGCCCTCGCGCACTTCGAGAGTGGGGAAAATTTCTCAGAAACCTTCTGCCCGCTGTCGCAGAATGCTACAGCAGCGGGAACTGAAAGTCCGGAGATCGATGCTTGGGAAGCGTGGCGACAATAACGGAGGCCGGTAGGAAAGGTAGAACCAGAAAGAATCGATCAGCAGATCCGCGGGAGTTGCTCGCCTGATAGGAGGTCAAGCACACGGTGGGTACCAACAACCGTCCGTAAGATGACCATGGAAGGATCACGCTCCGTTACGATGCCAATCTGAGCCGCCTGATTGGCCGCTTGATGTCGATGCATCACGGCCAGAGCCGCCTCTACCTGCGACTCAGGCACTATCGCAACAAAGCGTCCTTCATTCGCCACATAGAGTGGGTCGAGTCCTAAGAGCTCACAGGCTCCACGCACCGGCTCGCTCACCGGAATGGCAAGCTCTTCCACCATCGTACCGACCTTCGCTGCTGCGGCCAGTTCATTCAGCACACTCGCAAGTCCGCCTCGGGTGAGATCGCGCAGGCAATGGATCTCGATCCCACTGTCGATCAAATCGGCCACGATGCGATGCAACGGCGCCGAATCACTCTCAACATTCCCGTCGAACGTCAGTCCTTCCCGCACACTGAGCACGGCCACGCCGTGGGAGCCAAGATCGCCGCTCACAAGAATCGCGTCGCCCGGTTGTATCAACGTCGGCAAGACACGAACGCCGGACGGGACCAGACCAACACCGGACGTATTGATGAAGATGCCGTCACCCTTGCCGCGATCCACAACCTTCGTATCACCGGTGACAATCGGCACCCCAGCCACCCTCGCAGCTTCGGCCATGGAGTGCACCACTCGCTGCAACACGTCCAGACTCAGCCCTTCTTCCAAGATGAATCCCGCGCTCAGATAGAGCGGCTTGGCACCGCACATGGCCAGATCGTTGATCGTGCCGTTTACCGCCAGGCTTCCGATATCGCCTCCTGGAAAGAAGAGCGGCCGTACCACATACGAATCGGTGGTGAAAGCGAGCGTACCTTTCTCCACCAGCCACGTCGCGCCGTCGTGAAGCGACTCCAGCATGGGATTATGAAAGGCCCGCACGAAGATGTCTTGAATCAGCTCCTGCATGAGCCGCCCGCCGCCCCCATGCGCGAGTTGGATAGTATTCTTGGTTGAGAGCGGCAGTGGGCAAGCTGGCTCAAATGGTTTGTTGTTCATGGTTCGGTTCTTGTTTCGAGTTTCTGGTTACGGGTTTCGACTTTCGAGTTACCGGAACCCGAAACCCGGAACCCGAAACCCCTCTTCCACCTACCGAAATACGCTTCACGCTTCACGAGCGACGTGGCCTCGGTATCGATAATACGCCGCACAAGCTCCTTCACTCGACACCATCGGTGCGCCCAATGGTCGCTCCGGCGTGCAACGGGTGCCAAAAGCTGAACAGTCCATTGGTTTGAGTAAGCCTTGGAGGACCAGTCCACTCTGGCATTCCGGATCTTCAATGCCCACTGACAACTTCGCAAGTTCACGTTGAAACTTCACCTCCGCGTCGTAGGCACCGCAGGCAGATTTGAGGCGCAGGCCACTCGCGGGGATTTCGCCGATGCCGCGCCAGATTCGCGGCGCCGGTTCAAAGACCTCGTCGACGATGGTTCTCGCTGGTCTGTTCCCCTCTCGGCTCACCGAGCGCACGTACTGATTCTCGACCTCGACTCGTCCCTCTTCCAACTGGCTCACCAACATCGCAACGCCCTCGAGCACATCCAGTGGTTCAAAGCCGGTCACGACGATCGGGACTCGATACTTCTGGGCGATAGCCTCATACTCCTCGTAACCCATCACGGTGCAGACATGGCCGGCAGCGAGAAACCCTTGAATCCGATTTTGCGGTGACGACAGGATGGCCTCCATTGCGGGAGGTACCAACACATGGGCGATCAACAGACTGAAGTTCGTGACATCTAACTGCTTTGCCTGCGTGACTGCCATGGCCCAGGCCGGAGCAGTCGTTTCAAAACCCACCGCGAAACAGACCACTTCACGATCGGGATGCTTACGGGCAAGTTCGAGTGCGTCTAACGGCGAATAGATAATCCGGATATCTCCGCCTGCCCCCTTCACGCCGAACAGATCCCCACGGGAACCGGGCACACGCAACATGTCTCCAAAGGAGCAGAAGATCACGTTTGGCAAGGAGGCGAGGCAAACCGCCTGATCGATCAGGGATACCGAGGTCACACAGACCGGACAGCCCGGTCCATGAACGAGCGTGAGATCTTGCGGCAACAGGCTATCGAGCCCGAACCGGACAATCGCATGAGTCTGCCCACCACAGACCTCCATAATCGTCCAAGGCCGGGTGACCGTCTGCTTGATCCGTTCCGCAAGTGCAGTTGCCACCGCGCGATCGCGAAATTCATCCACGTACTTCATGAGCGCAATTCCCCGCAATCCCGCTGCTCAAAAGAATCGCTGCAATCGTCTGAAGCCCTATTTGGCTTTCGTGGAGACAGACGACTCCACCAATTTGTTGGGTGGCAAACTCACAACCCGATCAATCCCGCAATTAGCTGCATACCCAGACCGCTTAACAAAAGAAAGAGTCCGAATCTTCGATGACGACCGTCGATCGGTGTAAGCTTTGCAACTCTTGGAAAAGTGACCGTCGCGTCGAGAAACAACAACGGCAGTATGGAGTAGATAAAGAATGAAAAGCCGAACGCCGATATTTCATTTCCGTGATGCAACTTCCGGGTTAAGAACCATGAAGCGGTCACACCTAAAGGAACTACCGTTTGTGCCCAGAGCAAAAAAGGTGCGACAAACGACACGATAACTCTCTTGAACTTCTCATTCTCCGCAATCGCTTCGTAAAGAACGATAACGGCGAGAATGCTGTATCCGATACCGACTACATTCAGTACAGCCGGAACCGAAAAAGATGGACGGATCGCCAAAAGCCATCCGATATAGATTCCAAGCAAAACTAAAAGCACGATGAAAAAAGGGGAAACTCGATTACTCATGTGCTAACCGCCGGACAATGTTTAGGCCGATCCGCGTGCGAGCCGGATCTACCCTTCTCTCCGCGTCACACGCCATCGCTGTTCCGAGCATAACGCCATGATTGTTGGCGTTGCAATGAGACCGACTGTGGGAAGGTTCTGTTAGAGTGGGGTAATAGGGTCAGAGTGCTATTTCGACGTGGCGATCAGCTCGTTCCGGACGCCTCCGCATTTCCCCTTTCGGTCGTCTGCCGGCTTGGCTGCGAATTTCGTCTAGGCCGCTGTGAGCCGGACCTTCCCAACCTTGCTGAGCTTCACATGCTGTTTGGCATGCCAGAGATCGTGGTTGTATTGCATGGCCAGCCAACTCTCGGGAGAACGGCCAAGCGCCTTGGACAGGCGTAGCGCCATTTCAGGGCTGATCCGGCTCGTCCCCGTAAGAATGCGATTCAGCGTTGACGCAGCCACACCGAGCTTTCCGGCCAGTTCACGGCCGCTCAAGTTGTTGGGCTCCAGATAACCCTGGAGGATGAACTCGCCGGGATGGGGAGGATTGTGCATAGCCATTAGTGGTAGTCCTCATAATCCAAGACGTAGGCGGACGGATGTTAGTCAGACGAGCGTGATCTTGCTTCTACAGATAAGCCGCGTTGATCGTCGCGAGACTTTCGAGGCGAGAAGCCACATGCGTGGCCAACTCTACCCGCTTGTTAGGCTTTCACCTTCGCTCTACGCTTTTGCGGCAGCAGTGGAATAAGACAACGCAACGTCCTATTCACAGAGTCCGAATCTGGGAAATACCGGCGAATATCCGGCTCAAGCACAACGGTGCCCGCTTTCGGCACGACCTCCTTTACAGTACGTGTACCGTCGGCCTTATGAATCGTGATGGTGTAACCGGCTCGCATGGCCTTGTAGTGCTTACCACGCACACCACCTCTAAATTCGTATTCGCTACGCATCCCGGCATCCTCCGTCTGTGCTGTTTTACTCATTGCCTTCTTCATATAGTGTCCGCTCCGATAAAGTTGCCTTTCTACAACTAATAATGCGTATATTCGAGCCTCGTTCAGTATAGATTACTACCAGCACACGCCCTTTGTAGGAATTCCCAATGTCAACGTACCGCCGTTCATCTGTTGAGTATCCAGGATCAGGAATGGTGACTGAGAGAGGATCGGTGAAAACAGTCGTGGCTTCATCAAAACCGACTCCGTGTTTCTTGAAATTCGTTTTAGCCTTCTCGTCGTCCCACTCAAAGCCCAGTTGCATTATGACTCCTTTGACTCATGGTGTCTTGCTATTGAGTCATGCAGTCTACCTCTACCCTATCATGGTCGGCATAAGACCTACATCCTCGCTTCCTGTGGCAGAATTGCTCGAATGTTTGGGGGTTGAAGACTAAGCTTGCCGTATGATCTTATCAATTTCTCCCTACTGTACACATATTCAGCCGACAGTATTCACCCCTCGGTCGTACCCGACGAGCCCGAAGCCGCCAGATCGGCGTAGGTCTGCAACGTTCGTCGTGCGGCTTCCTCATCCAGCTTGCTGATCGCAAACCCGACATGGGCGATGACATAGTCACCCACCACTGCTTCCGGCACCAATGCCAATGAAATGGATTTCGTGACCCCACCGAATGACACCGTTGCCATACGAAGCTGGTCCTCTTCGATGTTCAGGACTTGTCCTGGGACTGCGAGACACATGGACTCTCCTCTTGTTCGAGTTTCGGGTTTCGAGTTTCGGGTTTCTTGTTTCGAGTTTCAGGTTAGAGAATTTGCTCCCCCCGAATCGTCCAACCTGAAATATGAAACTCGAAACCAGAAACCATTCCAGCGTTTCACGCTTCACGAGATACGCTGTACGCAGCAACCACTGCCTGCCCTAATGACAACCCTCCGTCATTAGGTGGAACCAGGCTATGGCTGTAGACGATGAATCCCGCTGCCTCTAAATGTTGTCTCACGAGTGACAGGAGCAGCCGATTCTGAAAACAGCCACCGGTCAGGACGACGCGAGGTAGACCGGCTGCTTGGGCGATATTGACAGTCGCTGCAGCCAGGCCAGTATGGAACAGTGCGGCAATCTTTTCAGGACTCACACCTCTGCGAAGCTCATCCAGCATGGCGCTCACCATGGGACGCCAATCGACCGTCCACTTGGTGTCTGGACTACCACTGGGCACAAGATCCATTGGATATCCTTCGACCGTGACTTCACCAGCCTCCACTGCTTGCTCCGCAGCGAACTGAACCGCCATAGCTGCCTGCCCTTCGAAGGACGCCTGATGACATAAGCCTGTGAGAGACGCGACCACGTCGAACAGTCGCCCCATGCTCGTCGTCCAAGGCGAGGCGATACCGGATCGGAGTAACGCCGCCAACTGCGCACGCTGATCTCCTGTCATGTTCCAGGATGGAAGATCATGATGCACCATCGTTTCTCCCATCAGTTCCCACAAGGCGGCGGCAGCAGATCGGCCCGGTGCCTTTATAGCTGCTTCCCCACCAAGCAACCGAAAGGGTCTGAGGGATGCGAACCGAGTGAATTGTCTGTAGCTCGCGATCAAAAACTCTCCGCCCCACACTTGCCCGTCTGTTCCATATCCAGCTCCGTCCCAGGCGATGCCCAGCACCTCACCGTCTAGTTTGTGTTCCGCCATGCATGAAGCCACGTGTGCATGGTGATGCTGCACAGGAACCAACGGGACAGACAGGCTCTCAGCCAGTTCTCGCGCGAAGTCGGTCGAGCGATAGTCCGGATGCCGATCGCAGGCAATGATCCGTGGCGTGACTTGAAGCAATCGCTGGAGATCTTCACTGGCTTGGCGGAAGGCCTTGTCTGCCTCAACAGTGGAAAGATCACCGAGGTGCTGACTGAGCAGGACGCGATTGCCTGTCAGGAGAGCGACGGTGTTCTTCAAATGTCCGCCTACAGCGAGAATCGGACCTTGCGCCGTTCCAGCTGATGAGTTATCGCTCCAACGGATCGCCTGCGGCACATAGCCTCGCGCCCGCCGAAGGATCAGCTGGTCAGCCTTTCGCTTCTGCGTCTCGTCCCTTTCGTTGTTCTCCGGCGTACGGTCAACCACCAACACCACCGAATCATCGATGGGTCTTGAGATCGGCCTGTCATGCACGAGAAACGCATCGGCAATACCCTTCAGTCGAACCAGTGCCTCACGCTCGTCGATCACGATCGGTTCTTCTGATCGATTGCCGCTCGTCGCGACCATGGGATGCTGCAGCGACGCCATCATGAGATGGTGCAGCGGCATGGCCGCCAACATCGCACCAAGATGGGGATTGTCAGGCGCTACGGAATCGGCGAGAGCTGTATCCCTCCGCTTGCGCACGAGGACGATCGGCGCTTGCGGCGAGCAAAGAAGTGCTTCCTCTTGTGAAGACATCAAGCAATAGTCTCTGACCGCTTCACGCGAGGGGAATAGCACGGCGAAGGGTTTATCTGGTCTACGCTTTCTCAAGCGTAAGCGTAAGACAGCCTCGTTAGAAGTGGCATCAGCCCAGAGTTGAAACCCGCCCAATCCTTTCACCGCAACAATGAGTCCTTTCCGGAGCAGTGCCGCCACATGCTGTAAGGCCTCCTCGCCAGTCACGGTTTCACGACCCTGTTCATCCCAGAACATCAGGCGCGGGCCACAGTCTGAGCAAGCGATCGGTTCCGCATGAAAGCGGCGATCGGCCTCAGATTCATACTCAGCTCGACAGGCAGAGCAGAGCTCGAACCCAGCCATCGTCGTATTGGATCGCTCGTATGGAATTGCCGTGAGCAGGCTATAGCGTGGGCCACATTGCGTGCAGGTGAGGAATGGATACCGGAAGTGACGATCTTGTGGATCGGCGAGCTCGCGACAGCAATCTTGGCAAGTCGCCAGATCTGGAGGGATGACAAGAGTTCGCTGACCCGACTCAGTGCTCCGATCAATCGAAAAGCTCGTGTCGTCGATCGCCGGAATGACGCTTGTGTTCATCGCCTCAACTGAGGCTGAAGCCGGCTGGTCATCCTTCAGCCGCCGGAGAAACGATTCGATGGTCAGCGGATCTCCTTCGACTTCAATCAGCACGCCGCTGCTCGTATTCCGAACCAACCCTGCCAACTCCAGCTCACGTGCCAATCGGTAGACAAATGGGCGGAACCCCACCCCTTGCACCGTTCCCTGCACATTGACCTGGACACGCTGAGTGAGAGTCTTTCTCACCCCTGCACCACTAATTCATGGAGTACCACTTCCGGCTCTGTTGACCCGGCTACCACCGGTTCTCCACATACGGGACAGACCTCATGCGCTGGTGTAACAGAAACATCTCGCTGGCATTGCGGGCACCAGGCATCAGCAGGAACAGGGATGACCTCTAACCTCGCACCTTCAACCTTCGTGCCTCGGGCAGCCAATTGGAATGTGGCTTGGAGTGCGGCGTGATCGTGAGTGAGCAGATGCGAGACCGCGCTGACTTTCAGTCGCACAACAGATAGTTTAGCGTCTCCCGTTTCACTCAAGCTGGTTTCCACGGCTTTGATAATCTGCCTCATGAGATGGAGCTCATGCACGGCAGGTCTCACAGTCCTGGACAATCCGGTCCACGACCTGCTCCAACACCTTGACCACGGCAGGCGATAACGGTTCACCTGCCTCTGTATTCTCTACTTCAACTCCGTACACGATCACGGTAGCAGGAAGCACCCCCATCGCGCGGGCCAGCTCCAGCGCGTCCATCGTGCCGAGGGCGTGGCTTGATTGCGGGAAGATCCGTCCACCGATTGGACCAACTGAGGCATCAAGTCGATGGATTGTGCCCGGAGCTTGTCCACTGCGGGCAGCATCGATCAGGATCACGACGTTTGCCCCTTTCATCAATTCCACGAGATCCACCCCCGCCATCTCCGCCTCGATCACGTCGACGCGGTCCTCAACTTCTCGGCGAAGTCGGCGAGCCACCAATAGTCCGACCGCATCATCTCCTCTCATGCCGTTCCCAAGACCGATGATCCGAATGGCAGAGGAATGAGGATCGTCTTTCTTCACACCCCCCCTTCCCGCTTGATGTCCAGCTTCAAGAAATGGGTCGCGCAGGAAATGCACGGGTCATAGCAACGGATGACCCGCTCGCAGGCGAGCGACGCTTCCTCATTGGAACAATTCAACACACGGGGGAGGAACAGACGGAGATCCTGCTCAATGCGGCCTTGATTCTGTGAGGTGGGTGGCACGATCTTAGCTTCACGGATCACCCCGTCGCCGTCCACCCGATACCGATGGTAGAGAATGCCTCGTGGCGCTTCCGTACAAGCCATGCCGATGCCCGGCCGAACCACAACCGGCAGCGCCGGCTCAGGTGGCGGGTCGTACCGTTCAATCAGTCGTACTGATTCTTCCAACGCATAGAGTAGTTCCATCGAGCGGGCGACAATCCCGTGAAAGGGATTGCGCAGAGGCAGCGACAACCCCGTATCCGCCAGCACCTGCTGGACTGCGTGAGGCAACCGATCGTGATTCAGATTTACGCGAGCCAACGGCCCAACCAAATACGGTGAGCCCTCCAACGTGCAGTGTAACGCGTTGGAGTAGGATACCTGATGCTCGGAGAAATGCCGTTCGAACTCGTCGGCAGAAATATCCAGGCCGGTGCCGGCCACGATCCGCCCCTCGTTGAAGGGATACTCGTCGGGATGACGCAGCGCCACACAAGTATAGTCCGGAGTAAACTCCGGATATTCGAACCCTGTAACCCACCGCACAGTTTCCACTGCGGCATCGCGCGCCCAGAGCAGCTCACTCTTCAACGCTTCCAGCTCACGCCGCAACGGTACCCGCGAGAAGCCGCCGACTTTCACGGAAACCGGGTGTACTGACCGACCACCGAGCAACGTCATGATCGCATTGCCCGCCTTCTTCAGTCGCAGTCCTCTGGTGACCAGCGATGGATGGTCCTTGGCCATAGCGATCCCGCTCTCGTAGCCGAGAAAGTCCGGTGCCTGCAGCATGAAGACGTGGAGTGCATGGCTTTCGATCCACTCGCCGCAGTAGATCAGCCGCCGCAAGTCACGCAGGGCTCCGCTGATATGCAGACCGAAAATCTGCTCGATCGCATGAACCGCGCTCATCTGATAGGCCACGGGACAGATGCCGCAGATCCGCGCGACAATGTCCGGCACTTCGCCGTAATGGCGTCCTTGCAGAAAAGCCTCGAAAAACCTCGGCGGCTCAAAAATCCTAAGTTCTACATCCTGGACAGTTCCATCTTCCACAGTGACGCGAAGCGCACCCTCACCCTCGACACGGGCAATCGTGCCTACAGAAATGATTCGTGTTTGTGGTGTTTCTTCACCCATTGGCTACTCAATGATCTCGCCGGTTGTATTCCGATAAACTCCAGCACCAGGCCATCAGCTGTCAG
>CXWK01017469.1_pt1 | contig 13010 bp, 9 predicted proteins | sample 590851 | NCBI WGS metagenome assembly CXWK01 (sample SAMEA3498364, study PRJEB10139) | wastewater metagenome | biome: wastewater treatment plant; material: activated sludge | place: Denmark | collected 2014-08-01
CCAGTCGGGGCGGCAGCCGCAGATGCGATGGACGAAGTTGCTCAGGAGCAGCCGGCCCTGGGGGGTGTGGGCCACCTCAGGGTGGAATTGCACAGCGTAGGCGCCGCGCACCGGGTCGGCCGCGGCGGCGAAGGGCGAGTTGTCGCTGTGGGCCAGCGGGCGGAAGCCGGCCGGCAGCGCTTCGACTTTGTCGCCGTGGCTCATCCACACCTGGCCGGAGTGACTGTCGTCGGCGCTCCAGCCGGCGAAGAGCGGGTCAGACAAAGCGTCAACCGTCAACGTTGCCGGCCCATACTCGCGCCGTCCGCTGCTGGCCACGCGCCCGCCCAGCCGGTGGGCTATTAGCTGCATGCCGTAACAGATGCCCAGCACCGGCACGCCCGCGCCCAGCACGTAGTCGGGCAGCACCGGCGCGCCGGGGTCATAGACGCTGTTTGGCCCGCCGCTCAGGATGAAGCCCTTCGGTTCCAGGGCCATGACATCGTCGGCCGGCGCGCGCCAGGAGAGCAGTTCACAGTAGACATTCGCCTCGCGCACCCGCCGGGCGATCAGTTGGGCGTATTGCGAGCCGTAGTCCAGGATGATAATGGTGTCGTGGCTCATGGGGTTCAGTAGGCGGTAAGCAGTTAGCAGTCTTCAGTAAGTCAGTAAGTCAGTGGTTGGGGCGCGGCTTGCCATGACTCGTCGTTCGTCGTTCGTCAATCGTCGCTCAGCCTTATCTGGCCCTCGTTCATGTCGGTAATCGTCGCCAGGGCCTCGATGGGCACGTCCCAGTGGGCCAGGACCTCGCGGCCGCCCTCGAAGGTCTTCTCGACAATCGTGACGATGCCTACCAGCGTCGCCCCGGCGGCGGCGACGATGCGCGCCAGGGCGTCGATGGTGCGGCCGGTGGCCAGGAAGTCATCGACGATGAGCACACGATCCGACGCGCTGAGGAACTCCGGCGAGACCATGAGCAGCACCTCACCGCCCTTGGTGTGGCTGGGGGCCGAATCGACGTAGACCGGCTCGCGCATGGTGATCGGCTTGTGCTTGCGAGCGTAGACGACCGGCAAGTTATTCAGCGCCAACCCGGCCATGACGGCGGGGATGATGCCGCTGACCTCGGCGGTCAGGATGCGCGTCGGCCGGTCGGCGGCGAAACGTTCGGCGATGACCGCGCCGGCCGCCGCCATGAGCGCCGGATCGATCTGGTGGTTCAGGAAGCTGTCGATCTTCAGAATGCCGCGGCCGAGGTTCTCCCCCTCGCGGCGAATACGATCCCTTAAGGCTTGCATACCCACTCCCGGACAGGCTATAGAACGAAGCAACATCCAACCCAATCTATTATCTCCTGGCGGGTGTGCCTGCGCCAGAAAGGGTTGCCGGGCAGGGTGATCAGCCCGCCGGAAACTTTGAGAATTCCTTCACAAATGGGCTTGACCCCGGCCTCAACGTCCACTATAATGAAGTATATATTTCGTTCAAAAGAATTTGAAAGTTGTGAACGAGGAAACCTGCGAATGGACCTAACTCTCACGCGCGACGGCCTGGAGGCCGTGGAAGAGACGCTGCTGGCGGCCATCGATAGCGAAGTGGATCTGCTCAACGACGCCAGCCGGCACATACTTACATCGGGCGGTAAGCACCTGCGGCCGCACATCGCCTTCCTCGCATACATGGCTGTCGGCGGTGAAGACCTGGCTGACGCCGTGCCCCTGGCGGCGGCCGTCGAGATGGTTCATACGGCCACACTCGTCCACGACGACATCAATGATCATAGCCTGCTGCGGCGCGGCCGGCCCTCGGTCCATGCCCGCTGGGGCCGCACCTTCGCCCTGCTGGCCGGGGACTACCTTTTCGCCAAAGTCTATCAACTCATGGCCCCCTATGGCTCCAATTTCAACGTGATCATGGCCAACGCCTGTTGCGAACTGGTGGAGGGCGAGACCTTGCAGGCCGTGGCCGCCAAGGCGGGGGAGATCGACCGCGAGACCTATAAGCGCATCGTCAGCCTGAAGACGGCCAGCCTGTTCGAGGCGTCGGCGCGCATGGGCGCGATGATGGGCGGTGGCCAGGCGGTCATGGTCGACGCGCTGGCTGACTATGCCTATAACCTGGGCATCGCCTTCCAGGTCGTCGATGATATCCTCGACGTGGTCGGCGATCCCGCTGTCCTGGGCAAGCCCATCGGCGCCGACCTGAGCCAGGGGCGCGGGGCGTTCGTGGCCCAGAGTGAGCGCGCAATTCTGACGCTCCAGCCGGGTAGAGACGTGGTCGCGGCCGATGAGAACGATCCCATTCAGAAGATGATGGCCAAACTGCGCACGTCCGGGGCCATAGAACTGGCCCGTCTGCAAGCCGAGGAGATGGTCGACCGCGCCCGGCGCGCCCTTGACCACATCCCGCCCTCGCCCGCGCGCGACGAACTGGAAGCGCTGACCTACGACGTCCTCGACCGCGACCGTTAATTCGGCGATGCTCCGCCGGGACATCGTTGTGCCGAGAGAGATAGGTGTAGCATGTTCTATTGGGGCATACGTGGCCATTCGGGACCGTGGGGAGCTGGCGCTTTCCCCAGGACTATATGACCACCGCGCCACGTGGCTGGCCGCTGTTGGTCATGGGCTGGCTGCGGCGGGGCGGCCACTCGCNNCCGGCCACTCGCACCCGCCGCGCTGAGCGCCGCTCAGGCGTTGGCCGCCAGCCGTTTCAGGTGATCGAGGATGGCCCCGATGCCGTTCAGCCGCTGCCCGCTGAGCACCCTCTGCAGCCCCATTTGCAGATAGAACTCCGTGGGCACGGCCATAATCTCTTCCAGCGTCGCGCCGCTGAGACCCTCTTGCAGAATCGTGGCGTAACCGCGCACCGTTGGCGCTTCCGGCGGCACGTCCAGATAGAAGCGGATGCGGCCGTTCCCGTCCTTCTCCGCGTGGGCATAGACCGACGTCATGCACTCGTGGACCATGTCCATACTGTCGCGGCGCTCCGCCAGCCACTCCGGCAGCGGCGGCAAGCGTTCGGCCAGTTCCAGCAGGTACTCCAGCTTCTCCCGACCCTCGATCTCCTGAAAGTCGTCAACGATCGCTCGCAGGGTTTCAGGTAACTCGCTCATGTTCTCGCTCTTGCCCTAACCCATCCAATGGCGCCACTGTTCCGACGGCATCTTGCCCAGCAGCTTGAGATAGACCGTCACCTTGCCGTAGAAGACGATGAGCGCCTCTTTGTAGATCTCTAGCTGGATGTTGGCCGGCACCATGAAGCCATTGCCGCGGTCGATGGGGCGGTTGGCGATGTCGTCATCGCTGAGCGCCTCGATGGTCGTGTACAGTTCGGCGTCGAGGTCGTCATACCAGGCGCTCAAGCCGGCGATGCTCCCTTCCAGCGAACGGTCGGCGTGCTGATAATCGAACGTCTGGGTGAACGTGCGGAAGGAGTCGATATAGGACCACTGCGTCTCGCCGATCTCCACACATAGATAGCCGAGCGAGGGGTTCGTCCCGCCCGGCGTGAAGGCCAGATCGGCCTCCGTCAGCGTCGCCATCAGGTGCTGGCGCAGCCGTTGGTAGAGGCGAAACAGGCCATATTGCTCGCTGATGATCCGGTTCATGCGCTCTCCTCCTGTGACGCGCTTACTCTTCGCTGGCCCCGCCGGCCGTTGGCGCAATCTCCTCGGCCGCGGTAGGCGACGCCGCGCCGTCGCTCTCTCCGTCCCCGGCGGGCGCTTCCTGCTGTGTCTCGCCCGTCGCCGGGCCAAAGATGGCCGGGAACTTCAGGAGACGGTGATTGCCCGCGTCGGCTACCCACAGAGTGTCTTGCGCGTCGACGGCCAGGCCATTGGGTAGCCCCAGGCTATTCAGGTCGGTGCCGAACTGCCCGAAGCGGTTCATGTATGCCCCGCTCGGTCCAAAGACCAGGACGCGGTAGCCCTCCGGGTCGCTGACGTAAACCCGCCCCTGGCTATCGACGGCCAGATAGGGCTTGTTGTTGATCGACTGCCCATACCAGGCGTCCACGCGCCACTCGCCGGTGCTGGTCAGGTCGGGCGACAGGCGCTGGATGCGGCCGTTCCAGGTGTCGGCGACGTAGATCGAACCGTCCGGCGCGACGGCCAGCCCGACCGGCTCGTTGAACTGGCCCAACTGGTTGCCGAACGCGCCGACCTGGCGCAAGAACGTACCGTCGCGCCCCATCAGTTGCAGGCGGTGGTTGCCGGTGTCGGTTACCAGCAACTGGTCTTCGCCGATCAGCACGATGTCGCGCGGGCCGAAGAAGAGGCCCAGGCCGCCCGACGCATCCTCGGCCGAGGGCGCGCCGCTCAGCCCAAACGCGCCGGCCAGTTCGCCCTCCAGAGTGAACTTCTGGACACGATGGTTCCACGTGTCGGCCACATAAACGTATTCGTCATCGACGGCCAGGCCCCACGGCTCGTTGAGCTGGCCCGCCTCCGTGCCGAAGCTGCCCCAGCCGCGCAGGAATACCCCGTCGGCGTCGAAGACCTGGATGCGATGGTTGGCGGAATCAGCCACGTAGACAAGGCCGTCTGGCCCTATGGCGATGTTGCGCGGGCTGCTGAGCGCGCCCTCGGCCGTGCCCGCCAACCCCGACTCATTGATGACCAATGCCGGCGTCAGGGCCAGGGCGTTGGCTTCGTAAGGATCGACAAGCCCGGCGGCGCTGACCGCGCCGACGCCGTGGTCCCAGATGTCAGCCAGGACATCCTTGCGGATGTAAAGACGTAGGTCGTGGCGCAACGGCCATTCGCCAGCGGTGTAGGTTCCGCCAAAGGTCTGGCCGTACTTCGCGTAGTCCCGATGCCAGAAGATGTCCCACAGCGCCTGACGAACGTCCCGATTGCCCAGGCCGCGTCGCACCTGATCGGGTGCGGTCACATTCTGACCAAAGAGAGCGTTCCAGGAAATGTTGCGGTACTCCTCCATCGGCCACCACAGGAAAGTGTACTCGTGCTTGACGTAGTTGTTGGCCAGGAAGGGATCGACGTTCTCCCAGTTCTTGCGGCCGACGATGACCACCGGCGAGTCGTTGAGGCTCTGCGAGGCGTTATCGCCGAAGTAGACGCGGTTAGGATACTCCCGCAGGTACCACGTGTAGGGCCACGAAACGTCGCTGTCGAAGGCGACGCTGATGCTGCGATCCCCATAGAGGCGCATCGACAGCTCCTCCAGTTGTTCCAGCACGATGGACTTCGTTGCCGGCGCGCCGTGGGCGTAGACCATGAACTCGTTGGTGTAGTCGAAGTTGACGAACGAGGCCATGAAACTGAAGCGAATGGTCAGCGCGGCCAGAACGCCGAACACGGCCAAAGTCAGGACGACCGGCCGCAGGTGGGCGCTCAGCGGGCGATAGGCGCGCCGCCAGAGAAATGCGACGCCGCCGGCCAGCAGCAGCCCGCCCAGAAAGCGACCGAGTGCCACCAGGTTATCGCGCAACTGGTCGCCCAGCCGGATTTGGCCCAGCAGCAGCGGCCCCAACGCCAGCGCGCCGACGATGATCAGCAGCGCCGTGAGACCGAGGGCCAGCCAGACGCGCCGCGAGAAAAGCTCGCTCGTCTCGACGCTGCCGACCTTCTGGCCCAGGTACCAGCCGGCGATCAGGGCCATGGGGATGACGAAGTGAGTACTAAGCCAGGGCATCTTCTCCCCGGCAATGCTGTAGGCGGGCCAGGTGAGAGCCATCCACCAGATGAGCGAGGGCACAAAGCCGACGAACGCCGGCAAATCGACAAGGTCTCGCAGCCGGTCCAGCCCCAGGCCTGCGGCCACCTGTCGCCGGCGAATGAGGAACCAGTAGGCCGCGCCTAGTCCAACGACGAACAGCGCCGCGACAGCCGCCAGCAGTTGCAGAACCAGCGTCACCAGCGACCACTCGGCCTGCTGGCGGTTGAGCAGCCAGAAGCTCAGACTATAGACCAGCAACGCGACCAGCCCGACCAGGACCCAGTACCACACCACGCCGTTGATGCGCCGTTGCTTTGTCCACAAATGAATGCCCAGCAGCGAGAAGATGACCGGCAGGAACTCATAGAACGGTGTGACGAACAGATAATAAAACGATGGCTGGCTGCCCCGTTGCACGCCATGCTGCTCCAGCCAGTAGCCGNNCCAGCCAGTAGCCGAGCGAGCCGATCATGCCCGTCCGCCAGCCGCCGAGGTTGGTGAACACCGAAGTGAACAGCACCAGGAAGATGCTATGAAAAATGATCGCCGCGATGAGCCAGCGCTTTCTGTCCCACCACAGGCCGACTAGGATGCCAACCACCAGCGTGACCACCAGGAACACGCCCGACTTTATGACGCCCGACGTTGCATAGGACGCCAGACACTGGGGATTGAACAGTCGCGCCAGGGCGATCTGCCCCGAACTCATCGTCTCCTGCCCGGCCAGCACACAGGTGTTCAACGTGTAGTCGGTCGGATTGAGCCCGGCCACGCGCATGAACAACGGCGAGATCAGCGGCAAGAGAAGCGTCACGTAGAGGATGATCAGATCAAATTCCGGGTAACGGTCAATGTGAGGTCGCATCTGGCGCACGGCCAGGAACAGGCCCGCACTGAACAGAGCGATGCCGGCGATCTCAATCCAGCGCATACTGGTCGCCAGCGCGGACTCGGATGGCGCCGCGGTCGTCTGCGTGGCGTTGGGATCGACGGCAAACCCCTCGGAGGTAGCGGTTGGTGTGACCGTGGTCGCGGCGTCGGGAATATAGCGATGGACGCCGAAGCCCACGCCGACCAGCACGACGCCGATCAGCATGACCAGCACAGGCGTTCGCAGGCGCGGCAGCACCTCGCGCAGCCACGACGCGCCGACGACCAGCGCCAACAGCCGCAGCACGAGGAAGCTGCCGAAGATGGCGACGTAGATAAATGCCGCCTCCATCGTAGCGAACATGAGCACGAGGCCGATGGTGAACCACCACAGATACTTGCTGCGGCGCTCGCGGATGTAGTGCCACGTGGCGATGAAGACGATCAGCGCGAAGGTGATCAGGTAGATGTCGTGCCGAATGTAGCGCGAGTAGTAAGTGATGTAGGGCGAGATGAGAAACAGGAAACTCGCGAACAGCGCTCCCTTACGGCCCAGCCAGTCGCGCAGGAAATAAGGGATGAGGATCAACATCACACCCAGGATGGCCACGGGGATACGTGACGACATATCGCTGTCGCCGAACAACCAGTAGGACACGGCCGTGGCGTGGAACAGCGACGGTCCATGCATCAGCGGTGAATGCACGTAGCCGTCGCCGTTGTAGTATTGGTAGGAGAACTGCGTGTGCAGGCTCTCGTCGTGGCTGACAACGCGGTCGCCCAGCCCGTAAAAGCGGGTGACGATGGCGATCAGCATGAACGCCAGGTAGATGGCTTTCTCCCAATCCAGGTTCAACGCGGCGATAAGCGGCCGCGAGAGAATGTCGCGTCTGGGCTGAGACTCGGTCGGTGGTAATTGGGTCAGGTCGGTCATGCGTCTTGTTCGTGCGCGGCGGGGGCGCTAACGAGAAATGGTAATGATCGGCGTCGCCTCCGGGCGGGGCGCGCCAGGCGGCGGCGTCTCCGGAGCGGGGGCGCGGTTCTGCGCCGGCGACAGGGTGGCCGGGGCTGCGCCGGTCTCGATCGTGGCGTCGGCCGCGGCCAGCGTGGCCGTCGGCGTGTGGGTCGAGGTCATCGCCTGCGTCGGCGCGCCGGCGGTCTGAGCAAAGGCGGGTTCAAACGTCCGCAGGCCGCCCGTCTGGACCAGCAGGCCCAGCACGGCCAGCAGGGCGATCATCGTCAACGGAGCCAGCTGGCGGTAGAGCCGTTCTCGGAACAGGTCTATGCGCCGCGGCGGCGTGGGCCGCAGCCGGGCCAGTTGACCGGGCGCGGGCCGCGCCGCAACCTGCACCGTCTGGCGCAGCAGCGTTTCTATCTGCCGCTCGCGCCGGATGGCCTCGCGGCAGGCGGCGCAGTGGCGCGCATGCTGCTCCACCTGATGCTGCTTGTCGTCGGGCAGTAGGCCCAGCACATAGTCGGGAATGAGTTGCCAGATTGGGTCAGTGTCCATCGCTTCTATCCCCTGTTATACACGTCGACTGGCCGGTGGGCGTAGCGCGGGTTGCCTACCCTTGCTGAACCACCCCGGCCAGGGCCTCGCGCAGCGCCTTGTGGGCCAGGCGCATCCGCGATTCAGCCGTCTTGGGCGGAACGTCGAGCACCTGGCCGATCTCGGCATAGGCCAGGCCGCCGTAATAGCGCAGGATAGCCACTTCGCGCAGCTTGGGCGACAGCGCTTGCACCGCCTCCCAGACCGCCCGCTGCTGTTCGTCCAGCATGGCCCGCTCATCGGGCGGCGCGGCGGCCGGGTCTCGGATGTCCCCGCCCACGACTTGTTGCAGCGAGAACGTCGGCAGCCACTTGCGCCGCCGCTTGTTGTGGCAGCGGCTAACGGCAATGCGATAGAGCCATGTCGTGAACGCCGACTTGCGCGGGTCGAACCGATCCAGCCGCCGGAAGGCATACTCAAAGCTATCCTGCAAGACCTCTTCCGCGTCCTGCTGGTTTTGCAGCAGGCTATAGGCCAGGCGGTAGATCATGCCGCTATGGCGGTCGTAGAGGGCGACATAGGCTCCCTGCTCGCCCGACAGGCAACGGTTGATGAGCGCTTGCGTCTCGTCGGTCTCGCCGGCCGCCGGCGCTCGGCTCTCGATCCAGGGCAGTGTCGTCGAGTCGTTCATCGCCGTCTATTGCGCCGTCGCCAGGTCGGAGCGCACCCAGAGGATGATGCGCTGTTGCTCAGTGGGCAGGGTCGATTCGTGGAACAGCCACCACCGCAGCAGCTCGGCCACGACTGCGCCGCCGGTCGCGCCGGAGTCGGCCCCGGCCAGGTCGCGCTGCTCCAGCCCGAAGTCCGCGCCGAAGTAGTCGTTGGGGGTCTGCGGCTGGGCGCTATCGGCAGTAATGAGCACGGCCGCCTGGGTCTGCACCGGCAGCGCCGGCCCGGTCTGGAAACGACCGAAGTCGCGTAGATACCAGCGCAACACGGGCGAATCGACGGTGCTGAATACCTCCAGGTCGGTGTTGGAGTTGACCGCCTGGCGCGACATGCGCGCCAGTAGTTCGACCATCACCGGCACGTCGTCATCTGTCCCGGCCACGACCCAGCGCTCACGCGCGTCGTTGGCCCCCAGGAAGCTCAAGTGCCAGCCCGTGCCCCATTGCCAGAAGAGCAACAGCAGGGCTATGCCCACAAACGCGCCGCGCCGCGCAGTGGTGCTGTCCCAGGACAGAGCCAGCATGACCGCCACCCCGGCAAAGACGAAGGCCAGCACGGCCAGGATGACTAGCGGCGCTTCGCCGCCTTGCCACAGGTTCAGCCGGGTGAAGCGCGCGACGGCCACCAGCATGACCACGCCCAGCAGCCCCACGCCGCCCGCCACCAGCGCCGTGCGGCGCAGAGATGCGCGCCCCTCGTCGCTGGTCAACAGCTCGGCCGCCCATAGGCCGACGAGCAGATAGCCGGGGGCCAGGGCCGCCGCCGCATCGTGGAGCGCGGCCGACCGGAGCACGAGCACCGGCAGAAGCAGCCCTACCCATAGCGCCAGTTGCTTGCCTGGGCCGTCGCCGCGCAGGATGGCCCACACGGCCGCCGGCAGCCCCAGAAAGAGCAGCGCCGGCTCATAGCGCAGCAGGGCCAGCAGCGGCGACAGCGCGTCCGGCGCTCCGGCCGCCGGCAGGCCGAACTGGGCCAGCCACTGCGGCAGCAGTTGGAAGGCGGCGGCAATGCCCGCGACGTAGAGCAGGAAGCAGGTTCCCACGGCGACAAACACCAGCGCCGCCGCGGCCAGCAGCCAGCGCCACGTCCGCGCCGCGATGCCGCTCGCATTGCCGAACACCCACCAGGCGGGAACCAGCGCCAGCAGGCCAGTGTAAAAGAGCGGCGAACTGGTCAGGCCCAGGCCTAGCGCCGCGCCGGCCACCGCCCCCCAGCGTTCGCCCTCGTCGAGCCGCCGCCCGGCGACGGCCAGCAGCAACAGGGCAAACAGGGCGATGGCGTCGCCGCCTGCCGTGCGCGAGAGGGCCAGTTGCAGCGGCGAGACGGCCAAAAATACGCCCGCCACCAGCCACACCGCCGGCCGCATGCGCCCGCGCCACAGCCAGGGCAGAAGGACAGTCGCCAGCCCAAAGAGAGCGGGGACCAGCCGGGCGGCGCTGTCGCCGTCGCCGCCCAAGAGCATGATGAGATGGGTGAATGTGAAATAGGCCGGGCTGGCAACAGGTACAGTCAGCGCTGCGCCGTGGCTGAACTGCCAGCTTGCCAGCGCGGCCCCTGCTTCGCCCGGCGAGAGCGGTTGCGCCCCAAGGTAGGCAAAGCGAGCCACCGCAGCCACGATGCCGACGGCCGCCATCAGCCCATCGGCCACCGTCAGCCCGCCCAGCCAAGCGCCCCGGGCGGGCAATGATGCCTCTACCGGTCCGCCGCCCTCTTCACTCATCACTCGTAACTCGTAATCCGTCACTATGGTGTCCCCGCCGCCTGCCAGCGGTAAATCGTAACACGCTCATTGGCGAAGGCAACGTCCAGCCCATCACGAAACTTCTCCAGCCCGGCGACGCCGTAGGCCTGAGCCTCCAGGTCGCCGACGACGATGTAGGCCACGTCGAACTCATCGAGCAGGAAACCAACGACGCCCAGGTCCAGCGCAGTGTAGATCTGTTCGACGATGGACTCACGCCGCCCCGGCTCCGGGTGGTCGCTGCCGCGCCACTGCCACTCGTGGCCCGGCCAGCCGACCAGCGTAGGCAGCCCGGTGAAGGCCGAGACGCGGCCGAAACCGCTATACTGTCCGCCGACTGCCTCCAGTACGACGGGCGGCGGTTGGCCGGGGACGACAGCGTTGGTTCGCAGCCATTGTAGGGCCTCGTACTCGCTGGGATTGTAACGCCGCAGATAGGCCAGCCCGTCAAGCGTCGCCGGCTGGCGCTCCAGCGGTTGGCCGCCGGCGTCGCGGGCCGGGCCGCGATACTCCACCGCCCGTGATCCCACGGCGTAAATAGGAAAGAGCAGTGCCACGGCCAGCAGCGCCAGATAGGCGGCCGTCGCCAGCCGGGCCACGGCGCGCTGTCCCGCCCCGCGGGCCATCGTCAGCAGATAGTCGAGCGCGAATACGGCGGCCACGCCGAACAAGGCCCAGGCCTGATAATAGAACTTGAACGTCGTATTGAGCCGCACGCCGAAGTTGTCGCGCAAATAAACGAACTCTGGCCCCAGGGTCAGCAGCAGCCCGGTCAGGATGAGCAATAGGACGAATGGCAGCGTCGGATGCTCAAGCAGCCCGTGGCTTTCCCCGGCAGAATCTATCCGCAGATTTGGCAGATTGTCCAGAGTCGTCTCCATCGGCCCCATCTGCGGATTGCCCTCTTTGACTGCTCTGACCGATTGCGCTTCGTACCGCCACTGGCGCAGGATCATCACCACCAGGGCCAGCAGCCCGGCCAGGAACAGGGCCAGCCAGGGCGACGCCAGCCGCGCCCCAACCCAGGCCGGCAGCACGGCGGCCATGGCCAGTAGCCCCCAGCCCGGCGCGACCAGCCCATCAGGTCGCGGCGCGAGCGACAGACCCATCTCCTGGGCCAGATTGCTGACAGTGCCCCCGCCGGGGTCGATGCTGGCGATGATCCACAACAGAAGCAGCATCAGCAGCAACAGCCCGCCCAGCACGGCCGCCGCCGCGCCCAGCCCCGCCCGCCAGTGGCGGAAGCGCTGCCGCGCGACCAGCGTCACCAGAAAAACGGTGATGGCCGTCAGGGGCAGACCGAAGATGATTAGGTAGTGGGCCAGGCGCGTCGGCCGCATGAGCATGGGCAGCAGGAACGGCGGCCCGGCCTGCGAACGAAAGCCGAGGTAGAACGGCAGATAGAGCAGCGCTGCCGGAATGACCAGCAGCAGGGCCATCAGCACCGCGCGCTCTACCACGCCGCGCGAACCGCGAACCCAGTGCGCCAGGAAGTACGCCCCCAGAACGACAAACAGGTGAATCAACACGTCCCACGTATTGAGAAACGACAACCCACCCAGGACCACCACCGTAAACAACCATAACGGCCAGCCAACCTCACCAATCGCCCCCTTTAGCTGCCCATTCCAGTCCTTGTCCTCATCCGCCCACTCCTCTTGATTCCTAATTCCTGATTCGTAAATCCTAATTCTCATCCACCAGGCCAGCGCCACCGCCAGGCTCAGAAACGCGAACGGCAGCGCCAGCACGTGCGGGTGCAGATCGCCCAGGATGAAGCTGAACGCCGGAACTTCGACAATCGGCTCCAACCCCTCTTCAGCCCGGCCGCTGAGATGGTACTCATGGATGACCCGCGACGTGCGCCACCACCACCACTCGCTCGTCTGGTAGCGCGGCGTGCCGCCGGCAATGGCTGGGCCGTCCAGGTCGCGCACATCGAGCCACTGCCACAGACCGTCGGAGCCGACGCCGTTGCCATGTAGCATCTCTAGCCCGATCAGCAGATTCCCGGCGATGGACACGGCCACGGCGGCCACAAGCCCCCACAGAACGGCGCGAGGGACGAGCGACGAACGATGAGCGACGAGTTCTGAGTCTCCGTCTACGTCGTGCTCTTGATTCCTACTTCGTACTTCGTAATTCCTAATTCTCCCCCCGGCGATGATGTTATACACGACGCCATACGCCCCCAGTGCCGTCCCGGCCACGAGCCAGGCGATGGCCAGGTTGAAGGCCACGGCCTCCGTCACAAAAGCCAACTGGGCCATCAGCGAAGTCATGACGTAGCCGAAGTAGTAGTAGCTGATAGCGTAGCCCGACAGCCACGGGTCGAGTGGCGGGAAGGTGGGGCTGCGGCCGACGCCGCTCAGGAAGGCGAACTCCATCGGCTTTTCGGTGGCCGAGATGGCCGGGTTCTGGGCGCGTACCCACACCCACAGGACGAAGATGCCCGCAAAGAGCAGTTCGCTGACGATCACCGTGCGGCGATTGGCCCGCAGCCACGCGCCCAGTGGCATGTCGT